>Ga0315285_10002219_pt1 | contig 20278 bp, 28 predicted proteins | sample YL17G09_36_MG_FD_203698 | JGI IMG/M metagenome (GOLD analysis project Ga0315285, IMG submission 203698) | Sediment microbial communities from Yellowstone Lake, YNP, Wyoming, USA - YL17G09_36 | ecosystem: Environmental > Aquatic > Freshwater > Lake > Sediment | place: USA: Wyoming | collected...
AGCCCGCTGCCAGCAGTGGCACCACCGTCGTCACCCAGTTCGTGAACAGCGGCACGCCCACGCTCAGGAGCCAGGACCCCACGTTGACGAGCGAGGCGAGCACCGTCTGAGCGAGCGCCGGCAGTTGCCCGATGAAGTTCTGCATCACCGGCACCACACCCCACAGAGCATCCTCGATGTAGGGCAAGGAGCTGGCGAAGACCTCCATGATCCGCTGGACCGCCAGGATCGCGGGGCCCGCGAGTTGCGACAGGGGCCGAGCGATTGCCATGATCGCCTGCCCCGCGATCTGCCCGAACCGCTGGAACATCCCGGCCTGCCCCACCGTCTGCAGCAGCCGCTGGAGCCAACCCACCACGTCCCCGAGTGCGCCCTTCATCCCACCCGCCATCATCAACTGCGCTACCTCCCACAGGTTCAGCAGGATCTTCCACTGCCCCTGCAGGGTCATCAACTGGTCGCGCTGCATCTGGACCGCCATGTTCGTCCCGGTGATCCTTCGCTCCATGTCGATCAGGGCCTTGCTGCCCTGATTCAGCAGCGCGTACAACGCCGACGCCGCACGCAGGTTCAAGGCCTTGCCGATGAGCGCCACCGTCGCCTGCTTGCCGAGTTTCGCCTGGAGTTTCTCGAAGACCTGGACGATCTCTACCAGCGAGTGGAATGCCGGGTTGATGGACTTCATGTCCATCCCCACCCCCCGCAACTGCTGGCGAAGTTCCACGATGGCAACGGGGTCCAGTCCCAGGTTTATCAGCGACTCGTACTTCTTCACTACGTCCTCGACGTTGATGCCCAGGTTCGCGAGTGCCGCGGCCTGGTCTCCGGTGACCGCTCCGAACTCCTGGTACTGCTCGACGATCTTCTCCATCGCCCCCTTGCCCATCGCCCGGTCCAGCGCGGTCATCGTGTCTTCGAGCGCCCGGGCACCGCCCAGCGCATTCCTGAAGGCCTTCTCCGCCTTGTCCGTACCGGCAGACAGGTTCGACAGCAGGTTCCGCAGCGCCGTGCCCGCCTGAGACCCCAGGATGCCCTGCTGGGCGAAGACACCCAATGCTGCCAGCGTCGCCTCGATGCTCATGCCGAAGGCCGCAGCAATTGGCCCGGCGTACTTCATCGACTCGATGAGTTGGGAGACGCTCGTGGCCGAGAACGAAGCAGCCGCCGCCAGCGCGTTCGTCACCCGCATCGCCTGGTCTGTCGCCAGGCTGTACTGGTTGAGGATGCTGATGAGGATACGGCCCGTGTCCGAGACCTTCTCCAAAGTCGCGTTGGCCAATGTGATCGCGGCCGAGGACACATTCACCAAGTCCGAGAACTTCGAGAAGCCGGCGGACGCCACGTCCCACATGGACTCCGCGGCGGCCGTGGGCAGCGTCGCCGTGAACGCAGTCATCGCCACGGCGGCGGCGGCGATCTTCTCCCGCATCGCCATCCCCGCCGCCCCGAAGGTCCCCATCGCCGTCGTCGTGTTCGCCACCTGCTGCTCGAACTCGGCGCCTACCGTCGTCGCAGTCTTCAGCATCTCCATCGACAGACCGGCGACCGCCTGCGTCGCCCGAATGCCACTCGTCACCAGCCACTCCAGCGCCTGCACGCTCCCCGTGATCGCCGCCCGGAAGGGGATGGCAATGTAGCCCACGATGGCGCGGTTGACATTCCAGATGCCCTCGGCCACCCTCTTGCAGACGTTGTACAGGGCGGTGAGAAGGCGGAGTCCGGTCTCGACACACCAGTTGAAGTACTTCCAGACGGCGATGACAGTGGCGACTATTGCGGCCAGTGCCAAGAACCCAAGGACGCAAGCCCGACTTGCAGTCCCGACTGCCATGATGCTCCCGGAAACCTCCGCCGATCCGGCACTGATGCGGGAGAACGTCTGCCCGATGCGCGCCGCAATCGTCTGGCCGATGATCGGGGCCAGCATGTCCTCGAGCTTCTTGCGCAGGGAATCGGTGGCCTTAGCCGCCGCCCCGGCGCCGGCAGGGGCCAAGTTGAGGGTGGCATTGAGCTGCAAGGTCCCGGAAGGGACGATGACCTTGTCTACCTCAACCGTCAGGCGTACTGTCGTCTCGCGGTCCGCCATCGGAATCGTCCTTCGGTGGGTTCTTGGCGCTGCCGGCCTGCACGGCGCGAATCGCGTTGAGGAAGATGTACCAGATCCGCGCCTTCACCGGATGCTGCTTGTTCAGGGGCTGACCGTCCGGGAATCCAACCCCCTCCGCAATCCACGCCGCCTGTTCAAACATCTGCGTGAGGTCCAGGGCGAACTGTGTTTCCCGTGGGCTCTCCAGGCGGCTCCGGGCCGCCTCCGCCGCCTCCGCATTGATGCGCCGCCGCTCCGCCAGCACTTGCTGGAAACGCCGCCTCTCCTCCTCTGAGGCGGTGGCGGCGTTGATGACGACCTGCTCTGCTCCCTCGGAGGCCGCTATCTCAGCGGCCTCCGCTTCCTGCTCTACCAGGGCGTTGACAGCGGCAAGGGGATCGAACTTGCCCGTAGCGATGAACTCATCGGCTACGAGCCTGGCCCTTCCCCCAAATCGTCGAGGTCCTCCTGGCTCGGTATGTCTCGGCAGCCCACCTCATCGAACTTCGCCTCGATCTCCTTGCGGAGATTGCGGACCTCGCCGTTCACCTCGACCGCAGTAGCCCTCAGCATCGCCTCATAGATCAGGCGGTTCTCGCGGTTGTCACCATCCCGGGCCGGTACGAAGGTTGCGTCCTTCTCCTGGTCCCCGTCGGTCCTCTTGACACGAATGGGGAGGCGATAGTTGCTGAGTTGCTGGACGCACTTCTCGACGAAGGCTGCCTGCACGTTCGCCGCGAAGGATGCCCCGCCGGTCTTGGCCCTCATGTCCACTTCGATGTCCGGCGCCGCCGCCTTCGTGATCTTGTCCTCGTTCACTCCGGGGTGCTTCATCTCGAGGAAGTACCCGCCCGCCTCGCCCTTGTTCACCGGCCATTCCCAGATGACCGGCTCATCCCCGATGACCAGCCTGTAGCCCTTCGAGACTTCCTGCCGCGGTGCAGCCTCTGCCTCAGCCATCATGGCCTCTTCATGTCCGTCTCCTGGTACCATCTCCTGTTCCTCCATTCATGGTTCTTACGATGTCCCGCAAGTGATTGCGGTGTTCCTCGTATGAAGTCACGTCCACCATGACGCCTGACTTTTGCGTGCGGATCATTTGCACAATCTGCTTGGCCTCGTTCATCGATGCAGTCGGAATCTCCAGGACGAAGATGACAGACATGCCGTCGCGTTCGGAGGCCACATGGGGAAAGCCGTGGGCCATCAGTGCGGCGGCGAGATTCAGCCTCTCGGTCCTGATCGTCTCATGGTCCGGCATTGGCTAGGACTCCACCCAAGTGAAGCACTCGGCTCCAGGTTTGCCCAACCCTCCCAGGGCCTCGAAGGCCACACCGTCGTACATGACCATGCCGGACCCCGGCAGCGAGGGCCAGCCTCCGTCGGAGAAGACGATGCGAGGGAACGTCAGAAGGCCGCTGGTGAGACCCTGCTGGAACTTGAGCGCATAGGAACCCTCGATCGTCCCACTCATGTAAGCATCGAGGATCCCAATGTCGAAGAAGAAGCGATTGAAGCTGCCCTTCCACTGAGTCTTGGCGGTGTTGGGGAGCGCATACGGTCCGAGGCGGCCGTACATGATCGTGCTGGCCTCGTCGGCGCCGAGGACCATGTTGTCCCACTCTGGCATGTGGTTCTTGGTGTACTGATCCGTTGCTGGAGTGGTCGTGGTGGTGGATAATTGAGCAGTAGCACCATCGAACGTGTAGGGCTTGCCATCCATCCAGGCCTCGGGGGCGTAGGCCGGGAAGTTGCCCGAGACCCCGTGAATGGGAAGACCACCTCCCAGGACCTTGATACTGAGATCGACCGTCTTCCCGCCCTCGAGCTTGAAACCGCCGCCGGTGCATTTGCAGTCTGGGAAGACCCAGTATTCGCCATTCCCGAGGAACTCGTAGAGGGTGGCATACTGACCCTCGAATGGATCAGTGGCAGCACGAGCGAACAGCCACTTGAACAGGTTGCTGCCCTCGGTGGGTGTGGTAGCAGCCAGCATCCCTGGGACAAATGGGACGTTGATCGTACCCTCAGTGATGAGACTGGACGTGAAGTAGTGCGCCCGCTCGAAGTTGCCGGCGTTGCCCTGGTAGAACTCCTTGGTCCGCTTCGGCTTGAGGTCGGTGCCGTCACGGAGCGGGAAGACAACCGTGGATGCTGCGGCCTTCAGATCCTCTCCTAGATTGGCCTGGAGCTTGAACCCGAGCATCGGAGACTTGTGGGGAACGAATGCCATGGGAGTGCCTCCTACAGGGTGACCTCACCCTGGCGAATGAACACGTCGATGTCCGCCCGAACCTGACCGCTGCCGAACCACTGACTGTCCAACTCCATCGTCTCCTGGCTCGCCCCCGCCTTCGCCGAGACGACCAGTTTCGTCTCATCGAGCGCGGGGCTGGCATCCAGGACGGCCGCGATCCCGTCGCACCACTCCTGCAAGACCACCCCGAGCTTCTCCTGGTCCTGGGAGACGTTCCAGACCTGGATCTCGCAGGCCATCCGCCGCTGCACCAGCCCCGCCACCGTCGCCCCCGTCGCGTCCTGGCTCCGGCAAGTCTCCGAGATCTTGGTCCAACCTCGGTCCAGGACCAGCACGCAGGGGACCTCTGCCGGTTCGACGTACTTGTCCCTGAAGTGCCACTTGACCTTGCTGGGGCGGAAGCCCAGAACCTTCGCCGGCATGTAGGCCGTGATCGTGTCCTTCACGGCCTTCAGCATCGCCAGAGAAAGGGTATCGGCCATCCTACGTCACCCGCGCCTTGCGAAGGCGTCCGCTGGGACTGCGGCGGTAGGCGCCGCCGCCGGCGATCAGTTGGACCGCCTGGCCGGACGACGTGAAGCCCGTCACCCGCCGAAACGTCCCGCTCCACTGCCCCGTCCCCGGATTGAACCAGCCCCGCGTCACCGGGGCCTGGGTCACATAGTCCATGATCGCTTCGACGAAGGAATCCACGTTGTCCTCATTGATGCTGATGGGCGGGCGCGGCTCGACCTGATCCGAAATCGTCCCATCGATGCGCCAGTATTGGCTGCCACCCTGCGCCATGAGACCGCCGACATCTTCCGCATTCGAGTCGCTACTCCACACGTGTTTGGTGCTCCAGTACGGCATTTCCCTTTTCCCCGACCAATCACCAACTGGAGCATCCGAACCGATCTCGAAAAAGTGAGGCCCATCTCGCTCATAGTGGTCATCCGACTGCCCAGTCAGTTGAGCCCGAAGTCTCCCCGTCAAGACCCCCGGTGGCGTTCCAAAGTGAACCGCCTTCCAGCCACCGTAGTCGCCGAGGTTGGGCTCCCACGGGATGCCCTCGTCGGCGTGATCCCCCGTCTGGCCACCACTCGCATACAGGTCCGCCTCCGCCTGGAAGAAGACCTGCCTGACGGCGTTCCAGGCAGGTCTCAGGTCCGTCAGTCGGCCACATACCCCTCCGCCTCCGACCCCCAGTTGCGGGTTGCCCATGTACTTCGCGACGCCTAGCTTCGCGATCTCCTCCAAATCCAGGCCGAGCCACATGCGGGCCATGATCGGTGCCTACCAGTGTTCGCTGTCACCCGGAGTGATGTGGGACCGTTTCCCGAAGGCGTTGGTCTCGCGAGCGGTGCCGCCCCCATCCGTGGGGATCATCACCTGCGGACTGCTGGCATCCGGGGCGTCGGCGGGGACCAGGGGCGTCTTCAGTCGCGCAATCCAGGCATCGGCGTCCCGGTCCAGTTCCACCGACCGCCTGGGGGCCGCCTCCCCACCGGACATCCGGCTCGACCAGCGCACGTACTCGGCTGCCGCTCTGCGCCCACACACGTTCTTCGCGACATCGAAGGAGTCGGGGTGCAGTATCTCGTCGAAGGGAACGGAGAACCGGATCGCGAGTTCGGCGTCGAAGGCGGCCTCGGCATTGGCCAGGAAGGTGTCCTCCAGCCGCTCGGTATCCGGGGCCCCGAAGACATCCGGGTCCAGATACTGCCAGGCATCCTGCCAGTCCGTGTAGTGAAGTGCCACGAGCCACTCCTCCGCTTAGGCGGGTGCCAGGGCCGGACCGAGTAGCTCGGCGAGGACGGCCTCCTCGTCGAACTTGCTCTCGGCGTTCGGGGAGTACCGGTTCTGGTATTCCTCGTCAATCGCGATGTCAAGGTCGAAGGGCTCGTCCTTGCCGCGGCCTTCCTTCACCTGGTCTGCGACCGCCATGCACGCATCTCGGCGAGCGATGCGCTGAGGGGCCATGCCGATCTGCTCGGACTTGGCGAACTTCTTGTCCGCACGGTGGGCCTCTTTGACCAGGCGCTTGATCGCCTCTTCCGCGGTCAGGAACAGATCGACGACGACTCTACGGTCCTCGTCGATCCGTCCCTTGGAAACGAAGGCTACCGGCTGCTTCGCGGGCATGTGAGTCTCCTTGTCCGTCTCATGTTAGATGGCGTCCCACTCGGTGACGACCGGGTCGGTCCAGGTCGCGTGCGCGAGGTCGATGGCGACCCCCAGGCTGCGCATCTGCACCTTGCAGGCTCCCCAGCGGACGTAGGACTCCTGGCGGTAGTAGGCCTCATTCTCGGGCCCCTGGTAGCGCAGGAGTCGGTCATCCTTGTCGTCCGGCCGGACCGCGTAGCGCCACGCCAGCGGCTTGTAGTTCGGCAGGATGTTCAGGACCACGCCGAAGTAGGTGGGGCAGTAGTCGTTCTCCACCCAGACCACGCCGTTGGTCTTGAACTGCGGGGTGAACCCGTTGATCTGGAGGTCGTTGAGGAGCGGGGTCTTGTCTGCCACGGCACTGACCCACTCAGCCTGGACCTCCATCTTCTCGATCTGGTCGCCGCTGAAGAAGGCGATCAGTTCGCCGACCGGGCCGTGCTCGCTGAGCAGACGCTTCGCGCGAGCCACGTGGGTCAGCGCGGCCACTCCCGATGTCGCGTAAGCGAGGTAGTGGTCGTGGGTGCTGGCCATGGCGTTGTTGCCCCAGCGGGCCGGCGCCGCGGTCGCGTCCCAGAAACCACCGTCGGTGAGGAGCTCCTTCATGATGATCTGGGCCACGAGGCGCTTGTCGGCCTCAATTGCCGAGCTCATCTCGCGCAGCACCTGGCCTGCAGTCAGGCCCTTCTTGATGGCGTCGTTGGTGATGGCTCCACCGACATGGTACTTCACCGGCTGCGGGATGGTGATGGACTGGATGTCCAGGTGCTCGACGGGCGCGATGCTCACGTCCGACGGCGCCTTCTTCATCGTCTTCGCGGACTGCTCCACGTCCAGCGTCGGCTGCCAGGTGGACTCACAAAGCAGTGCCTTGAGGTCCACGGTGGCTGCGTACTCATCCAACATCGCCAGGCGCCGCCGGTACAGGTTCGTCAGCGAGACGCCGTCGCTGGTGTATGGCCCTACAGTGGTGGACTGTGCCATGATACTAGGCCTCCCTATCTGCGGCGCTCGCCGCTACACTTCCCGTGGTCATGGAGGCGTCTCATGGTCCGTCTCATGGGGTCGAACGGTGCTACGAGGTGATGCCGATCTGCTCAGTGTTGCCGTTGCCGATGTCGAACACGAAGGTCGTTGCCGACTTGGCGTGGCCGATGCTCTGCACCGCGTCCAGGTGGGTACTGGGTCTGCTGGTCGTGATAGTGCCTGCGCTCTCTCCGACGTAGAGTTCGGCACCCACCGTCAGCCCGGAAGCGCCCTTCATCTCCGCGCACTTGCGCACCACGGTGATCCTAGTCGCGTCAGTCGCGTTGCCGTCGACCTCAGCGATGCCGATGGCCGGCATCACGGCGTTGAGGGCTGCATTGGCTAACCACAGGAGCCCATCAGTCTTGCGGGCAACGAGTTGCCCTGCGGCGATCGTCTCCCCGCACACCCCTTCGTCACAGTCTTCGGGCAGGTATGGCTTCGAGAACGTGTAGGCCATGATGGCCCTCCTTCCGAGTAGTCCTTCCGATGGGAAGGCCCCTAGCCGAGTGACTTCACGTAACGCCGTTCGGCCTCAGTCACCGACACCTGCTGGTCTGAGGCGATGTACTTGATCTTGGCGATGGCGTCTTCGTCGCCGCTCCAGTCGTGCTTGGTGCCGGCGAGGGCCGGCTCCTCATCCTGCGGCGGCGGGGTGGTCAAAGACGCGCCAATCATCCCCACCGGGGCCATGCACAGGCTCCCCTTGTTGTCCGAGAGATGCTGGACCAGTGCCTGCCGAGAAGCCTCCCCCGGGTTCTGCTCGAGGTCGTCGAGCACCTTGATCGCGGAGGCCGCGAGTCGGTGCCTGACCTGAGCGCCATCCTTGTTGGGGATGGGGAAGATGGAGGCCGCGTAGAGACTGCGGGCCTGGGTGCCGCGGACCGAGGTGACGAGACCCTCCAAGTGCTCGATGCGAGCCAGAAGAGATGCGGTCGTCAGCGGCTCGGGCTCACCCTCAGGCTCGGGTTCGGACTCCGGCTCCGCCTCAGAATCCGACTCCGGCTCGGGCTCAGCGTCAGATTCGGCTTCCGCCTCGGGTTCCGCTGCGGGGTCCGCGGGCGGCACCAGATTCGCCACGAAGGTATCCCAGTCCACCGTCCCGTCCTCGCCTGCCGCCCCGGTCACGATGTCCGCCCAAGCCGTGTCATCCTGGGCTCCGTACAGTTCCTCGTACCTTGCTCGCGCCTGTGCCTCGTCCATGGGTCGGCCTCCTTACGCCTGTGCTGCCCGCAGGTCTGGCGGGAGCAGATGGTCCAGTGTGGGGTTGGATGGGACTTGCATGCCGGCCATCCGCAACGCGCGAACGATCCGGGTGTAGACGACTCTCCGCGACCGTTCCTCTTGGTAGTGCGGGTAGGACTGACAGAAGTACTCGAAGGAGAGCTTGCGTCGAGCCTCTGGCATCAGGGGATACTTGAGGTTCACCGGGTCCGCATAGTGACCGGGCTTTGGGGCATCCTCGCGGTAGTCCGCAGCAGGGGTCAGACGACCATCTTCCCGGACCTCGATACCCCACCTGGCTGCTCGCTGCTCCCGCATCTGGCGGAGCGTTTCTCGGCTCAACTCGGTTGCGGCCGCGTACTGAATCGCGCCCTGCTGCCAGAAGAGAGGACGGTTCGTCAAAGCCGCTGAGACGATGACGTTCGGCTCGCGGTACGGGTTGTTGGGGTTGTCCACCGAGAACACGAGAGAGATGTACTTGAAGATGCCGTCCTGCAGGACCTGGCTTCCCTTCGATGTCCACTTGATGCCGGCCATGAGTTTCGACGGCAAGCGCCGCAACTGCTCGATCCAGCCGAAGGCACCAGTGGGATCTGGGGTGTGGTCGCCGATCTCATCGATGGGGATGCCGCCCGGGCCGGGGCGGCCTGCGAGGAACGAAGCCTGGTAACCGTCAATGTTGCGGGGACCGATCGTGAACTGCCCCTGGACCGGATGCTCGAAAGTGCCCTCGAACATCCCATCGTGCCAGCAGTAGCCGTCATCCTCGGGCGTGAGAGAGGCTCGGATGCAGGACACATACCCCTGGTTGCCATACCCGATGATGGGTTTGTCGTTTGGCATCTCGGAACCTGGTTCGCGGGGCCTCGCGGTCTAGCCGGGGCGCTGGTGAGGGTTGCCTGGGAGGGAACCGTTGGCTACTTTGGGGTCCGCGAGGCCCCTTGATCGGCGCCGCCAACTTGAGCATATTCCTGCCAGCGAGGAAATGTCAAGCGTTTTGGGCAAAACCTGCACACACCCTCGGAGGAGAAAGTGGGGTAGGAAGCGCGCCGCCCACCATTGCGGGGGATGGTGGGCGGCGCTTTCAGTGGGGGGCTTGCGATGCGGTCTTGGAAGAGAACGTACCAGATTGGACGCTCCAGGTCAAGGGGATGTTCCACCGAGATTGCGGACCTGCTACTCGGCGTCAGTCCGTCCCCTGCCACCGACGCTGCAACTCGGCGAGCACGCGCCGACGGACCTCAGCGGGAACGGAGTAACGGGTGTAGGGCAAGAAGCAGGCGCCGGGAGAGAGCAGGGGACAGTGGAGCCGACCACAAAACAGGAACCGGATCGGACAGTCTCCGCAACGCCGTTCGGAGACGGCGGTGGCGGCAGCCATGTCAGGCCTTCGTAGGTTTAAGGTCGTTGATGCCTGCGCTGGCGAGCCACGTCAGCACTGCCAGTGGCACCAGTGCCCCGAGGTCAACCGCCTTGCCCGCGAGCAGGAGGCCACCTGCAGACAACACGAGCGCAGACACCACTGCGGTCACGCGCTTGAGGATCTTGGCCTCGCCCTTGACGGTGCCCTTCGCCTTCTTGATGACCTGCACGATCCAGAAGGCGACGAAGCCAGCCACCAGCGCGAGTATGTCGGGCCTGAGCGCCAATGCCACGAGCGGTTTCCAGGAGAATTCCATCATTGCACCTCCATCGGCTAGTGTTGAGACGACGTCGTGCGTTCGTCTTCCGGGCCTACATGAACAACTTCGCGATGCCGAGCAGCAGCCCCGCCGGACTCACCACTCCGACAAGGATGAGCGAGGACTGCGACGCCTTCGCGTCGGAGCTGACCTGGAAGTCATGGAGCGGCTTGAGTTCGAGCGTCATCCTCGTCCCTATGGATTCCAAATGACTGCTGAGTTTCTCCTCCAAAGTCCGTAGCTCCGAACTCGTCACGAACTTGCCTGCCTGGTCGCGCAGTGTCTGACGGAATTCATTCATCCCGTCAAGGCGCTTCTCCATCGACTCCCGCGCTAGCTTGGTCGCGTCCTCGATGTGGGCAAAGCGCAGGTCTATGTACTCGCGCAGGCTTACCCCGTCCGACAGTCGAAACTCGCGGTCGGTATCCATCAAAGACCCCTTCTGCCCATTGCGCAGGGCGAAGCTCAGTGCTCGGATCGCAACACCTTCGCCGCCGCCTTGCCCTCCGGCGACTGCACGTACAGCATCAGGTCGTTGACGCGCTGCTTAGTCGTCGCCATGTCGTCGGCGACGTTGCCGGTGAGGGCCACGGCCTCGGACGGCGGCAGTGACGCGGGTTCGGCGTTCTCGCCTGCGTCCGCCTCGGCGTTCTCGGCGAGGGCGTCCAGCGGGGCCTTGAGGCCGGCGTCCATCGGCGGCATCGCGCCGGGGCCGGGCATCATACCGGGGGCAGCCTCGCTGCCGTCAACGGATGAGACGGCGGTGCCGACGCCCCGCGAGCCGAGGGTCCAGAGGCACGCGCCGAGGGCCACGACCAGGAGGGCGGCGACTACCGTGCAGGAGCAGGCGCGGGAGGTCATGGCTCCTTGCTCCCCTTCCCCACCAGGCACGCCACCAGCGTATTCATGGACTGGTTCAGCGTGGTCAACGCCGCCTCCGTCTTCCTGTTTGCCTCCTCCTGCGCCGCCAACTTCGCGGACACACCGATGCCCCACGACAGGCAGGAGCCGACGATGCCGACGAGCATAGTGGCGAGCAGCGTCACCAGCCACACCGGGCAACCCCTCACTGTCTGCGGCTTGTCCATGCGGGCCTCCTGGGGCGAGACTGATCACTACACGCCATGGCCTTCCATGTTCTGAGGTCCGTTCTCGGCGCTCGTGCTCGCGGGTCCCGTCCTGCTGGAATCCTGGAACCGCGTCCCGCCGCCGGCCCCGGCGCCACCCTGCTTCGCCGCCCCCGAGGAGGCCTTGAGGTCCACGATCTTCTGGAGTTCCTCCTCGGAGATCGGCGGCATCCCCATGAGCTCCACAAAGAAAGCCAGTTCGTCCACGGAAGCGAGGGTGTTCTTGTCGAAGAAGGCGCGGAATGCCCGACCGTACTGGTCCAGGTCCCGGAGTCCCACCCGACCGTGAGCGAGCCGCGGGCGCTTCGTGCTGTCGGCCTTCAAGAACTCCGTCCCCAGATTGCGCTGGTAGAGTTTCGGCATCACGTAGATGTTGAAGGTCGCGCAGACCCAGTTCGCGATCTGGTTCATCATCAGGAGGAACAGACTTGAGGCGTCCCGAGACAGGGGCGCGCCCGCCGTCTGGCCGCCGCTCCCGAAGCCCACGAACTGCCCCAGGACCGACTGCAGCATGCACATGTGCTCCCACTGGATGAAGTCCAGCCAGGGCACATCCGCACTGCCCGCCCACTCGAAGGTCAACGTCCACCCCGCAGGAAGTACGATTCCGACGTTGTCGCCCACAATCAGCCGATTACTGATGGAGAGGACGTCGTCGGCGTCCTCCTTGCTGCCGCCCCAGGCCGGCGGAGTCCAAACCGGGATGGGGATGGCGGTGCGCTCCACCCGGATGTTGGCGGCCTCCTCCAGAAACTCCTTCGAGCGGAAGTGCTTGTATGCCTGCCGGTAGATCCCAAGGCCCTCCGGGTTCGCCGCGTCCGCTCGCCAGGTCCAGACCACCAAGTCCTTGATGTCCAGAAACTGCCGACTCCAGCCGCCCGTGTCCGGCCTGACCCCCTCCTGCCAGAAGCCGTTGATGCCCCCGCTCGCGTCGAAGTCCCATCTCTCCACCGTGGTCCGGCCGCGCTCGGCGAACTTGCGGATGCCATCGAAGCCATCGGGCTTGATCTCGGGCACCGGCTCGTGGATCGCGAACCCGTAGAGTGGCGCCAGGAGCACCTGCCGGAGCAACTCGTCGAACGAATGGCTCATCTCATCCTCGAGATTCTCCCAGACCCGGTCCGCGAACTTCTCGTCGTCCCCCGGAGTGACCCACCACTTCGCCTCCCGCACCGGCAAGCTCACCAGGTTCTCCATCACGGCCAGGGCGCTGTCGCTGCGGCGCATCTCCTCGAACCGCGACATGCGGGTCGTCAGGTCCGCCATGTCCGCGTTGTAGTCGTCGTTGATGACCCCGGCCACCACGTCCAAACCAGTGACGCCCTGTTCCCGGCGCCGCCCGATTCGCGACGCGCCGATCAACTCTCCCTCCTCTGACCGGAACCGTTCGTAGGGGACCAACTCCGTCTTCCCGCCCCGGCGGCGAGCAACGAAAGCGCCGGAGCGGCGTGTTTCGCTCTGCTCCGGCGTTCGCTTCGGGGGTGCACTGATCGTGGCGGCCTTGATGAGGCCGATCACCTGTCGGCCGGCCCATGCCGCCGCCCGGTTCGGCTTGCGGGTCACCTGTGGGGAGACCTCTGCCTGCTTATCCATTGCCCTTGCCTGCCTGATCGAAGGTTCTTCAATCCGCCGTGTTCTCCGCGGGGTTTCGTCGTCATTCTCCCCCCGGCGTCATTCTGTACCCCCATGCCCCGGCCTGTCAAGGGTATGCAGGATAGGAGGAAAGCGTCCAGTTGGTCCACGTTCTTCCCGCTGGCTTTCCGGGTCTGGCCCGGAATCCACTTCCTCGCCGTCTTGAAGGCCTCATAGAGCTCCGGGAACTTCCCCGGATGGACGACGACGACCCCCGTGTCCGTGAGCTTCACGGCGTTCTCGATCAGCTTCGAGCGCGGCCAACCCAGTCTGCGGATGCCGTCCTCCACCTTCTCGGTTACCTGCACCTGGCCGTGGATGCGAACCGCGATCTTCTGCCTCAGGCGCACCGTCTCCGCGGTCCCTACCTCGTTCGTCGAGTCGATGAGGATGTGGCCCGGGAACTCCGCCCCCAACTCGTCAATCCACTGGGCCTTCTGGAGCGTCCTACCCTCCTCGTTCTGTGCGTTCATCCTGAAGGTGCGTAGGGCGGTGACCTGGCAGGGGCGGACGCTGAGATCGATGATGCAACCGACCGTCTCACATTCTCCGGCGCTCGACTGGTCGACGCCGAGGGAGTAGTTGTGGCCGGGCGTCGCCTGCTGGCCCAGGTAGTCCACCGGCTTCGCGTACTGCATCATCCGCTCCGGGTCGAACGCCATGTCGCGCGGCATGATGTCCAGGCAACAGTGCGCCTCGTCGCGGAGGTCCTCGCGCCAGCCGAACATCGGCAACTGGTCGATGAGCCACTTCTCGTCCCGGTTCGGATTCGCCCGCCAGTCCACCCGCAGTGAGAAGACGCCGCTCGACGGCATGGCCGCATGGTCGAAGAAGTTCTGGAAGAACTGGTGGCCGGGACCCTCGCTCTGCGGCGTGCTCACGAGCCATAGCGTCCTCCAGCCGTCCGAGAGCATCCCGGCGAACCCGGAGTGGATCGCCTCCACATACGGCATCAGCGCGACCTCGTCCATGATGACCGAGTTGCCCGGGTAACCATGGAGTCGAGGGATGGGGGCATGGCCGTGGATGTAGCTGGCGGCCCAGGGGGTCTCATAGCTGATGACCGTGCTCTTGTCGGTTCCGAGGACCAGCCGTTCGCGTTGGCCGGCCGGAAGGTCCGCCGTCTTCAATGCCAACCGAGTCTCCCACATCATCCGCATCATCTTGTCGTCGGTCGCCGAGACGAAGTGACCGTGGAACGGCTCCATCCACAGCAGCGCGTAGGCGTTTGCGATCTCCAGGGTCGTGGTCATCCCGATCTGGCGGCCCTTCTTGATGATGCCGATGCAGCCCTCCATGAACTTGTGGAGGACGGCCATCTGAGCCGGCCAGGGCTTGAAGGGGATGGTGCCGCGCTCCTTCGAATCGATGCACGGCTTCGCCTTCGCGATCCAGTCGAGGATCTCCGGGGGACGTTCATGCCGGATGCGCGGCATCGCATACTGCTCGGGAGTGATGACGGGTTTGCGGTAGCCTTTGGGTTTGACGAAGGGGGGAGGGACTTTGGAGGGGGCTTCGACGGTCGTGGTCTCCGGCGCGGTCATGGCGGCACGCTCCTGTGTCGGGGATTGTGCCGCGAAGGGGAGAGGATGTCAAGGCCGGGCGGTCACAGCAGCACCCCCTGCCCGCCGTCGCGGGCGGCGGCGAACTCGTCCATGAGCTTCTCGTCGCCCCCGGCGCGGAGGCGGAGGGCGGCCATGTCCGCGTACTGCTCGCTGATCTCGATGCCTACCCAGCGGCGACCCAGCTTCTGCGCGGCGAGGCCTGTGGTCCCGGCGCCGAAGAAGGGGTCGAGGACAAGACAGGGCTGCACGTCCTCCCGCCCGCAGTCGCACCCCGGCCGCCACCCCGCCGTCCGCTTCGTGGTGCGCTCACCGGGCTGCGTCCGGTCGCCGCCGTCGCGGGCGGCCGTTTTGCCTGCGTCGAACCGGCTGCCCTTGGCGCTGGTGTCGGGGTCCTCGGTGCGCTCCATGACACGCTGCCACGATGCCCCGCACTGAACCTCGACTTCCTCGAAGCAGTCGAGTAGGGCAGGGGAGACTTCGGAGACCTCGAAGAGAGCACCGTTCACTGGACATCGACCTTTCCATAGGATGCAGTATGTGGTATAATGTCGGCATGAAACCATGCGCTGTCTGCGGGAACCCTGTTCGAGAGCGATCTGACCGGGAGGTCCGCTACTGCTCTATCCCCTGCTTCAACGTGGCCCAGACCAAGCGTGTGGTGCGTCCCTGCCGGCATTGCGGGGTGGAATTCCTGCCGCCCCGGAACCACCCGCAACAGCCATTTTGCTCTGTGGGATGCCGGGACTCTGCCAGAACCCTGCAGGTCACCGTCAAGTGCGCATGGTGTGGGCAGGAAACTCAGAGGAAGCTGGCGCGGTCGCAGAAGCTCGCTCACGCCTACTGTTCCCGTGCCTGTCAAACACAATGGCGACTTGCCCACGGTCCCCGAGGAGACTCCCACGTCCAGTCCGTGCCGCGCGTCCAGGTCCTCTGCGACTTCTGCGGAGAGCAGGTTCTCAAGATTCCGTCCAGGGTCCGTGCCCATAACTTCTGTGGCCCCAAGTGCAGAGCTGGTTGGCAAGCCGCTTCCGGTTACACCTCGGGCGACAAGAGCGCGACGTGGCTTGGGGGCGGGGTGGACTACCGAGGCCCCAACTGGGATCGTCAGGCCAGTATCGCCCGCGAGCGGGATGGAGGAACATGCCAACGGTGCGGCTCCGCCAGCGACCTGCGCGTTCACCACATCAAGCCATACCAGACCTTCGCCACATACCAGGAAGCGAACGACCTGCGAAACCTCACGACCATCTGCAGGACGTGCCATGCAATCGTAGAATGGGAGTATCGGAGGGCACATCCGGGCGAACTTCGGCGCGTCCCCTGCTTCACGCGGGTCCACACATGCCGGAAGTGCGGGGCGGACTTCGTTGCCCGCAGCCCGCGCACCCTTGAGTGCGATCTTTGCCGCAAGCCTAGACATGTTCTTCGCGCCCCCTCTTGTCCATCCACGCTTGAACCCGCGCTGCCTGTTCCTCTGTAAGCCCGTCTCTCAGCTTCAACTTCCTCAGCATCACCGGGCAGCAGCCGACCTCCGAAGTGCTTGCCCGGATGCACCTGTCGGGGATGTCCACCGGGAAGACAGCGAAGTGGCTGCCCCCGAATCCGCGTGTGGGGATCGTCCAAACGTCCCTCAAGTGCCTACGTCCGGGATCCCCGACCCCACGCTTGTGGCCGATGTTCGTCGCGCTGCTGGCCGCCACCAGCGGGTCCTCAAGTTCCTTCGCCTTGCCGCCCTCTCGCTCGCGTTGTTCCACCATCTTGTTGAGGTCTGAGGTCCCGGAGGCACCCCTCTCCTTCACCGCCTCCATGTCGAAGTAGGCCCCCCACCCCGCCCGCTTCGTCAGCATCAGGATATGCTCATGGGACTTCGCCGGGCGCGAGGTCACCGACTCCGGTTGCGGGTTCGGCTTGGCCCAGATGACATCCGAGCGCCAGTACCAGCCGTCGCTTTGGAGGGCGAGGGCGACGCGCTGAGGGATGCCGCAGAGGTCCGTGGGCTTGAGGCCGGGGGCGGGTTTGCGGTTCCCGGTGTCGCCTCCGCCTGCCTCGTGACAGGTCTTCGCCCCAACGCCCGGTTGGTTGTCGGAACGCCCAGCATGGTTCCCGCCGGTGCTCGCCATTGAGTCCCCGAGATTCAGCCAGAATGTGCCGTCGTCGCGCAGCACCCGCCATAGCTCGCGGGCCACGGTGCGGAGGGCGCAGATGTAGCAGACAGCACAGGGGTCCTCCCCTCGCGCCCAGGCCAAACAGTCATGCTGCGCTTCGTTGCCAAGGCCCTTGTCTGTTCGCACCGCCCCGCACTTCCCGCAGGTCCCCCGGTAGGGCAAATGCAACGCCTCGTGGTCGGCCCGGTCCTCTGCCTTGCGGCTTCCTCCATCACAGGCGTTAGCCGCCTCTGCGAGGTTGCGCCGGGTTCGGATTGAGGCTTGTCGGTGGTCGCAGTCGGCGTCACCGCCCTCCCATTGAGCGGTTCCATAGTCGCGGAGCTGGTAGTAAGGAGGGCTGCCAACGATGCAGTGGACGCTGCGCGCCTCCATGCCCCGGAGAACTTCCCGGCAGTCCCCGACGATGATCTGCCCGTTGCCGAGGGTCATGGCCCCGCACCCGGCGGCCCGTACTCCGCCCAGCGCAGGTACTGCCCCGCCCGGTGCCCCGGCTGGCCGGGTCCCGTGAAGCCCCCGGCTGCGGCGGCGCACAGCAAAGCGTCGTGGGCGAGTTGCAGCGCGTCGGCGGCCTCGGAGTCGCCGGTGGCCCGCAGCCGGGCAGCGATGTTGAGGAGGTCGGTGAGGGTCACGACGGCATCACTCCTGCTCCTTCGGCGCCGGAGCCAGCCCCAAAGCCACCGCCACCGCCCCCAGGTCGTAGTACGAGCACCGCGGCCCATGCACCCCCCCGGCCAGTACCCCCGCCCGCACCACCTTCCCCGCCGCCAGCAGCCGCGACACCCTCCTCTCCTCCAGCCCCACCGCCTTCGCGATCTCCGCCACCGTCGCCGTCCCCGCCGGCGGCGCCTTCGGCCCTTCCGCCTTCTGCTTCGCCAGCTTACCCAGCATCTTCAGGTCCATCGCTCTGTCTCCTTTGGAGTTCGGCCAGGCCCAGCCGCGCCTTCACCACGCGCTTGAGCTCCGACAAGCGAGCGTCCCGGAAATCCCTGTGCTGCCGCTCCAGATCCTTGCCGTCCACCCCGTACTCCTTCAGCCGCCGCATGAGCGCCTCGCTCAGCGGCACGTCCCCGCTCTCGAACTTCGCATACTCCTGCGGCGCCATCCCCAATAGCGTCGCCATCTCCTTCGACGTCACCTGCGCCTGCTCCAGCCGCCACCGAAACAGCGGCGACCGCGGAGTCGCGTCCTCAGCCCTGCGGGGCATCAGGCACCTCCCGGATGTCGGCGGCCCACCGCAAAGCGGCCGCCAGATCGTGCTTCCCCATCCCCGTCGCATCAAAGGCCAACTGGCGGAGCATCACCGGAGACAACTGCGCACCGCTGATGCCCCACTCAAAGCACTGCTCGGACAGGGTAGCGAAGCCATAGGCTCGGCTCACCAAAGCATTGTGGCTTGCGATCCCGGCGCGAGCGTCAGACCAAACCGTCCGGGCCCACCACATCTGCCAGCGCCGCCACAGTCGTCTCAGCATCGGGGGTCACGCTCCCTTCTGCGCCTCGATCTCCGCCTTGCGTCGAGCCCGCTCCTCCGGCGGCAGGCGCAGCTCCAGCTCATCGTACCAGTACCCCGAAGCCCGCCGGCGCTTCCTCGTCGCCGCACCCCGCCGGCGCTTCCTCGTCGCCGCACCCCGCTGCCGCCGCGTCGTCCGGTTCCCATCCGCCTCGACACGGATGCCGCGGCCCCCGCCAGTCGCCTGCCCCCCATCCTTAGACGCCAGGATCTCGTCCTTGCGCCGCGCCCGCTCCGACGGAGACAGCCGCTTGCCCTTCTCATCATACCACCACCCCATAGCCTTCCTCGCCTCGTGCGTCCGCTGCGCCCTGGACCTCCGGGACACCTTCTTCTTCACCTCGTCCCACGGCTCCGGCACCCCATTCTCAGCCGTCGCATTCCGGCGCCGCTCCTTCAGGTCGTCCTGCTCCTGCTTCCTGACACGCCACTCCTCCACCGTGATGCCCCAGGCCGCCGCCCACATCTCCTCGTCCAACTCCCGGCGCCGCGCCTCCCGCTCCATTTTCTCGGCCACCAGCCGCTGTGCCCGGTCGCTGTCATCCGGCAGCAAGACCTTCAGAGCGAACCCCGCGTCGTACCAGATCCGCTCATCTGCCCGCGTCCACCGCTTGCGGTACGCCACGCACACGTACCCCGCGTCAGCATCAACCACCGGACCAGTCAAGTCCACCCTCACCAACAGGTGCGGACGCGCAGAACCAAGTTCCTGTCTCACCTCATGCGTCACCGCGTCAACCTGTGAGTCGTAGTAGTGCTCGTCCGGGACGAAGGCCGTCGCCGCCCTGAACGCCTCGACCGCATCCTGAGCCCGCCGCAGCCGGTCGCTGAACTCTGACACGCTCACCCCCGCCTCGGCAGCTCGCTCCCTCAACTTCGCCGGAGACCACTCATCCACCGGAAGCGTCCAGCCGCACTGAGCCGTATTGCGCTTCTTCTGCGAATCCTCCTTCCTCTTCTGAGGCGGACCCACCAGCCCCAACTCGAACTTCACCACCAACCCCTCGAACTCATCCAGCCCCTTCACCCCACCAGTGCGAGCCATCCACGAAACTCCCCTGTCGTGCTGCACCTCTCCAGTCAGCGGTGACCTGATCCACAGCGCGTCTCCATCAACCCACATCTCGATCCTGCCAATCGGGCTTCGCCCTGGCATTTCAGCACGCTCCCTTCAACTTGTCCGCGGACAAACGCCGCGTCTCATCCATCCACTGCCCGTGCGCCCCAAGCAACTCCTCGTACGCATCCTGGTCCATGGCGCCGACCAGCAAGGCCAGCACCCCGCCCGGGATCGGGCCCCATCCTCGCTCGGCCTCGCTCAGATACGTCGCCCGCACGCCACAGGCCGCCGCGAACTCCCTCTGGCTGAGGCCCCTCGCCTGCCTCCAGACCACCAACGGACTTTCCATCTCTCCAATCACCTCCTCCCGCGTGGCAAGTATTATATGCAGTATATCCCATCCTGTCAAGCCCCAAAAGTCCAATGGTGCTGGACGCCCCCGGCGCGTTCGCTCGCAAGAGCGGTACTTAGCGCCGAGGGAGGCGAGTCCTTACCCCCCTTACGACCCCCCCGTAGGGGGTGGGGGTCTATGGGGGGGACGCCGACGGCGGCACCTGGTAGGTTTTAAGTAGTAGAGTTACATATCTTTCTGTACAACTTTGTAGCCCAAAACCTACACAACCACACCCAACTACCAGCAACCCCCACGTTTGCCAAATACCTGTAAACCAACACCAACCACACTTGCATATCCGCTGGCAACCCAAAAGACACCGCCGAGACCCCAAAAAAAGGTAAGGAGGTTACCGAACGGGTGCTGTGGGAGGCGATCCAAGAGTGCGGAGGAGGGGGTAGTCAC
>Ga0315285_10002224_pt1 | contig 20267 bp, 20 predicted proteins | sample YL17G09_36_MG_FD_203698 | JGI IMG/M metagenome (GOLD analysis project Ga0315285, IMG submission 203698) | Sediment microbial communities from Yellowstone Lake, YNP, Wyoming, USA - YL17G09_36 | ecosystem: Environmental > Aquatic > Freshwater > Lake > Sediment | place: USA: Wyoming | collected...
CCTGCTGAAGGATCGATTGAACTACCTCCAGAAGAACTGACTGAGAATCCGGAAGCCTGATTATCGAGGGCGCATCACTTCCGGTGCGCTCTTTGCCAGCTCAACCTTCCCCATGCCCCTGATAGTTGACTCACATGAAGACCTGGCTTGGAATATGCTGTCCTTCGGGCGGGATTATTCACGTTCTGTCGCGGAGACCCGCCGCTTGGAAAAAGGTTCTCCTACGATCAACCAGAATGACAACACAATGCTTGGCTGGCCAGACTTCCAACGCGGACAAGTAGCAGTGGTTTTTTCCACTTTGTTTGCAGCCCCCATCCGGCAGCGTGTTGGTGAGTGGGAATCCCTGGTATATACAGATGTAGAATCAGCCCATCATCTTTATTGGAATCAATTGGTGGCATACCATCGTCTTGTGGATTCAACTCCGGATAAATTCCGTCTGGTACAGTCCGTATCGGAGTTGAATGAAATATTGGATCATTGGACGCAACCTGGAACCGGTGATGGAGGCCATCCAGTCGGATTGGTCATTTCTATGGAGGGGGCAGATGGGATACGTACACCTGATGAACTCAACGAGTGGTGGTCACTCGGACTACGGATCATCGGTCTGGCTTGGGCAGGAACGCGCTTCTGTGGTGGAACCAAGGAGCCTGGTCCATTAACAGATGAGGGTCGTACCTTATTGTCTGCGATGGCTGATTTCAACTTCACTCTGGATCTCAGTCACATGGACGAGGAAGCAGCCTTACAATCCTTGGATACTTATCCAGGTCCGATCGTCGTGACACATGGTAATGCCTCTGACCTGTTGCGGGATGCGCTGACAAATCGTCATCTTACTGACCGTGTGATTAATGGTGTTATTGAGCGGGATGGAGTAATCGGCGCTGTACCATATAATAAATTCCTGAAGGTCGGCTGGGATAGAACCGATGGTCGTCAAATGATTTCTCTGGATAACCTGGTGACACACATTGATCACATCTGTCAATTGGCTGGGGACCCAATCCATGTAGGTATCGGAAGTGATTTTGATGGTGGTTTTGGCTTGGAGGCAGCTCCAAATGATGTGGATACGATCGCTGACCTGCAAAAGCTGGCTCCAAAGCTCTCCGCCCGCGGTTATTCTGAAAGCGATATTGCAGCGGTTTTTAGCGGGAATTGGATCAATCACCTCCGTCAGAATTTTCCAGGATCATGAGCGCTTCTTCAGAAAAAAAATTCCCTCATCGCATTGCTGACTTATCCAGGCGGAAGGGTTTGTATTCAGTTTCCCAAGCGAGGATCCGCTTTGGAATTCTGGTCACCGTATTGGGATTGATCATTTTCATCCTGGGTGCAAAACCGGAGTGGCTGGGATTGGACCGCAGTTCAGTGATTGGTTTTGTGCAGATAGCAGTGTTTTTGATCGGGTTGGCGACCATCTGTGTTGGAGGTTCCGTTGGCTTGGCAGCCTTATGGGGTGGTCAGGAGAAGTCCATTGCCGCTGCCATAGGCTTGCGCCTGGTAAGCACGGGTTATGTGGTGGCTGTCTTCGCCGGTATGGCAGATGTGTTTGGGATGGGTACCCAGCCGCCACCCATGGTGCCGTTCTTCGGTCCCTGGCAAGCCATGGGGGTGGTAATCGGAGAAATGGTGATCTCAATCGGTTTTATCCTGATGATCCCATTTACCAGGTATAGGATGTAAGTTGTGAGATCGATCTTAATACCCGGAAATGAACCCCCGGGTATTTTTATTAATGTGTAAAACACCTGATTATGGCAGTGAGTAAAAAATTGAGGTCATACCATGAGGAGTAATTAAGAATGTGGGTAGGATGAGCCTCCCTGGAAGCTGTGCGCAAACTACGAAGAGACTCGTTATGACCAATGATTCAGAAGGCTATCACAACCCCGATGTGGCTGGATCTCCTAACCCAGCCGCGAATTCATCCGCAGGTCTCCAGTCTTTCAAGGTCGTTAATGCATTCTCCTGATGCTGAATATCTATTGTAGTGTGGACTTCGCGAAACACTTCGGAGCGAAGGTTATTGGGTCGCGTAGCTCCCCTCGGGGGTCAGTCCGTTATAACTAAATTACCGAACCTCAAGGTCTCCCTGTTCTCCTTTCCATTTTCCCTGATTACCTGTTCCCTGGTTACCTGATCTGAGATATCATTTTCACGCTCGATAGTGTTTGTCATTCATGTCGACCGATTATTCAATGGCAGCAGGATTTATTCCACGCTCTACTGCTCGTTGCCTGCCCCAATCCATCTGTGTTTCCGGAACTGGCAGAACTTCTTCCACCGGGCGTCGGATCAGGACCATCGCCTCATTCGGGCAGGACAGGACGCACACCCCGCAACCGACGCAGCGTATTCCATTCACTCTCGCTACACCATCCATACTAATTGCATCAAACTGGCAGTAATCGAGGCAGATCTCACATCCATTGCAGGATGTTTCATCCACTGTGTTGATAAAAGCCGAATGGGCGATGACATCGGCGATACCCAGTTCTGACATGCCGCGCAGGATACCGCACGAACAGGTGCAGCAGTTGCAGATATAAGAGATACCTTCCTGACTGTTGCTGACCGAATGCACCAAACCGGCTTGAGCTGCACGCTGTAGAGTGGTTAGTGCTCCATTCAGGTCAAGGGCTTGAACGGTGGTGCTGCCTTTAAATGCCCCTGGGTGCTCGCTGAGGATCATGCATATGTCCACTGGATGCTTGCAGGGATCACCAAGCAGAGCTTTTTGCTTACGGCAGATGCAGTCGAGCACTCCCCAGGATTGCGCGGTTTTGACCAGATCGGTGGCGCTTTCGAATGGGTGAATTTCCATGTCATTTCGAATGCTCTCGCCGACCGGGACAACACGATGGAATTGGGGTTTCACTTTAAGTACTGTGCTAAAAGCCTGCTGGTAATAATCCTCAAAGAGGTGGGCGAGTTCAGCATCCATCGAAGCAACCTGCATCTCATAGATACCTACCACGAAAGGCATTAACCCGTACCCGAGACCGTCATCTAATCGGGCGGTCGTTATCACACCCCGGCGTGCCATGTTTTTAAGTTGCTGGCGCAGCATATCTGGTTCCGATCCATTTCGGGCTGCGATCTGTTCGGGAGTCTCCAGGGTCAGGTGGAGTTGGGCTGCCAGCTCTGCTTCTTCTGGGGAAAAGATCTTTGCTAAGAGGCGTAATTCAGCGCCATCCTTTGTCGCTGGAAAACCATTTGGCAGGGCATCTAACTGTTCCGCCAGGAGTTTATATACATCTTTTTCCATCATTGTGACCTCTCTTTAAAATCGATTAATTGTCGATTGGTCTCTCAAAGCAATAGCCGTATTATACAAAAGAATGCGAGATCTGGCACTGTAATGGATATTATTGAGATGGTCATTTCTCTGGAAAAAATTATTGAGTAGTGTGTCCGATCACGGCAAACCAATGGCAGAAGACTTTACAAGCAGATAATCTTATTATAGATGGTAAATCCAATCGGATTGTCTACCATGCCTAATTGGGGATAGGCAATCATGTACTCATTTGTTATTATATTTAATAAGAATAGGTGCTTTAGGAGAAAATAGCTTATTCATCCGGTTTAATAGATGTGAGTGGTAAATAGGATCAAGCTACTCCATGTTGTTATGATCGGATTGCAGAACATGTCCTGAAGTGGTAGTGTCTTTATGAGGAAATTTCCAAATGAATTGTTTATTAGAGATCAATTATTCCATAATCCTTATGATTTATGATCCTATGAAAATGTTCCAAATTTCAACAGACAAGGAGCATATACAATGAAAGAAAGAATGAAAAGCTATCCAGCTAGCTTGGAGATCGATTACTTAGGACGATCTGACCGATTGTCTACTCTTTTCAGGTTGTTCATGGCGGTGCCTATTCTCATTATTCTCGCCCTAATCGTTGGACCTCCTTACAGCCAGGATGTGGCAAGTGCTGCAAAGGATGTCTCAACCATTGGTTTTTTATTCGTACCAACCCTCTTGATGATCCTCTTCCGAAAAAAATATCCTAAATGGTGGTTTGATTGGAATCTGTCTCTGACCAAGTTCACCGTTCGAATTCTATCCTATATTATGTTGCTCCGGGATGAGTATCCTTCGACCGATGACGAACAGGCAATTTACATTGAGATTAAGTATCCAAACTCTGAAACAGATCTTAACCGGTGGTTCCCCCTCATCAAATGGTTTCTGGTGATCCCGCATTTGATTCTGCTCAGCCTGTTCTCTGTGATTGTATTACTTAGTACGATCATAGCCTGGTTTTCGATCATGTTCACAGAGACCTATCCCAAAGGGCTTTTTAATCTGGTTGTAGGATTCCTGCGCTGGTCACTCAGGGTGGCTACATATGCTTTCCTTTTGACAACTGATAAGTACCCGCCATTTGGGTATGAGGAGTGATCTTGGTTTCCACGTAGGTAAAGGTATCCTCCTGATACTCGCATTATCCTCACAAGGGATCACACATTCCTGCTTGGTATATTCTGCGAAGGGATGCAACACGCTAACATTAATAATGATCCAGAGGATGGCAAGGAAAGTAAATTCGCCATTATAAATTTTGACATCTTTTGATGGTTGTATTCCAGACTGAGCAACCATTTGCATTCTGGTTGTTTGATTGAGGGGTAATTTGGAAGTCACCATCATGATCGACTAAACCATCACCGTTCGCCCCATGATCCAACCATCGTATCTCTTCCACCATTCCAATCTCGATGGTGGTTTCATGGTTTGATTCCTGGGCAAGGTGGTAGAATCGCTCCGAATCTGGCAATTGGGTATTGGGTTCTTAGAATGGGATTTTTATTGTTAACAGGTGACTTGTTAACATTTCCCGAATCCCCAGTACACATATTCTTATATCTCGTTTCTCAATTTTCTTGACCAGGAGTAATCTATGACCGAGAGATACGATGTCGTTGTGATCGGTGCGGGACCGGGAGGCTATGTGGCTGCCATCCGCCTGGCACAGTTGGGGCAGAAAGTTGCCATTATTGATAAGCAGTGGCTGGGTGGTGTGTGTCTGAACGTTGGTTGCATACCATCCAAGGCGTTGCTTAAGAACGCTGAGGTCGCTCATACTCTGCGCGAACGCGGTAAGGAGTTCGGATTCTCATTTGAAAACTTGTCTCTTGATTTTCCTGCCGCAGTCAAACGTTCACGCCAGGTTTCGGACCGCTTGACCAGGGGTGTTGGTTTTTTGATGAAAAAGAATAACATTACCGTCTATATGGGAACGGCGAAACTGATAGCAAAAGACACCGTCTCAGTCACTGGAAAAGACGGTGATATTACTGAGCTTAAAGCTGAAAATATCATTGTGGCAACTGGTGCACGCGCCTTGGTTCCCACTGGCTGGAATGTAGATGGGGAGCAAGTCGTCACTTACCTAGAAGCGATCCTTCAAGAGAAACTCCCGAAGTCGGTGATAGTGATTGGTTCGGGTGCCATTGGTGTTGAGTTCTCCACAATCTGGCAGGCGTATGGCGTGGATGTGACCATTGTTGAAATGCTGCCCCACCTTGTCCCTCTCGAAGATGAGGAAGTTAGCGCCGAGCTGGGGAAGGCTTTTAAGAAACGCGGAATAAAAACCCTGGTCGGACATAAAGTCGAATCGGTAGAAGTTACAAAGTCAGGCGTGAAGGTCAAGGTCTCGACTTCGGGTGAGGAAAAAGCACTTGAAGCAGAGCAGGCTTTGGTGGCGATTGGCTTCCATCCCAATTCGCAAGGATTGGGGCTGGAAGCAGTCGGTGTCAAGCTTACGGAGCGCGGTTTCGTTGAGATCGACGATCGCATGGCAACCAATGTACCTGGTATCTGGGCAATTGGTGATGTGACTGGCAAGTTAATGCTCGCGCATGTCGGCTCGGTACAGGGTATTGTTTGCGCCGAGCATATCACCGGGCACGAGACGGTAATCCTGGATTACGAGATGATGCCGCGTACTACCTACTGCCAACCACAGATCGCTTCATTTGGATTGACGGAGCTACAGGCTAAGGAACGAGGTTATACCGTGAAAGTAGGTCGCTTTCCCTTTCAAGCCAACGGGAAAGCGCTCGGTTTGGGCGATTACGCCGGTTGGGTGAAGATCTTGGTGGATGAGAAATGCGGTAAAATTCTGGGCGCTCACTTGATCGGTCCGGAAGTCACCGAGTTGTTACCTGAGCTGACCCTGGTACGCATGCTGGAACTGACCCCAGCCGAGATCGCCCGCAATGTGCATGCCCACCCCACGCTCTCTGAGGTGTTGATGGAGGCGGCGCATGCTGTAGAAGGTAGGGCGATCCATACCTAACCAGATTACAAACAACAGGGCAACCGAATGGCTGCCCTGAATTCATTATAGAGTTGGAATGACTTCCTTATCCACCAGTCAAATTCGACCGGTCACCTATGCTGTCTTCCTGTTGGTGCTTTTATTTCTTGTGTTCTTTCAAATCACCAAACAAATACCTGCATTGGCGCAAGTTAATCCATTTGGCGAAGACCCATATGATGCCGTTGGATCGTTCGGGATCCAGGTCACCCTGGTTACCACGCTGCTATCACTCTTGCGTGTTCTACGCCCTTACCGGACGCGAGAAATCACCACAAGTCAGTATCCCTTGATTTTACGTGGGAACGGATTGTCTGTGCTCTCTATTGCCGTGACCCTGGTAGTGGACTTAATCGCCATGGTGCGTTACCCCAACTCTTGGATTCATTATGCGGCAGGTAAAATCCTTGCGATTCTGGTTGTTGGAATAATGATATTGACAGCCTTGACCGGCTGGTGGTTTTCACGGATTGTCCGGAGATTGCAGGAAATGACTATGATTGGGGAGCAATGTCGGAAAGAACGAGCATTTGCCTCCAGGTTGCTGATCGTAATTTCATGTACAATCACCCTGGCTATATATCCACCTGAGTGGCGACAAAACCTGTTGGGAGGCATCTTTACTGCTTTAGCAGGGATTCTGATACTGATGATCCTTCTGGCTGGTTTGAAACCTAATCTGGGGGTCCAGAGCGACGATAATTACAAGGATGTTTTTGACGATCTGGCTGCAGTCTGGAGAGGAATCTCGGATTGGTTCAGAAAGAGAGCGACTTGGCTGGTGCCGATACTTGACAGGTTGGAAGCTTTTTTTGTAAGTCGTTCTATCAACTTGATGGTGAGCTGGTTAAATCCGCGCCGGCACCCTTGGCGTATGGGTATGATCGTTTCGACGGGCTTGGGTCTGGGATTGGTAATAACCCAAACAATCGGAGAGGGCTTGCCTTCAGATTCATCCCATTTACTGCTTGTAAGCCTGGTCCTCTTCGGGGGAGAGGCGTTTGGTGTGATGATAGGATACTTGTTATTTGGCCAGTATTTAGGAATTTATCGGGACGAGAGATGATTGAATGGGTGGGGTCCTGAGATGTACGGTCTAAATATTTGAGTATTTTCCAGGAATAATATTTAACGACATTAATCAAAAATCATCAAATGGATGTTTTATCAGTCTTTAAAAAGCATAGGTTGGATCTACCAGGGTGGGTTCATTAGAAAGGCGATTGCGATCGATGTGCATGCCAGGATGCAGATAATGCATACTATCCCGACGACAATGATCGCCGCGAGGGTTGTTTTGTTTGTCGGATGTTTTTCAACTGGACCGGTTTCACTCATTGCTGTTCTCCTTTAGAGATTAATAATATAACACAACAACATTAAAACCTATCGGCAGATCGAAAGTCGTATATCCCCTCTCGCAGAGGGTATCGACGGTTGCATTCTGGGCAGATGAGCAGGTTTTTCTTCTCTCGGAGGGGAGCATGACTGCACTCGGGGCATTTGAAGAACTCACCCGTTTTGGCAATGGCAGTCTTCCCCACGGCCCGATTTCGGGTGAACACGCTCGGGGTGAGCTGCCATAGCGGACCCGTCCATTGAGCGAGGGAATCCAACCAGGTCAGAAATCCTGTCGGAAGCAGACGCTTGAACAGCCAAAGGCGAAAGTGCGATACGGTGAGTATCCTTTCTATCTCAAACCCCGCATCTTTTAACCACATACGTACGGCTTTCGGATGGAAGTTAAAGTTCAAATCAGCATATTCGACCGCCTCGAGTGTGAATGGATTCCACTCCTGTCTGACCAGCCAGTAACGCAGGATCGCCTTGAGATTCTGCTTGTTAGCGAATTCCAGGACGAAAGTCGCGCCCGGCTTCAGGACTTGTCTTACCTGGCGAAGGGCGGCTGGAGTATCAGCCATATGATGCAAGGTACGAATCATGGTCGCCGCTTCGAATAGACCATCCACGAACGGCAGGCGGTAAATGTCTGCTGCAACATAAATATAGCGGTCGCTGCATCCGAGGCGTTCCTGCGCCTGCTGCAGCTGCGTGCGTGAGTAATCCAACAGCACCACCCGCTCAAAGCCGGCAAAACGAGGTGTATTACGTCCTGCGCCGGCGCCTAGTTCAAGCATCAGTTCGCCGCTTTCCGGCAGCAAACGGCGCAGGGCTATAGCTTCAGCCTGGTCCTCATACTCACGTCCACCCTGCTCCCAGAATGAAGCCTGGTAGTCCGAGCCTTCGTAGTCACAGATAGGGTGATGAGACATCAGCCACCTGAATGATAAGAAGTGTTATCTCTTTGGATTTCGATATCATTTGTACACGCTGGTATCTAATGATTGGGCTGGTTTTCTTCTGTTCATATAAAATTATAATCCCTTGGAGGATTAATACTTAAATCGTCGTTACCAGAAGAGCTGTATCATTTAAGTCATTGATCGCGTGGTAGTGACATGCTACCACGCGATCGTTATCATGTTCCTACCTGAAAACCGGCTTATGTGATGTCACAACCTCGCCCCATAGCCCTGTACTTGAAACCAAGCTTCCGCATGTACACCGGATCATAGATATTGCGCCCATCGAAGAGCACCGGTTGTTTCATCCTGCTTTTGAGTCGTTCGAGGTCAAGCTGCTTGAATTCGTTCCACTCGGTGATCAGCATCAGTGCGTCGCAGCCATCCGCCAGCTTGTACGGATCGTCGAACATCTCCACGGCCGGCAGGAGACCCCTGGCATTCTCCATCGCAACCGGGTCATAAGCGCGTACATTTGCGCTACCAGCGATCAGCCCATGGGCAATATCTATCGAGGGAGCATCACGCATATCGTCGGTATTGGGTTTAAAGGCTAATCCAAGCAGACCAACTGTCCGACCTTTCAGGCTGCCCAGCAATGCCTCCACCTGTTTAACGGCAGCCGTGCGGCGGTCATGATTTACGTCCATGACAGTGTTCAGGATCTTGGGGTCGAGACCTTTTTCCTCAGCCATGAAAGAAAGAGCCAGAACATCCTTCGGAAAGCAAGAACCTCCCCAGCCCAAGCCGGCATCCAGAAAATAATGACCAATGCGCTGGTCGTAACCCATACCGGTTGCCACCTCTTTGACATCCGCTCCTAATGTTTCACAGATGTTGGCGATCTCATTCATGAATGAGATCTTAGTCGCCAGGAAAGCATTGGAAGCGTACTTGATCATTTCTGCCGTGCGCAGGTCGGTGATGACGATTGGGGCGCGCAGGGGCAGGTGTAACTGGGCGACCTTTTCAGCCGCTTCACGGTTGAGGGAACCCAGTACGGTGCGATATGGATTCATGAAATCACCAATCGCAGAGCCTTCCCGCAGGAATTCGGGACAGGAGACCACGGAAAAATCGATTGGCTTCGACAACGCCCCTTTTACGATATCGGCTACCCAGTCTCCAGTACCGACCGGGACCGTGGATTTATTGATGATGATGATAGGCGCGGTCATGTTCTCAGCGATCGAGCGCGCTGCCGCCGCTACATATTGCATATCCGCTTCGCCATTGACACCCGAGGGTGTGCCCACTGCGATAAACGCAAATCCGGTACCATCCAATGCTTCTTTATAGGAGGTAGTAAACGAGAGCCGTCCTGCCTTGACATTGCGTTCAACCAGTTCCTCAAGGCCGGGTTCGTAAATGGGCATGATGCCTTTCTTAAGGCTTTTAATCCGCTGTACGTTGACATCCAGGGCGATGACACGGTTACCCAGGTCGGCGAAGCATGCTCCGGTCACGATCCCGACGTATCCAACCCCAATGACACATATCTGTTTCATGAGTGTTCCTCTTGTTCAGAAATTTGAATCTGCACTAAGACAATTGGTTTTTTATCCTCGTGAATTTACCATGGAAATCCCTCGGGTTTCCCCGTGGAGGGCAGTTCCGATGGTTAAATATACTACGGCTTGACCAATCCAGCAACTTGGCAGCGCAACCTTTTGTTGGTATATTGAACCAGATTGGAGATTGCCCTTGCGCTTGCTATTTATTGCTGACGGTCGTTCACCCATCGCAATTCACTGGATCCGCCACTGGGTCGAGAGAGGAAATGTTGTCCACCTTGTCTCCACTTTTCCCTGCGTACCAGACCTGAAACTTGCCAGCCTTTCCATCGTACCGGTTGCTTTCAGTGGAGTAAAATCATCCGCCGCGGACGTGACCCCGGGAAAGGATGATCTATTCAGAGGCGCGGATGCTATCCAGATGCGCATGCGGCTGCGTCAATGGTTCGGTCCGCTGACGCTGGTCAGCGCCTCCCGTGCTTTGCGGGAGATCATAAAAAGCATCCAGCCTGAACTGGTGCATGCCATGCGCATCCCTTATGAGGGTATGCTGGCTTCGTTCGCTGAACCAGGCATCCCCCTGGTGGTTTCGGTCTGGGGTAATGACCTGACCCTGCATGCCCCGGCTTCCCCCTTGATGCGGGTTTATACCCGCAGGGTGATGAGACGAGCAGATGCCCTGCACACTGACTGCCAGCGCGATGTCCGTTTGGCGCATGCCTGGGGATTTCCCGATGACCACCCGGTAACTGTCCTGCCGGGTAATGGCGGTATTAACACCAAGGTTTTTTATCCACAGAAAGAAGCTGGGAAGATCACGCCCGCGGTCATCAATCCAAGGGGTTTTCGCGCATATGTGCGCAACGATACATTCTTTCGGGCGATCCCATTGATCCTGGCACGCCAGTCTAATGCCCGTTTCATCTGTCCGAACATGGCAGGGGAACCACAGGCAGAACGCTGGCTGGCGGACTTGAAAATCAGCCATGCAGTTGAATTACTACCACCGCAAACAGAGGCACAGATGGCTGACCTTTATCGCAGGGCGCAGGTACTCGTCTCGCCCAGCACCCACGATGGGACACCAAACTCGCTGCTCGAAGGGATGGCTTGCGGCTGTTTCCCCATCGCAGGCGATCTGGAATCGATACGAGAGTGGATCACGCCCAGCCTGAACGGTCTGCTGGTAGACCCGGCAGACCCTCAAGCCCTGGCGGAAGCCGTCCTGATGGCAATGGAAAACAAAGACCTGCGGGCACAAGCCGCGCAGGTCAACGAAAAATTGATCGCCGAACGCGCCGAATACCAGCACGTCATGGCGCAGGCGGAAGAATTTTATACCCGGATAGCCTTGAATGCCTGATTACGAACCCTTCGGGGCGCGCAATGTCTCCAGCCGGTCCCGAAGTTCGATGCGGCGCGAATCAGCCGCCTGCTTGACCTCACCCAGGAAGGCAGCGCCGCGCTCGCGGATCATGTTTCGCAGGCTCTCACCCGATTCGGGCGCCAGAAGCAATGCCGCGGTCGCACCGACCAGACCGCCCACCACCACACCGATGAAAAAACCAAACATTCGTCGCATCATTTACTCCTCCATGATTTGTCTCATACGATTATAGGGCATAATGAGAGGGATGGGAAGATGGGTAAAGGGGAAAGTTAGTAGAGAGACAAGAGGGATTATTCGGCGAGGATGGCTTCGAGTGGCGCGATCAGGGCGGGCAGCTGATTTTGAACAGTATCCCAAACCAGACGTTCATCAATCGAAAAGTAGGCGTGTACCAATCGGTTGCGCATGGCTCGCATTAAGTGCCAAGGGACTCCGGGGTGAGCTTTTTCCACCTCTTCGGGTATCTGGTTGGCGGCCTCGCCAATGATGATGAAGTTCAACCCCACAGCCCGGATGGTCCTGGTATCGTCCCGGAAGTTCTCAAAGTCCATATCACGCGTAAACCCCTGGATTTCCGCAATCGCATCCAGGATGTCTCGAATACGTTCTTCCCACGTTCTAGGCGACATGGACGGCCTCCTGCAAGATGTGCTCCTTGATGCGCGGTTTGAGCGAATTGGGAGTGCCCAGGTCCACCGGGCAGCCGAGCAGCGCTTCGAGATAATCCTGCAAGGCAAAGAGACCGAAGTATCCCACCGGCCGGTCGAATTCCACCAGCAGGTCTACGTCACTATCAGGACGGGTCTCATTGCGGGCGACCGAGCCGAACAGCGCCAGTGATTTAACCCCGTACTTTTCGGCTATTTCGCCGCGCCGCTGTCTTAATATTCGCATGACCGCTTCACGTTTCATGGGACACCTGCTTTCACCCTTATTTTACCCGTCATGACGTGATTGGGCAAACCCTGGAACTATACTTCCAACAATTGATTGAACAATTACAACCTTCAAAACCCGGTGGTTTCTATTCGGGCTGCAGTTGGCAAAGAAGGACATGGAAGTGGTACTGCCAGGATAAATAATACTTGACTTGTCTTATAGGATTGAATAAACAATTCAAAAAATATTCCTCATCATCAGGGCAGCCGGACGTGTCTTGGGGAAATGTGAATAAAAAAAACAAAACAATAAAATCAATTAGGGAACTGGAAAACAACGTTTTCAACGAGTAAAATTAACCGGACACATATATATTTATCAGCAAAAATGGATTTTTTTAATCATCATTAACGGGTTGGAAGAGGAGAGAAGGAACAGTCTGAACATGTTAGGGTTAATTGTAGCACGGGTGTTCTATTTATGCAATCCCCAAATTGTGAAGACAAGGATTACATTATGGAATGAGTGGAGAGCTTACAGTCGCAGGCTAGGCGGGGTCGTGAAACCCTCGCCGACCAGATGTTATGCCCTTCGATACCGAACCCATTTCTGGCTCTGGTTGAATGATTCGACTCGCCAACCAGCATCTAGCCAGGCATGCGCGTTAGTATGCGTACCAGAAATTTCATTCGCCCACCAAGCCTGATGACGATGTGCTGAGGGCGGCAATTTATCATTGATAATGCGCTCGATCTGGGTAAATGTTAGCGTAGCGTCACGCGTTGTGGCAGGAAGTCCAGCCAGGTAGTTCTTCAAGGGAGTGTATTTGCTCATCGTTAGTCTCCTTCCCAATTTTGATAAATGAACGATAGTCTGTCATAAGTTTCCTTCAAATGCGGATTTCAACAGGCTCTGGAACAGCCCCCCCGCCTGCCTTGCAGACTCGCGCTGCTGCGCTCTCAGGTGCTCGTAGCGCCTCACCACACCCGCAAAGCGTTCTTGCAGGGTCAGCGGGGGAATAGGACACGGAAGTTCGCGAATATCTCCTTGTCCAATAGTTGTCATTGTCGCGGTTTTTGCTATTTGCATAATGAGTGCTCGACCAAAATAACTTCTATACAATTCCACAATGTAATAAGGATTTACTTTTTTCTGATTTACTCTTGCTCTTATTGTATGGCATTCAAAAGTTGTTCTTTCAGATAGAATGGGAACGATATTTACCTGACCAACTCCTTCTTCGACAAGAGATGAGCGAGTAAAAAGCAAATCGCCCTCGAACACTTCGTATTTAGTAATTGTGTTGTCATCCAATTTAGCACGACGAAGGTTTGTTGTATTAATCGAAACCGTGTGATAAAGATTATCAACCCATATAACGGGTGTTCCCTTGCCATAATTTTCGTTGTATTCAAAAACGCCGTTTACTAAAGGAATCTCTAACACATCATCAAACTTGTTTTTTGCATCATGTAAAAGATGTTCCCCAAACATCTTCAGGAATACGGATTGCAGGTAGGTATCACCTAGCTGCATGGCATAACGGCGCAGACGGCGCAGGCGGTCGGCTTTAGCGAGCAGGGCGGCTATGCGGCGTTGTTCGGGCAGGGGCGGGAGAGGAATATTTATTTTTTCCACAAATTCTTGAGAAATGCCGCCAACTGTAGCGCCGCGAAAATCGTTCATTATTTCTCGATTCCCCTTGGGACTGTAAAGATAGTAGAAAACATAGCGCGCATCCGAAAAGTCTTTTTTTACCGAAAGCCGGAAGACATGTTCGTTTATGCAACAAGGGAATTTTGGAAAATTCTCCAATACAAAAGAAACTTTGCCGGTAGTTGCTCCGTCTTTGACAATCAGAATGTCATTCGGTTTGACAATTCCTCGCCTCATCATTTTGAAAAAATAATCGGGCACTAACTTTCTGCTTGATAGGTTGAAACTACCGAAGTCGTCAAGATGCTCACCGCCAATACTAAAAACATCGCCCTGACCTTCCACAATTCCACCTTTGGGGCGACTGCCACTTTCAAGTTCCATTGTTATATTCGACAAAGGGACTAAGTCATAACATTTCACTATATCAAATCCTTGATTGCCTTGATTTCATCCGCTATCACCTGCTCCAATTGAAGCAGACGCGCCAGCGTTACTTGAGGCCTCTCATGGTAGGCTTCGTCTGTATCAACCTGGCGGTAGCGGCTGGCAGACAGGTCGTACCTGTTGGCTTTGACCTGTTCTTTACTTACCCAGAACTGGCGCGTGAGCTGGTCGATCTCAACCTGCAGAGGAGAGATTTGAGATTCGAGATTAGAGAGTCGTCCCTGCCCTTCAGCCAGGGCAGCCGCAATTTTCCCGTCGCCCTCGGCGGAGATGGTTTGCTCGAAGGTCAGGCGGTTGATCTCGGCCTGCAGTTCAAGGCGCTTGGCTTTGAGCGGCGCAGCCTGGTCGCGCAGCTCGGCCAATCTTTTTTCGCGGCCAGAGGCAAACTCCACTTCATGGCGATTCTTCCAGCACTCCAGCAGGTCGGAAATGTCATTCTCCTGCACAGGCTGGCGCTTGTCGTCCAACGAAAACCCGTCGTGCGCCATGTCGTAGAACCAGATATTTTCGGTCTGCGCCCCGCGGGTAAAGAGCAGCACGGCAGTAGAGACCCCGGCGTAGGGCTTGAACACGCCCGCGGGCATCGAGACCACCCCGTCCAGGCGGTTCTCCTCGATAATGCGGCGGCGCAGCTCGACGTGCGCCCGGCTGGAGCCGAACAGCACGCCATCCGGTACGATCACCGCGCAGCGCCCGCCCATGTCCAGCGCCCGCAATATCAGGTGCACGAAGAGCAGCTCGGTCTTGGTCGTGTCGCCCGGCAGGGTGGGGGATACGTCGCCCTTATCCACCGCGCCCTTGAAGGGCGGGTTCATCAGGATGAGGTCGTACTCACGTTCGTGGGTGAAGGCTTTGGAAAGCGTATCCATGTAAAAGAATTGCGGCGCCTCAATGCCGTGCAGCATCAGGTTCATCGAGCCGATGCGCAGCATGGTCATGCCCGAATCGTTGTCAAAGCCGCGCAATGCCTTCTCGGACCTCAAGAACTGCGTCTCCGCCTCGCTCAGCCGGTCACCGATCAGGTGATGCGGCCAGCCGTTCTCATCGTATTCCAGGATTTCAGGTGAAGTGTGTGTTTCCAGGATGTATTGGTGAGCGTTGACCAGAAACCCGGCAGTGCCGGCTGCCAGGTCGCCGATGCGCTCGCCGGGACGCGGCGCGACCATCTGCACCATCATGCGGATGATGTGGCGCGGCGTGCGGAACTGACCGCTGCGACCAGCGATGCTCAGGTGACCGAGCAGGTACTCGTACAGGTCGCCCTGGATATCCTGCGACTGCTCCGAGATCGCCATCTGGTCGATCAGGCGGCAGCCTTCGATCAGCAGGGACGGCTTGTTGATCTTGCACTCGGCGTTCTGCATGTAGCGTTCGAACGAGCTGCCGGCGGTGCCCATCTCCCTGAACCAGGGGAAGATGACCTCTTTTAGATGCTTGAGTGCTTCGGCAGCCTCCAGGTGAGTCCAGAATCCCCAGCGTATTTTAGGTGGAATGCGAGGCTCGAAGGCAGTACCCAGGCGCTTTGCCTGCCGTTCACGGGCGTTTTCGTTATCATCCAGGCGCTTCAAAAATAGCAGGTACGAGAACTGCTCGATTGCATCCAGCGGGTTGGACAGCCCGCCTGACCAGAATTTATCCCAGAGGGAGTCAACTTGTGATTTAAGTTTGGGGTCGGTGAGCATGGGTTTTTAACAAATCGGATATTTCAAATGCTTGTAAATTGATGACATTTGACAATTTTTATCATATGAATATACTATAAGTATCTCATCTACCATGAGTAGAAATAGTACGGACGCCGTTCTCATCCGTTGAGGGCGGCGTTGGCTTTAAACGTCTCATATTCTTTCGTCGCAATACACATTAAAAATCCCACTCATGGGTTCCTCATCAAATATAATGGCGATTTGCAAATTCTACGATTTCGATCACTTCTGTCTCGGTAAACCACCTACCAATTGCATCTATCCCAAAATTGGTCAGCTGTGGTTCGTGTTGAAAGACCTCTAAGGCTTTCAAAATCCAAAAGGTCTCGTTTATTCGACCTGCTTTTCAATATATTTCACATCAGGCAAATCCTTGAAATGCTCATCCTGCGTCCACAAAGCGGCACTGGCGAAGCGGGCAGTGGCGAGGATGATGCTGTCCGCCATCGCCAGTTTACAATCCAATGATATTTGGATGGCATTCATCGCAAGTTGACGGCTGAGTTCGACCATGTTTCCTAAAGACATCACACCAATTGCGCGCAGGGCTTCCTGTTCACCGCGCTGCATGATTGTGCGTTTGAAGACCTCATAGGTACAAATGGTCGGCACCACAAGGTTGTCTGTGTCATGGATTGCGGGTGCAAAGAATTCTGCATTTTTCCCTCCGCCAAGATATTCCAGCCAGCCTGATGAATCCACCACGTTCATATTGCCCTATCCTCCTCTTCGCGCTGGACATCAGTGTCGATCCCTTTCAGCATCCCGCGTGCTTTCTCGATGGGCGGTACGATGACCACATGCAGGATATTGTTGTACGGGATGAACATTAATTTTTGTCCGGGTTTCAGATCAAACTGCTCCCGAATAGCGCGCGGAATAACCACCTGGTATTTGGATGATATGGTTACAACGTCCATCGCTTTACTTCTCCTTGTCGAAACGAATTAGTAAAACAATTATACCGCCAAGTGATTTGCAAACGCAACCATCTCCTGAACATCCTTTTCACTGAACCACCTATTCACCGCGTCCTGCCCAAAATTGGTCAATGGCGGTTCGTACAGGTCGGCGATATCGAGATGGCGTTTCTTTAAAAATACCGATTCAACCGCGCGCATAAAGCGTATCTGGTCGGCGTTGTATCTATGTTGGATAATGTAGGCTTCAAATTGATGATGGACCAAATCCCGGTAATCAGGCAGGGCGTCCAGTTCCAGCACCTGTCGCACGAAAGCCAGGAAACTATCCACCTTCAAACCGTATGCCTTGCGTATATTATCCGGAGAGAGTTCCAGGTCGCTCTTGCTGAGCTCTTCCCGTAATGTACGCTCCAGTTCCAGCAATTGCCAATCATCCACATTCTCACCACGTTCGATGGCTTGTATCGTTGGGTGGCTGGCAACCAGATCAAGAATATGCTGTTCAACCCGTCTGCGATACTCTGCCACATACACCTGTTCGCCGCTCTGGGTCAGTAATATGTAACCGCTTATCGCGATGAAATCCGGCAAGTCCAGTATGAGGAAGGTATCGGGGCGCCGCTTGTTCTTCATCTGAGGGGCAAGACCATCACGGATGCGGTTTAGTTCTTCGTGGCTGGCTTTCACCAGTGTATCGGGGGTACACATCTTCACCAGTGGTAATAATTTGGCATCCTGCATTACAAATTCTGGCAAGACCGCCGCGTCCTCGGCGATTGATTGAGCTATTTGGGATGGGTCGCGGCCTGTCTGAAGCTGCAGCTTCAAACGTTCGATCTTGCTGATGAATGTTGCCGCCGGCACATCTACACCAGGAACCAATCGCAATAATGGCGCGACTTTCACCTTGAGCAATTCCATCTTGGAAGGGATGAGATAGTTCCAGAAACTATCCTGCCAGGCTTCATCGATCTCAGGCAGAGTGCGTTTCACTATGAACGAGTCTCTTGGGATTTGAGCGATCTGTTCCCGCAAGTCAAAGATCACCTGCCGGCATTCCGGATTCTGCTGGTCATCCAGGTACCTTTCAAGCAGGCCCAGTCGGGTATTGAATATGGTCACCAGCACCGGCACGGAGGTATCGACCACTTCCCTGGCGTCCCTGCCGAAGTTATTCTCCCAGAAATCGATGATCAGGAAATCCACCTTGCCGCCTTCGGGTAATCGGTCCAAAAAGTTACAGGCGGCTTGGCTGCGCGTGCCGCGCCCGATCATCTGGTGCAGCTTGATCGGGGATAGCACCGGCTTCATGAATACCAGGTTGACCACCTCGGGCACGTCAATGCCGGTATCGAGCATGTCTACCGAGATGGCAATGCGCGGCAGGTTCTTCTTTTTGAAGTTGTCAACGAGTGTGCCTTTGTACTCGGACTTGCAGGTGATCACTCTTACCAGATCGGGGAATTGCGGGTACATCTCATTGAATGCCTCTTCAAGGCGTAAGGCGTGTTCCTGGGTGATGGCAAAGATGATGGTTTTACCGGGCAATTGTCCCGAGGCATCTTTGTAACATACCTGCATGATCTCTTCCCACTGCTTGCGCAGCGTATCAATATTGCTGACATCCTGCTCCAGTTGTGTGCCCTCAAAGTTGATATCGTCCGGATCAATGCCTTGCTGGATCAGGCTGTTTCGTTCTTCTTCACTAAGGTCCACACCCTTGATACCCTGGCGTTGGAATTTTGTTCTGGCAGTAAAAAGATTGTAGGGAACCAGGAATTTATCTTCGATTGCCTGGTCATATGTATATAGATAAGTTGGTTTGCCATCATGGCATTCGAATTCATGGAAGGTGTCGCGGTCAATATATTGCGCTGGCGTAGCCGTCAAGCCGATCATACGCCCATCGAAGTATTGCAGTACCTCATTGAACTTGTTAAAGATCGAGCGGTGGACTTCGTCGAAAATGATCAGGTCAAAGAATGCGGGAGAAAACTGCTCAAAGATGTTACTCACAGTTTGGAGGGTGGCAGCATAGAGCCGCTGGGTTTTATCAATGTCAAAAGAATACAGGCGAGTGCAGGGCTCGTTTGGTAAAAACGCTTTAAAACCGTCACTCTTTGCCTGTCTAACCAGCGCGTCCCGGTCGGCGACAAACAAGATGCGCCTTGCCTGGTTGGCACGAATGAAAACGTCGATCAGCCCCATGATTGTGCGAGTCTTGCCCGTACCGGTCGCCATGACAAGCAATGCCTTGCGTTTGCCCTGCTCGAAGGTTTCACTCACCCGCCGGATGGCTTCATGCTGGTATGAGCGGTCCACGATGCGGTTGTCAATTGGGATGGAACCAAGTATCTTCCCCTGCTGGCGGATGAATAACAGATTCTCCAGGTCTTCACGGGTGAAGAAACCCGTCACCAGCCGTTTTGCTGCAACCCCCATATCGTAAAAGTAAATATCCAAGCCATTGGTCATAAAAGCAAATGGGCGCAAGTTCTGGCGCTTCTCGATCTCTGTAATGTAATGTTCCGTCTGCGCCTGGGCCAGGCGCGGGTCATGCGTGGTTCGCTTGGCTTCCACGACCGCCAGGACGTCCCCATTTTCGCGGTAAAGGCAATAGTCTGTGATACCGTTCCAGGGTTCAGAATCATAGCCATCGACGGGTATTTCCGTGCCGACCTTAGTTCGATCAAGCATGTACCAACCAGCTTTTTCTAATGCTGGATCAATTAGATCTTTGCGAGTTTCTTCTTCTGATATGCCCCGCATGCTGATACCTTAAGTTAATCAATATATCACTATATGATGTGTCAGAGATAGTATACAACAGAAACAGAATTTGGCGCAATTCAGGTGCGTTTGTTCATTTATCCTAATCTTGAACTTCAGGTTTCTTGCTTATTAAATTTCTATATCCTTCTATTTGATCACTCAGCTGCAACCGGACTCGGTCCAGGTTACCGGTCAACCAATGAACTTTACACACCAACCCTCAATGTAGTTCCTGTGAATTCTATGTATAATGGAATTATGTAACCCACAGATGTCATCCTCATTACAAAGGGTGAGTCGCTCACTTATATTCTGGCTGTGACGACT
>Ga0315285_10002227_pt1 | contig 20260 bp, 18 predicted proteins | sample YL17G09_36_MG_FD_203698 | JGI IMG/M metagenome (GOLD analysis project Ga0315285, IMG submission 203698) | Sediment microbial communities from Yellowstone Lake, YNP, Wyoming, USA - YL17G09_36 | ecosystem: Environmental > Aquatic > Freshwater > Lake > Sediment | place: USA: Wyoming | collected...
CACAATGATATATAACTCTGCTGGTTTTTTGGTCGGCCACTTTGAAGTAACAGGCCCATCCAGAGTATTACAAGATTTTTTTCCGATAGAATTAGATTTGACGAATTTGTGAGCAAATGGATATTTCAAATATTGGCACTCGTAAGATGTCGTTGGACCTTTCAAGGCAAAGATGAAGCTGGAAATGTCATTTGGCCTGAGGGTTTTGTTAAATTGCGAAATCGTCCGCCAATTAACCTCTATCCCGAAGACGATGAAATCAAATGGGGTGGTGGATACGTTACTATTGAGCAGTTTTTCACTTTCTATGAAGAGCCAGAAGTAGCCAAAAAAGAGTTTGATAAGCTTTACAGTGTATCTTATAAGGTGCGGACGGGCGTATTGAGGCTTTATGATGTGTGGTCTTGCACTTGAAAATTGGGATTTGCTTAATACGATTGTTAAATTAAATCCGCTGAACTGGGCGGATGAGATGATGGATTCAGTTGACGACCGACATGAGAGTGTGGCAAAGTGGATTGCAGACCAAGATGACGAAGTAATTGCTTTGTGGTGTATAAAATATCAACAAATTAATTATAAGAATAATATTGAGGAATGAAATGCAATTATGGGAAATTTTAATTCCAACGCTAATGGGCGATAATGAAAAGCCGGTTAGAACAAAACATCATAGGCAATGGGATAAATATGTTCGTGCCTTATCAGGCGGTTTGACAATTCTTAAACCGACCAAAGGCCAGTGGTTAAATCCTCAATCTAAAGAATTGATCGAGGAAAGGATGATTCCGGTTAGAATTGCCTGTGCGGAATCAGATATGACTAAGATAATTAATTTTACCCTAAGCCATTATCGACAAAAAACTGTAATGGCTTATCAAATAAGCAGTAAAGTTTTAATGGTCAATACTGGAGGTGACGATGAAAAGATATCATGAAGCTGGTGATCAAAGAGCGATAAATAGAAATTTCAAAGAACGCCGCAGATTTGTTTATGATGGAAGTAATCCTAATAAATTTGCGACACAAAAGGGCCGTTATAGAAAACGACATGCATTGGATTGTGGAAACGCTAAGTGCATGTTGTGTCATAGCTCTAAGCTTTTGAATCTCAAAACTCATAAACAAGTCAAAGCTGATGAAGACTTCAAGGATCAATTGAAAGATGCATCATAATGTTGGAAATCACTCAATCCATTTCGGTGTTTCTTTGGCAAGTCATTTGTTTTTGGGTTGTGTGGAAATTTCTTGATCATTTTTTACACTTGTATAAAAGTCGTAAATCTGAACTAATAAAAGATGATGATTTGATTTCCGAAGACGAAATCAGAACATTGCCTTTTGATCAAAACGTAGAGATGATTCCAATCGAGTGTTATAAAAAGGGTTCGTAATGACCACACGAAAAGATTTGGAAGCTATGAAAAAAGAGGAGTATTACAATTCTCCTCAGCGATCCCTGCTCAGCTTTTTTCATAAAGGAGCTTTTAAAATTGTGCAGGAAGCTCAAGATTTAAAAAACATTTTAAATTTGGTGGCCGCTGAATTTGAGCTTTGGGGCGATAAGTATTGTCTCGTAGATCAACAGATTAAATTGGTGAAGGCTGAAGTTAATATTTTGATGAAGCATGTTTCTAATTTATCTGAGCAAATTGAGCCCCGGCGTTGGTCCGATTGGGAAAATGGTCGTCCTATTCCCATCCCAGAGCAAAATCTATCAACTGAGGATAGATTTCTAGCTAAACTTTCTAGGGAAGCAAACCTTTAAGTGACTATTTCGTTTTGCGTGCAATAAGTAATAGCTGGCAAATAAGCACTTCCAGGTTTTTGTGTGTATCTGGTTTTTTGAGCAGGCACAAGCACCATCTGGTAACATCGTTTAATCCTAAACTGAGTCCTGCTACAGACATAGCCAGTATTGCAATTATACGGTGCGTTTAATGTTGGTTCGCCGCCTAAGCTGACAACGGCAATCATTGGCGAAGTCAGGAATGTGCCTGTTAATTGTGCCGAAGCAGTCAACGTAGTTTTGGCAACAAAATCTATGGCATATCTGTAACCTCTTACCGTACAATTGCCGCTTAAATTAGCCGCTATGTGTCGTAAAACATTGCCAGAACTTGTAAATGTTGCTACGGTTGAGATGTTAGCTTTAGGTGCAGTCAAGAAGGAGGCTGTGCATGTTATGTGAGCAATTGCCGGTCGGCTACATGTAGCAGCGGCTGTTACCACACATCTAGCGGTTAGTGATTTAGCAACATTATATTTTTCATTGCCAATAGCTGTTACGACCACCTTGGCAGTCAAATTGGCAAATAGTTTGTCTAACTTGAATCCGGCTGCTGTTACGGTAGATTTGGCTGTCAAGGTGGCTGTATCAACAAATGCCACACTAGGTGCAGCCGTTAGTAAAGACCGAGATGTTAACGTGGCTGTCGCAGTTAATTGCTGCCCAGCAGTGGCAACATTTAATGGAATGTGACGATTTTTCTTGTACGTTTCTCGAATAAACGTTCTGGGAAAAACTCTTCCTAAACTGTGATAGCCTCTTGGTCCGTAATGTAACATAATCTATTTAGCCAATCTTTTATAACTTTATTTTTCCATTTGTTATCTGCGTACCAGGAATCTAATTGATCTGGTCGGCAATGGTAGATTTAAAAGCAACGTGGTTCTTCCTAGCCTTGGAGATTTGCTTTTAAATCTACTATTAACACTTAAATCTATTGAAGCGTTGTTGTGCTTGCTGCCTATGGCAGTCAGTAATGTGGACGCTGTCAAATTAGCTGATTCTGCACTTGATGGTGTGGCATCGGCAGTGCCAGTAGTGGTCGCAATTGCGGTTAAGGATGCTATGGCAGTTTTTTCATTTGAGGCTGAGGCATTGACAATCACAATTGCCGAAGTCGAGATATTTGCACTCCAAATTATTTCACTCGAAGCATCAGTTGTGACAACTGATGCTAAAGATGCGGTGGCATTTTTAGTGTTTAGAGCAGCACTGGAGGTTGCTGCAATTGATGTTAGTGCAGCCGTGACCGATTTTGTATTTAAAGCCGATGCAGCAATACTTGTAATCGTCGAGATGGAGTTATTCACACTCCAATCCATTTTGCCCGAAACGATTGTGGTTGCAATTGCAGTTAGTGATGCAGTAGCTGATTTTTCATTTGAGGCCGAGGCGGCAATAATTGCGATTGCAGTCACAGATGCAGTGGCCGCTTTTGCATTTAAAGCCGATCCACTACTAGTTGCAATTGCAGTTAGTGACGCCGTAGCTGATTTTTCATTTAAAGCAGATGCCGTTGTGGTCGCAATTGCTGTTAAAGATGCTGTGGCTGATTTTGCATTTAAAGCTAATGCAGTTGTGGTTGCAATTGCTGTTAAAGCTGCCGAGGCTGATTTTTCATTTAAAGCAGATGCAGTGGTGGTTGCAATTGCAGTTAACGATACTGTGGCTGATTTTGCATTTGAAGCTGAGGCTGTAATGCTTGCAATTGCTGAGGTGGAGGCATTCACACTCCAATTCATTATGCCAAGTTCAGTTGTTGTGGAAACACCTGTTAAAGCGGCTGTAACGTTATGAGTTACTGTGGCAGCAGCCGTTGTTGTAGATATAGCACTTGTGGAGGCTGTATCTGGTATAGCTTTTTTTCCTGCGGCAGTAATTGTGGAAATTGCCGTGAGACTAGCTGTTCCGGCATGTGCTGTGCCAACAACAACTAGTGGAACAAATCCTAATTCGGTGGCTGCACCATCAAATAGGAAATCATGTACTCCTGTTCCATTTGCGTAAAAAGCCATCTATTAAAAATCCTTTCTTAATAGATATGTGTTCACAATACAATAAACACAGGTAAATTAGGCATCTTCTGTGAAGATCAATTCGGCATTTACTGTCCCCACACCAACACCATTTACACTGGGAAAGCACACCCAAAACAAACAGGCGCTATTTTCAATGGTGGGCATCATGCCGCCCATACCAAGCAGGGCATCTGTACTCATTTGTTGATACATTGGACTATAAGGCAACCATAATAATGGTTTGAATAACGTAACTCCGAAATTGCCAGCAGTTAAGGTAGAGGCTGTTAAATTCACATTTTGCACAGATTTGACGCCAACATCGCCACTTGACAATGGCACAGGGATTATACGCCCAGCAGTATTATATCCAGTTCCACCGAATGGAATTGCTGGTGAAGTTGATGATCCTCCTGCTGTGTTTGTGTAAGTTACGGTGCAAGTTGTAGCTGTTGAACCAACGGAAGTATATATTTCCAAACCCGCCCAGACTCCTACACCGTTGGTATAACGAGTTAAAGCAGCAGTATCAAGATTTGTAGTTTGGGCACCAGTTGTTGTTCCGCTTAATCCGCCTTGGTGTGACAATCTGTCACACAAAATCAAACCCATAAATACTTGCACGCCAGTTGTAATTTTGCTTATTCTTTGATTAGTTCCATCTGATTGCCCAAAACCACCATTAACAAGCGTGCCGGAAGGCACAGCAGCCGTTGTGGGAGCAGATGGCGCTGGGTCGGGTACTTGCATCCAACTAGATAAAAGCCCGCCAGTTTGTGTGGAAGATGAAAATGCTTTTACTTTGTGAATTATTTGTGACGGAGCGGATATTAAACTTTTATAAGTTGTGAAATCTGTAATTGCCATGTTAACTTTCTATAAATTGGCATGAACCAAAAATTCTTGGTACGGTTGTTGTGTTTGAAATCCACATCATGGCTAAACAAGCATCAGTGAGAATTTCAATTGGACCGGGCATGCCTGTCATTAGGTCTAAACAGGTAGGCGTTCCTTGTCCTGGTAATCTTAAAATGGCTAGCGGTCTAACAATAGTAATCCCAAAATTTCCAGCGGTTCCTGTTGACGCACTTAGAGTCACACTAGCTACGGCTTGCACGCCAGTATCTCCAGATATGAGATTAATTGGCATCATTTGATTTTTGGTGCCATTGGTATTGGGTCCACCAAAATCACTCCCTCCAATGGATGTTTGACCTGAAGTTCCTGCTTGATTGGTGTAGCTTGCTACAATACTTCTTAATGTCGATCCTACCGTAGTGTAAATTTCGGCCCAAATTTGGTTTCCCACACATGTTCCGTTAGTGTTATATCTGGTAATTGTCCCACCTACTGTTTGTGCGGTGATAGAAGTGCCATCCAATCCTCCGATATGTAATAATCTATCATATAAAATTAATGCTCCTGGTGTACTGGCAGCGCCAGCTAAGGAAACCAACCATTTTTGTCGTCCTCCACCAGGATTGGTCTGTTGCAAACCACCAGCAGTTGTAGCAGTAGGGATGGCTACTGTAGTTGGTGTAGCACCTGTGCCAGGAATACCCTCATACTTCCACAAACTATTGTAAAATCCACCATAAGTAGCAGAGGCAGCAGCGCCATCAACTCGTGGGTCTTTAAAGAAGAACACAGTTTCAGGCGTGCCGCTATTGCCGCCAGTTAAACGATTTACTACATCGGAAAGATCAGTTAAAGCTGCCATAATTTATTTTTCTATAAAATGAAGTGAACCAAACATTGAGCAACCACTAGAAGCCGAGTTTGGCTGCCAATAAAGAGCCAAACAAGCATCGCTTGCAATTTCTATTGGACCAGGAATGCCAGAGATTTGATCTTTATAACTGCCAGCTTGCGATCCGGTTTGTGGAAATGCCATAATTGGTCTGGCAATAACAATGCCAAAATCCCCTGCTGTGCCAGTTGAAGCAGATAGTGTTACGCTGGCTACCGCTTGGACGCCCGTATCACCAACTGCCAAAGGAATTGGAATCACACGATTGACCTCACTCCAGCCAGTTCCGCCAATTGTTGTTGAGACAGTTGTTTGTCCAGAACTGCCAGCTTGATTGGTGTAACTAGCTGTTATTGTTCTTCCTGTGCTGCCAATTGCAGTATTAATTTCTGCATATATTCTATTGCCAATACAAGTGCTATTACTGTTGTATCTGCCTAATGTTCCGCCTACTGTTTGGGCTGTGATCGATGTTCCAGATAATCCACTAATGTGAAGCAATCTGTCATACAGAATAACCATTCCATTTTGTATAGATGCTCCAACATTTGCAGCTACTAACCATTTTTGTCTTCCGCCACTAGGGCTAGTTTGTTTTAAAGCCCCATTAGTTGCGTTTGTGCAGGCTGTTGCTGTCGAAGGAGCTAAAGGTGCCCCTCCAGGTTGACCGTCTCCACGCCAATAATTTGTGATTCTATTGCCTACTGTCGTAATGCTGCTACCAGTACTCAATTTTTGACTTTTAAAGAAAAAAATATGTTCTGGAGTGCCACTGTTTCCACCTGTAAATCGATTGATTATATCTGAAATGTCGGTTAATGCTGCCATAATTATATTTATGAGTTTTTTTTCTGTTTTGACCCTAAATATGTCATATTCTTTTTATTAAAACAGAGATTAAATGAAATTAGCTACAGAACATTTTTTCACAGGCACAACTCAAAGTTATGCCTCTGGTTACGATTCAACGAAAACCAATCTAGGACAATGGATTCAGCAAAAAACAGGCAACACTGTTGGTGATAAATACGCTGGTCCATTCGCCATGTCTATCGCTAGGCCCGCAGAATTTACTTCAACATGGTATTGTCCTCATGTTGTTGATGCTGGCGGCGGTATTCATTGGGTGTTTTTAGCTGATTTCTCTACAGCCGCAACAACCAGAAAAATTGCTTTATATACATTTAATACAGCAACTCAAGTTTGGAGCTTCAAAGGATATATCACTTTGACTTATCCAACAGCTACAAATCACACCATCACTTCCTTGAAAGTTGCTAGACATACTAATTCCACAGGAACCGTTACAGTTAGCGGAACAACGGTAACTGGTGTTGGCACAAAATGGGCGACCTCTAGATATGCAGCCGGGGCCAGAATAGGATTTGGCACTACTGATCCAAGCAGCGTCACTACTTGGTATTATATTTCTGCAATCACCAATGATAATACATTAACTTTAAGTTCTTCAATCACAGTTGCAGGTGGATCTTCATTTGTGATTGAAGAATTAAGAGTTTATACCGTAACAACTAATGCTACAGCAACTAACGGTGGTCTATATGTGGCCAAAGGTGTTAATTTCGATGATTTCAACCATGCGGGAACCACTATCTCGGCAGCCACCACTGTAGATAATGCCAAAGCTGTTTATTGGTTAGCAGATGCTTCTACGGTTACCAATACAACCGCAGCAGGATTGGTTTTAGATACTCAATCAGATACCAGTCAATATGCTTATATTTTAAATTCTGAAAGCACAAATGCAAATGCCAGAATATACAAGTATGACGTTCGCACAAAATTAACTAGTTTGTCATCCGGCAAATCAATTGCAGCATTTACATTGAAAACATCCTCGATGCCAGTTCCTTCTGGAACTATTGGTACGGTAAATTCAATTACTATTGCAACCACAAATCACGGCCCAGGATCAGGTGTGGCATGTATTTACGGCGTAACAACCACTAGGGTTTATAGAATTCCATTAACTTCGGTTATTGCAACGGCTAATAATTTCGTATCTTGTTCTATGATTGCAGACTTCGAAATTGAAAGCCCTCCTGGTGGTTCTAATACCTATGCTAATACTGGCTCTATGGCCACCATTGCATATGATTCTAGCATTGATAGATTTTTAATTGGCAGCAGTAGCGTAAGATCGTATTTAACCAAATATGATGTTGATGGAAATAGCTTTACTAAAATAATTTTTGTGGGCGATTCACAACAGGATAGATTGAATGTTCCAAAAGGACATCAATCAACATTTCCTGCGACGGGATTATATCATGCCGCTTGCATGAGTGGCATTTTTTACTTGCTTCGAGCAACTAGCTCTAGCAGCACAATTAATCAGATGTATGCGACTCCTATTGGAGCCGATTGGGATTATGCCGCAGGCACAAGTTCTGCTAACCAAAATAGATTGATTACACCTAGTTTGTCTACGGTTAATTGCAATAAGTTTTATAGGGTTTCCGTCTCGGCTGCAAAATATACTGGCGATGCTAATTTGGGTTGGCAAACACAGCCTTATAGAGTTTATTGTCGCACCACAGGCATCGTTGATGATTCTGGTGTTTGGGTTTTAGTTGGAGATAATGGCGATATTAGCCACATGCCAGCTTCAAACACAATTCAATTCATGTTTGAGTTTAGAGTAACGGGAGCCACGGGCATCACAGCTAAAATTTATGGTTTGACTTGCACTTATGAAGATCATGCTAATGATGGCCATTTTCAGCCATCTAGCAACAAGTCGATTGCTACTTCGAAAACATTTGCGTGGAGACTATCCAGTTCTTTCGGTGGCAGCGTGCCTTCTTTAACAGTTAAATATTTTGATGCTTTAAATGGTGGTCAAGTATTAGTAGATACAACAGTTGCTTCTGCATATGGAACATTTACTAAATCAACAGATGGCACCACTTGGACATCATACAATTCTACCGACAAAGCAAATGAAACCACTTATATTCGTTATACGCCGACTGCATTTCCTGATAATATTAAAGCTAAAGCAGTTTTAATGCTATCATCGACAGCTTTGACGGCAGCTTTCACAGCTAGTCCAACATCTTCTGCCATTGTTCCTAAGACGGGCAGTGTGATTACGTTTACAGATTTGTCATATGGGCAAGGAGGCCCTGTTAATTGGAGTTGGGATTTTGGAGATGGAACCACATCTACAAGCCAAAACCCATCGAAAACATATTATAAAAGTGGAAATTACACAATAAAGTTAACTGTTTCTAATGCTGATTCGTCTGCTTCTTTGACCAAGACATCTTATTTAACCATTACAGATGTCTTGGATAATGGTCCAAGATGGGGCTATGGTGGCGATCCAACAGCTACTTTTACCGTTAAAGGTGAAGGCACAGCATCATCAGTTACAGGTGGTCGAGATGTTAATTCTAGAATCCCAACCATGACCAAGACTTCAACTGGTGCTTTGTTGTTTTTCTCTCAAATGTCTAGTCAGGTTTCTACAGACTTTGGAGTATTTGGTATTTTTTGCAAGAGAAGCACAGATAATGGTGTAACTTGGAGCGACCCAGTTGAAATTTATAATTATGCAAGCTTCTTGTATGATGGAACCGTTATAACAACTAATGGTGGCACTGGCCAATATGTGTCTTTAGGAGCAGCAGTATCTGATGTTATTGGTGTTGGCGGGGCGAATCCTTCTAGCACTTTATTGTTCACAATAAAGACCCCAGGAGTTTATGCTGGTGGCGTTGCTGATGCCATGAAAACTTATACAATTAGAAGCACAGATGATGGCGTTACATGGGGTGCAGCAACAGACATTAATAGCACTACCAACAATAGTTCGTTAACATATACAATTGCCAGCGTCGATACATCATTAGATAGAATTACTTTGTCTAGCACGCCTTCGCCTGCATTGGTGAGTGGACAAGCAGTAGCGTTTTCCACTAATAACACTTTGCCATCTCCATTAGTCGCTGCTGGTCCTGGTAATTATTCAACTAGTGTAAGTTTGGCTTACTATATTTTTATGGTTAGCCCAACAGTCTTTAGCGTACATACTTCATATGCTGGTGGATTAGATGGAACTACAAATAAAGTAGATTTGACTACTTCTGGTAGTGGCACAAATTCTATTAATTTCACATGGTATTGGACGATTCCAACATCTACTGGTATTCAATTAGGAAGTAATTCATCACACCCAGGTAGATTGTTAGTCGGTGGAGATCATCGTACAGCCGCTGTTTCGGGTCCAAGCTACGCTCATGTTTTAAAGAGCGATGATGGCGGTGCAACATGGTCTATTGGTGGTTATTTAACAGAAAATACCACTAATGTATATCAAAATGAAACAGCCGTCGCAGAGTTAAGCATATCTGACAAAATATTAATGAATTCTAGAAATGTAAATGGCTCTTCTAGAAATCAAGCCATATCAGTCGATGCTGGAGCCACATGGCAGGATGTCACAAATCCTAAAGATGCCACCATAAGCAACATTATGAATCAATCCGATACTCTTGGATCAATGTTGAAATTAGGAAGCATTTTAATTGTCGCAACTGCCAGCGATACTGCTGAACGACGATATATGACTTTATGGGTTAGCCAAGATGATGGCATGACATGGGTCAAACAAAAAATAATCTATTATCGATATGCTTCTTATTCTGCCATGATAGCTTTAGATGACGAGCATTTTATCATTGTGTTCGAATCTGCTCCTGACGATAATTTTTGCACTGCAAATTACATAAAGAGTAGTAATTTTACAATGGACCAAGCCATTATCAACAAAACATGGCTTATGAGCAGCACGCCAGTTTATTCGGAATATTTTTTCAATGAACATGCCAGTGGCATTAAGCCTTCATCATATGCTCCAAATATTATTGATTATGGTCAATTAAATGCAAAAGCCAGAGTTGTTGGAGCTATGAGTCTTCCTTCTTATAGTTCAACGGGAATTGTTTTAAGTGATAGCAGTGCAGATTGTATTTGTCTTTCGCCGCCGCTTGATGGTCTTTTAACGCCTGCTGCGGCCAGCATTGAATTTCAGCCTAATTCCGGCGAGTCTATGACTTGGGAGGTCGAAGCCACTTTGACAGGTAATGGCGTCATCATGTCCAGTTTGTTAAATGGTAAAGGATTTCAATTAGAATCTAATGGTGGCTTTTTGAAAGGCACTGTCGCTGACGGCAGCACAACAATTACCACAACTAGCAGCACGACAACCGTCAATGACAGCACTAGACGTGCTTATGCGATGGCGAGAGATGCAGCAAATGGTTTGTTGAAATTATATGTTAATGGTGTGTTAGAAAGTTCGATTGCAGATACAACAGGCGACATCAGAAATACAAAAACTGGTGTTTATGTTGGTCAATCGCCATTATTACCTTTCAATAAAGCAAATGCAAATAATCGTTCTGGCAATGTAATTACTTTAGGCGTAACACATGGTTGGGCCGATGGACAGGCAGTTATATTCACTAACGAAGGTCCAGGTCATGGTAATTCCTTAAATGGAACTTTGCCATCTCCTTTGGTTGCTGGTACTGTTTATTATGTTCGCAATACAGGTTTAACTGCTACGCAAATTCAATTGCACACATCATCTGGTGGAGCTATTGCTAATACAGGTGGAGTCACTTTGACCACCAGTGGCAATGAAGATAGAACTGTGTGTTATGTAACGGCGGTAGCAGCTTCGGCTCCATATAGTTTGGGAGCTACGATTCATAGTTCTAGAATTACAAGAGGATTGGTATCGCCAGAGAGCCTTCAAGTAGTGAATAGAACCAAGACCGATTATAGAACATATAGAAATAATTTTAGTCCTACAATACCAGCTTGGACTCCCAATAATCTAAGCTCATTGGTCACTTGGATGTTCCCAACGGTTTATCAAGGCGAATACTGTTATGCTGACGACAATTTTGGATTAACTCATCCGTTGCCTTGGACGCAACGACATGTTGTTAAATCAATGAGAGATAGATCATCGAATCAATATATGTTTAGTTCTATTGATTCTAGACTTACTGATTTTTTTCCAAGTGATACAAATGTTGGGCCTTATTACAAATTAGTTTATAACAGTGCTGCAACAGCCGCATCATTTTGGCAGTTAAGACAAAGCAGTTTAGCTACAAAATCTTTATATGATTTTATGATTACTACTGGTCCAAATGGAAATGCTAAATTTTCTATTGGCTTCGCTATAAGATTTGACAGTAATGCCGCTGGAGGCAATATTGCGGTATTCGACACTAGTTATTCAGCAGCCGCTGGCTCTCCTGGTGTTATTATGCGTCGTGATACTTCTTCGCATTTAAGTATGTCTTTTTATGATTCGACTTCAATTGGCAGCGCTAGTTTTTCTGGAGTGACTTTCTCGAATTCAAATTGGTACTTTATTTTAATGGCTTGCAATGGTTTAGGGGCTGCGGTTGATATGTATTATACGCCTTTAAGTGGCACTTATAGTTCATCTAGTCCCTACACACCAGCAACTTGCACAAAGGTAACTTCGAGTAGTTTGGGAGCAGGCAGTGGCACACCAACCACTACATGGCCATTGACTATTGGTCAAAGAGGCGATGGCAGCAACGCCGCCGATATATCCATTAAGAATTTGGTTATATGCAACAATACATTAGGTCAAACAGATGCTGACAATTTAGCAGCATTTTGCGTGAAAGGTTAAGATGACAAAAGTAGCAGTTGAACATGCATTCACTGGAAACACTGGTTTGTATTCTGCGGGATACGATTCCACAAAAACAATGCTAGGACAATGGATTCAGCAAAAAACTGATTCTGCTGGACCCGCTCCATTGTCGATTGTAAGACCCTTCGAAGGCAATACCATTAATCCTGGTTTTGCCACTGTGGGAGTGCATGCCATTGATGTTGGCAATAACATTCATTGGGTTTTTTGGTTGGAACAAAGTTCCGCTGCTAATAATGTTAGAAAAATAGCTTTGGCTACTTATAATACAGCCACTCAAATTTGGAATTTAAAAGGAACGATTAGCGTTACTTGGCCAAATGGAGCGACCACTTCTGCTATTACAGGTCGAGCAATTGCCGTTAAAAGACATCTTTATACAACGGGAACTGTTTCTGGATCATCAGGCAGCACTACGGTAACAGGGGTTGGCACAGCTTGGAAAACAATCGGAACTGGCAGCAATGTTGGTTATGCCGAAGGATCGAGAATTGGTTTTGGTAGTCATGACCCAAATGCCATTACTCAATGGTATAGAATTGCAACCATGACTAGCGATACTTCTGTTACTTTGGCTACAGCTTTACAGAATGCATTGCCTTCAGGAACCTCTTTTGTTATTGAGGAATTAAGAATCTACGCTGTGTTTTCGAATGTGTTGGCTACGTTGTCTGGTTTGTGGGTTGCCAAAGGCATTGCATTTGACGACTTTACATCTGCTGGAACAGCCATTCCTTCAGCTACCTCTACAGATCAACAGAAAGCCGCTTATTGGTTGGCCGATGCATCGACAGTTACGAATAAACAGCCGGCAGGACTTATGTTGAGTGCTACTTATTCGGATTCAAGCCATTTCGTACATGTGACAGATGGCGCTAGCACATCGATCAGATTGTACAAATATGATGTTAGAGCGGTCTTAGGAAGTTTGTCTTCTGGAAAATCTACTTCTGCATTTGTGTATAAATCAGGAGCGTTTTCGGTTTCCGGGAATGTACAACAAAATAATGCTTGGACATTAGCCACTACAAGTCATGGAGCAGGCAAGGGAACATCGCACATCTACGGTTTAACTAGTACTGTGCTTGTAAGATTTCCAGAAAGCTGGGTTGATACAACTACCGCATATGCTAAAGATTTTGTCAGACCTTTGCCTCCATTAGGATCAAACGCTGGTGCGGCTTTGGGAACATTAACAGCAATAAAATATATTGATACGATTGATAAGTTTTTAGTTGTTGCTCCACCGCACATATTCTTGGCAAAATATCAAGACGGTCCTTTTGAGAGAGCTTTGACTTGTGATACCAAACAACAAGATCAACTTTCCGCCAATAGTGGTCTTTATCCAAACACAGGTGGAAGTTCTACAAACATACCATTTATTCATGTTTTAAATGGTATTTGTTATATCAATAAAGCTGGTGCGAATGCTGCTGTGCCAACACAAGCATTGAATCAAACATATGCCTTTGCCGTTGGAGCAGATTGGGGCACAGCCGCAAGCAGCACTTATCAAAACAGATTAATTACGCCGAGTTTAAGCACTCCTAAGGCCAGACGTTTTTATCATTTAACTGTGAATCACACAACTGCTTTCGGAACGTCGCCATACGATATGCCAGCCGATCCATTTAGAGTTTATTATAGAACCTCTGGAATTACCGATAATACAGGAACATGGACCCCGGTGCTAGAAACTGGTGATTTAACTGGCGTTGGCAGTACAGATAATATTCAATTTATGTTTGAATTTAAAACGGCTGGGCACACTTTAATTCCGGCAAAAATATATAGTCTTACATGCACGTATGAAGACGATACTACAGATTCCCATTATCAGCCTTCGGCGAATTTATCTAATGTAAGCACTAAAGCATTTGCTTGGAGATTTGCAGATGCATTTGGTACAACTGTTCCAACACTTACAATTAAAATTTATGAATCAGTAACTGGCACATTATTGATTAAAGATACCACAGCAGCACAAACCTATGGCACTTTCCAAAAATCAACGGATGGTGGGGCTAGTTGGAGTAGTTACAATACAACAGATAAAGCCAATAATGTTACATACATAAGGTATACCCCTTCAATTCTTGGGGATAACATGAAAGTCAGGGTGGTTTTACAACAATGACAAGACAAGCATTTGAACAAATATTCAATGGCACATCTATTTCTTATTCTTCTGGATATGATAAAAATTATTTAAATTTAGGACAATGGATTCAACAAAAAACTGGATCACTTCCTAAAGATAATTATGTGGGACCGGCTCCGGTCGCCATTGTCCGCCCATTGGAAGCCAATATTATTACTGCCAACTATATGCTTCATGCTATAGATATTGGCAATAACACACATTGGGTTTTCGCTGGAATATCAGGCAGCGCTATCTCAATATATATTAATTTGTATGTGCATCATACAGATACTCAAGAATTTCATTATAAAGGCTACATAGCCCCATCTTTTGCTGATGTCGCCGCTTTAACTGGATTGAGAGTTGTTAGACATCTACACACAACTGGCACAGTTGCAGTTACCACTGGTGGAGCAGTTACAGGAACTAGCACCCAATTTAATGGTGGTGGCGGTGCCACACCAGCCGCTGGCGGCGTAGCTGTTGGTGCCCGTATAGGCTTCGGAAGCACCGACCCCAATAGCATTACAACTTGGTATAATATATCTGCAATTTCTAGTGACACGGCTGCCAGTTTAGGCTCAACAGTGCTTCCCGCAGCTATTGCCGCAGGCACAAGTTATGTTATAGAAGAATTGCGAGTTTATTTGACGATGTTTAGCGATACCACGGCGTTGGGTGGGCTATATGTTTGCAAAGGTGTTAATTTCGATGATTTTAGTCCTCAGTCTGTGAGTTGGGCAAAAGGCTCTACAGTCGATAATGCAAAAAACATGTATTTCTTGCAAGATACTGGAAATCTAAATACCACTCCAATGGGTTTAGGCTTGGGAACATCTAGCAATAGCTCTACAATTTTATATGTTACTCAATTTGTGGACGCCGCAAATATACAAGTTTATAAATATGAAGGCAGAGCAGCATTGGCTGGAACACTTACAGCAGGCGTTTCTACTGCTGCCTACACTTTGAAAACTGGAAATGGAGCATTAGATGGCGATGCGGTATTGCAAATTGGACAACATCTTACAGTGGCTTCACCCGTTAGTCCCTCTGGCTCAGCTTTGTTTTTCTGTGCGGGCACTAGAGTTTATCGTTGTTTAGAAAGCAATATTACTTCCAGCAGTACGACTTTTATAAGTGATAGTATGACCGAAGTTCCCACAGGAGGAACAGCGACGTTTCCTGTGAGTTCAATGGCTGGAATAGAATATTCATCTACTGCTAATAAATTTTTGATAACTGCTAACGACCAATTGGCGGGCACTAAACTGTATTCCACTAATTATAATTCTATTGGTACAGCATTGGGTAGAATATTTGGGGCTGACACTAGACAATTACATTCTTTTGGTGCCGATCCAGATGTAGCACATTATCCAGGCACAAATTGGGCTGCCAATACTATCGCTACAGTTAATGGTATGGCTTATTTTTGTGCGGGCGATTCTGATACAGTTGTAAATTCTATTATGTCATTACCAATAGGTGCCGATTGGGATTATGCAGTTGGTTTGACTAGTGCTAGTCAAAATAGACTTATCGCACCAGTAATTCCGATGTTAGGCGGCACAGTAGCCAGGAAATTGTATAGAGTATCTGTATTGAGCAATATTATGGAAGGCAGTGCTACTTTTGGCATTCAAAATGAACCATTTAGAATAGCTTATCGACAAGGAAGTGCTGTTGCTGGAGACACAGAAAGTTGGACGTATGTGGCACATGATGGCGATATTTCTGCTGCCACTGGAGCTAGCGATCTTCAATTCATGATTGAATTCAGATTACTTGGCAACATGCCAATTCCAGCGAAAATTTATGGAATTGTTGTTGAATATGAAGACACCTATACAGATAGTCATTATGAGCCAAGTGCAACACTATCAGATTATTCCAGTAAAATATTTGCTTGGAGATTTGCAGAAGCTTTTGGAACAACCGTGCCAACATTAAGAATAACTATTCAAGATGATCCATCAAACGCAATCTCTTGGCAAGATAATTCGGTCAGTCCAGCAAATGGAACTTTTGAAAAATCTATTGATGGTGGAGCGAATTGGACTGCATACAACACAACCGATAAAGCTAATGAAATAACATATATACGATACACTTGCACCGGCAGTACAGGTGCTGCCACAAAGCTTCACGCCACATTACAACAGAATTAAATTATGAGCATAAAATCAACACAACATCATTTATTCACAGGCACAACTCAAGCCTATTCTTCAGGCTATGATTCTACCAAAACAATGTTGGGTCAATGGATTCAACAAAAAAGTGGTGGCGGTGTAGGTAATTATGCTGGTCCTTTTCCAATTACTGCCGCTAGACCTTTCGAAGATGCTGGCTTTGGAGCAGTTTATCCATCAGCCGTTCAATGGACCACAAGTGTTCAATGGGTCTTTATGGCCGATGTAACTGCTAACAGTGCAGCAGCCAATATTCTTGCTTATACATTCAACACAGCTACGCAAGTTTGGACTTATTTAGGCAAAATAACCATGACTTTGCCTGCTGGCAATCATACGGTTACTGGACTAAATGTTCAAAGACATACTTATACTACTGGAACTGTTGGCCGAGCAAATGGCACTGGAGACATTGTTGGCGTGGGAACAGCTTGGGTTACAAGTCGTTTAGCTCCAGGTCGTATAGGCATTAGTTCTACTAATCCTGCCCTTATTGGCACTTGGAGACAAATTACCTCGATTGATGACAATACACATATTACAACACCGGCTGGTAGTGGAGGAAATTTTGCTCTATCTACTTATATTCTGGAAGATTTAAGAGTATACATCACAACAACATGTGATACAGCAACCAATGGTGGTTTATTTGTAGCTAAAGGTATTTCTATTGATGATTTTGTGGGTGGTGGAACAACTATTGCAGCAGCTACAACCACAGATAACTTGAAAAAAGTATATTGGTTGAAAGATGCCTCTACAATCACCAATACAACTCCTAGTGGCATCGCTGCCTCTCCCACCAGAAGTGATACAAGTCATATGCTTTATGTTGTAAATGGTGGTGGCACCACATCAATGAAAGTGTTTAAATATGATGTCAGAGCGGCTTTAACAGTTTCAAGTGGTGCTTCTACAAATGCCTTCTCGCTGAAAACAGGCACAGAAACCGTAACTGGAAACATAGGATTGACTAACTCTATCACAATGGCCACAACTAGTCATGGCTCAGGCACAAGCATATCTTCAATTTATGGTGTTACAAATTCTAGGATTTATAGAATTCAAGAATCGGCTATCGTAGACGCCAGCACTACCTTTGTAGCAGATAGTGCTATTGAGGCTCCACCAGGAGTCGCCTATTTTGCCACAGGTGCTTTGCAAAATATTTTTTATTGTGACACCATTGATAGATTTATGGTTCTCACAAGTTCAAATGCCTATTTGACCAGATATAATACAGTTCCATCTTTATTCGATAGAACAGGATTGATTGATTGCAAACAACAAGATCAATCAACGGCTGATGCTGGTATTGCTAATTTCCCAAATATATCAGATTCAGCATTTGCTGGCTGTAATGTGAATGGAGTGGCTTATCTCTTAAAAGGTGCAACCACTCAACCATATAGTCAAATTTATGCTTTGCCAATTGGAGCGGATTGGGACTTCGCAGCAGGTTCAAGTGCAACTTATCAAAATAGATTAATCACCCCAGCTTTGACGACCGCTCAATGTTTAAGATATTCTAAATTAGGTGTTTTGTATGATCCTTTAATAGGTTCAGATAAACTAGGACAACCGCCAGAACCATTCAGAGTGTTTTGGAGAACGGGCGGAATAGCTGATGATTCTGGTAGTTGGAATCCAGTAGTGGAAAATTGGGATTTATCGGGAGTTTCAGGCTCGCAAAAAATTCAGTTTATGTTTGAATTTAGAACATTTGGTCCAATTTGCATTCCAGCAAGAATATTTGGTTTGATTGTCACTTATGACAAAATAACACCACATGCTAATTTTGCATCGTCAGTGGCTAATTCAAGTGGAACTAGTAAAAGATTTGCTTGGAGATTTCATACTGGTTTTTCTTCGGTTGTTCCAACATTAACCATTCGTTTGTATGATGTATTGAGTAATGAATTGTTATTGACAGATACTACCGCTACTCAAGTTAGTGGAACCTTTGAAAAATCGACAAATGATGGCAGTTCTTGGGTTACTTATGATACTGCCGACAAAACGAATGAAACCACCTATATAAGATACACTCCCACCTACTTGGGAGATAATATTAAAGTAAAGGCATTTTTAACATAATATGGCAATTAATGATTTAGTGTTCATTGTAGGCGATACAGCCTCTTTTATTGTTGAAATTCCATCAACCACTTATACTGGTTCGTTAACAGATATAAATACAGACTCGAATAGTGGAACTTCCGCCCTAACCGTAGAGCCAAAAGTATCCACAGTTCAAATTAATAAATCTCAGAGAAAGGTTAGATAATGCGTGGAGTTTATACAGCGTCAGCAGATATTACAGGATTAGCAGCAGCTAAAACATTGATGTACATAACGGCTCCAGCAACAGCAGCCGTTGAAATTCTTTCAGTGCATGTGACTGATTATAGCAATAATACGTCCGAACAATGGAAAATTAGTTTTCAAAGAATTTCCACTTTGGGAACCCCAACAGGTACGAGTATAACGACCACAACGGGTCTTCAGAAGCATGAAAATGGCGATCAAGCATCGACTATAACTTGCAAATCTAATATTACAGCTAGTGAGCCAACATATGATACTGTTGGTGCTGTGGACAGACAGGGTGTTTCTAATTTAGCTGGATATCATTACGATCCTATTCCTGAAGAACGTCCAGTGATTGCTCCAAGTGGAACATTTGGACTGTATATGCATAGTACGCCAACATCCACAGATGTAGGCGTTTCTATAATTTTTCGTGAAATAGGCTAATGAATTAAGAAAAGTACGTTTAACGATGAATTTGGGGCCTTTATGGCCCCTTTTTTATTGGTTGATAGAACCTAATCTGCTATTTCAACCGGCTCAACATCAGTTGATCCACAATTATTGCATTTAAAGCACTGCCCAGTGCCATGTTGATTGATTCTAAGCTGTAGGTTTTCAATTCTATTATCTTTCTTATCACCAGAAATGTGATGTACGCTTTCATCTTTGCGTAATGGTCTGCCAAAATATTGGGCCATTACATAACGATGTTCTGGTGTGTAGCCTTGACCATTTGCCATGCAAAAATATGGATCGTCAGGGGAGAGCCATTTGTTTATGTAGCCGTTACCCGTTACCGACATACCACCTTTCCAACTGCCATGTTTTTCTCCACTGGGCGCTTTTCTTCGTAATGGTTCTCCAAGTAATTTTATCCATCTGTTGAGAGTTGGTGCGCTGGTTTTGAAATAGGATAAAATTTCAGGTCTAGAAACGCCATTTCTCCACATTTGTCTTAATTCTTCTATTTGTTCTGGTTTTAAACGCACATGTTCCCACGGAGTAATATCAACATTATTGCGTTTTAATATAGTTCTAATGGTATTTCGAGTGCAATTGTATTTTTTATGTAGTTCGCTTTGCGAGCAACCCTTTTCATATAAATTGATTATTTCATTTTCCATTTCTGGAGTTGTTCTTTTCGATCTTAATACATTTGCATCGTCTAAGATTTGATTGACTGTTCGTTTGCCTCGTTGTAATTGTTTAGCCACTTGTTTGACGTTTAGGCCGCTTTGATACAAGTCTATTATTTCTTGTTTTTCATTTTGTGTAAGCATAAAAAAATATCTCCTTAGATCTAATATAGTTTCTAA
>Ga0315285_10002230_pt1 | contig 20249 bp, 18 predicted proteins | sample YL17G09_36_MG_FD_203698 | JGI IMG/M metagenome (GOLD analysis project Ga0315285, IMG submission 203698) | Sediment microbial communities from Yellowstone Lake, YNP, Wyoming, USA - YL17G09_36 | ecosystem: Environmental > Aquatic > Freshwater > Lake > Sediment | place: USA: Wyoming | collected...
GAACTTGTGGACGAAGCGGGTTTTCCTCCTGGCGTCTGGAACGTAGTGAATGGTGGAAGAACGGTGGTCAACAGGATGCTGGACCACCCAGATATTGAGGGCATTACTTTCGTCGGCTCAACTCCTACTGCCAAGAATGTTATCTACCCGAGATGTGGTGCCACCGGCAAGCGGGTCATCGCTCAGGGTGGAGCATCAAACTTCATGGTAATCATGCCGGATTGCAGCATGAGAGCGACCATACCGGCACTGATGACGTCTTTCTTCGGCAATGCGGGGCAACGCTGCCTGGCCGGTCAGAATGTCATTGTTGTTGGCGATGATGACCATTTCTACAAGGAATTTGTTAAGGGTGTCGTAGACACAGCCAGGAAGATAATAATTGGCAATGGTCTTGATGAGGAAGTTCAGATGGGCCCTGTCCGTGATGCCGAGAAAAAGAAAAAGATACTTTCGTATATCAGCAGTGGTATTAAAGAAGGTGCCAAGATAATACTTGATGGCAGGAGCGATTTCAGAATCAAAGGAGACTATCCCGATACCTGTTTCCTGGGTGCAACCATCATGGAATACGTTAGACCTGAAATGAAGATAGTTACCGAGGAGATATTCGGTCCCACCATGGGTATCATCCGTGTCAAAACGCTTGATGAAGCCATTGATATATGCAACGACAATCCCTTCCATAATGCAGATGCCATTTTTACCTCGAATGGAAGAACTGCTCGAGAGTTCAAGTATGAAGTTAGAAGCGGGAACGTTGGTATCAACATCGGTATAGTGGCACCCATGGCATTTTTCCCCTTCAGCGGGATGCGCGACTCCTTCTTCGGAATCTTGCACACTCAAGGTAAGGAAGCCATCCGCTTCTTCACAGAAAGCAAGGTGGTAATCGAAAGGTGGCCCTAGTTAGTAACGGAGGAGATGTAACATGCAGTTAAATACAAGTGCCTCGGTCATCAGTTTTGCCAAGCAGCTGGAAGCAGATTCTGCTGGCTTTTATGAAAAGATGGCAGAAAGATATCCCAAAGCGGCAGAGATTCTTCTCGCCTTTTCCAAAGAGAATAGCAAGTATACAACGATGATTCAAAGGGCATACTACGGCGTCATCACTGATGCCATTGAGGGGTGTTTTGCCTTCAGTGTAGAAACCGGGAAATATGCATTTGAGAGAGAACCCGCGAAAGGACTGGGCTACACTGATGCCTTAAATCAGGCCATTGATATGGAGCAGAAGCTCATGTCGTTTTACACTGATGCTGCCGAACAATCAGGAGCGTTTATGGCAGATGTGCCCAGGACTTTTTTGATAGTAGCCAAGAAAAGAAAGGATCGTAGAGATAAACTAGGAACGCTTCTTAAGGAGACATAACTAACGATGGCAAGTATAGTTGAAAGGCGTCGCATAACCTGCCCGATTTATCATGTTAATGCTTATGTTGTGAAGTATGACGACGGATCTCACGTTATTAAGTGCGCCAATAAAGAGAGATGCGGTAATACGTGCCCATATGTGAAAGATCCGGACTATAAACCCCCTTACCGCAGAGCACCTGAGTATAAGCCCTAACAATTCCAGTGTCTTTTTCATTCGGCATTTGAGCCTCGTCATCTGCCATTGGTCCGGGATTGGGATCGAAAGCTTTCCTTTATGCCAGGGGTTGCTTCGTTGCTGCCCTTCTCACAATAGCAGGAAAATGTATCACTAACGTGCTGAAGGGGGACGGTGTATTGACAGACAGCTGGGTGACTGCTAGACTCATGAAAGAGACCAGAAAACGAAGATGTTGGATGATGATCGTGCGTTGGGAAATCGAACGGAATCAGAAGTTGCGTCTACCCCTGCCAGATTAACGAGTTTTTAACATTTGTAGCATATTATTATGATTATGAGCACATGAGAGTGCAATGAAAGGGGGTGGTGAAGCTCAATACTATGAAGGAAAGTTGTTTGGGATAGCAGAACAGAAATACAGATAGAAGGAGGTGACGGCGAGCGATCATAGAACAGAAGAAAGTCAGGGAGTTTTGAAGTATTGAGAAAGGAGGCAAAAAAGTGAGGAATAAAGTACTTTCAATCACGTTAGCGGTGGTGTTTGTTATCGGCCTGGGTCTTGTCAGTTGTACGGATGTTGGCCCGATAAAGCCAGAGGCGCCAGCCACCATCAAGATTTTTGCGTCAAGATCTCTATCAGGCCCTCTAAAAATCTTCGAGGACACGGCAATGGGACCAATCTATAAGTACTGGAGACACGTGGTCAACGAGGTTGAGGGCGGGATAACGGTGCCGTATTGGGACAAGCAAATTCCCGTAGAGATAGTTGTGGAGGATGACAGCAGTGACATGGCCACCATGACAACCAAACTAGAGACAGCACTTGCCACGGGCGAGTATAAGTTTGTTATCGGCCCTACCTGCACCCCGTTCCTGGAAGCTTCCGGACCGATTTGCAGTCTGTACGGGGCCGTACTGGTGGGAGCCGAGGGCGGTGCTACGGCACTCGCCCAGGAAATGAACAAGTATCCCTACATGTTCAGCAACTTAAGTTTCGCCAACTGGAACCAGGTTGCTGAGCTGTGCAGGCTTATGAGTGCTTGGGCGGCTAAAGAGACCGATGGGAAGGTGGACGTATACATCATGTACCTTAATGACCAGCATGGCTACGAGTATAGGGACCAGTTTGTGGCAGAGGCGGCTGGTTACACCACGAAGATCAATATCATTAAACAGGTGGGCATGGAACCTTACACAACAGAGATAGCTGCGCAGGTGAACGAAGCTACCAGCATGGGAGCGGATGTCCTGTGCATCTTTGCCTACCCACCTACCCCCATGGCAATTGTCGGATATTCAGCGGCGACTGGGCAAAACTTCAAAGGCATAGTCACCGGGCCTGCGGCCTGTTATGAAGCATTCTACGACGTCAATGCAACGCCGAATCCTGGCTTCGGTGCACTCGCCATAGGAGTGGGCGGCTTCGGTGCCTGGAATGAGTACAGTTCCGCCGCACTGGGAGAATTCGCTGCAGGCATGATCGCCTATAGCAGCCGACAGACAATGGACTGGTGGGGAGGTGCCTACTACTATGTCGGGCTGGACATGCTTCAGGAGGCTATCTCGACAGCTACCGAGTATACCGCCAAAGCTGTAAGGGATGTAATGGCTTCACAGAAGCTCACGACGATTCTGGGAGAGACCTACTACACGACTTATGATGGGACCTTCCCGATCGGAGCCAGCGGCGGTCTTCTGGCGATCGCAGCTCATCCGGGCGAGGTCGGTCAGTGGCAACGCGTAACGGCGGCGAATAGCTGGCGTCCCGATGGAGTGACGACCGGCTCAGCCAGAGCCAAACCTGCGGGCATAGCAGGTAGCGCTACAGAGTGGGCCATCTTTGAGGTCATTAGCCTTGACCATCCAACGGCACCATGGCTCTATCCCAAGCCGGACTGGCCAGGATCATAACAAGAGGAGGAAAGGGATAAGGCCAAGCAAATACTAAGATCAGGAGTCCGGGAAAATAGCAGGCAGGCTGTTTAGGAAGACTCATCGTCGAAAGGTAGGTATACCGGACAGGTGACTTTCTAGGCAGCCTGCTTGTGTATAGTTTCCAAGGTGATAAGGATAAGAACTTAGCGCTATGGCTCAAACGATTCTGGGTATAATTCTTAACGGCTTGCTGATAGGCGGCATCTATGCCCTGGTTGCCATGGGCTTCAGCCTGCAGTATGGCGTGGCGCGAGTGTTGAACCTGGCTCACGGCGAGTTTATCATGTTTGCCGCCTTCTCGAGCCTTTCTCTGTACACCCTGTTTGGCATCAACCCGTTGATTTCCGTGGTTATCGTCGCTATCGGCATGTTCATAGTAGGTTTTGCACTTCATAGTACTATGTTCAGAAGCCTTCTGAAGTCGTCACCATCGCCTGCGGCTTTCGAGGGCAGTTCCCTGTTGGCCGCCTTTGGTCTGCTCTACATCATTCAAAATACAGCCAAAATAATATGGCCTGGTTTACCATCGTGGGCGACTTTCTTGGCGTTTCCCATTAGAATACTCGGAGTGCTAATCTTGGCAAATAAAGTAGTAGCTCTTTCATTTGCTCTCGTCATAGCTTTGGCCTTCTATCTGTTTCTGGCACGTACTCGCATGGGAAAAGCCATCAGGGCGGCGGCTGAAGACCGGGCGACGGCTGGACTCATGGGGATAAACGTGGACTCGATGCTGGCCTTATGTTTTGGTCTTGGTGCCGGACTGGCCGGTATCGCTGGCGTACTTTACAGCATGTGCTACGGTTCTTCCACAGACATGGGCATGGCCAATACTTTCATCGCCATGGCGGTGGTCGTTCTGGGCGGGCTGGGCAGTGTGCCGGGCGCCTTCATCGGGGGTCTTATACTGGGTGTCATCAGCCAGATACTAAGGCAGTATGCGCCCATCTTTGCCATGCCTGCCTTCTATTTTATCTTCCTGATTATGATTCTGGCCAGGCCGGCCGGCATTTTAGGGAAGAGATGAGATGAATATTGCCACGCTCACATCCAAGAAGTTTCTGGCACCGGCGGTGCTTGTCTTAATTGTAGTCGTATTAGCTACGTTGCCCCTCTACATCTCGCCAGGAACGAGGACACTGCTGCTCGACTTCCTTATGTATATCATTCTGGCTGTGGCCTGGACTATGTTCTCCGGTCCTACCGGTTACATATCACTGGCGTCGGCGGCCTTCTTCGGCATCGGCGTATATACTCCAGGTCTGCTGTACGCAGAAGGGGCGCCGCTATTACCACTGCCTGTCGTTCTCGCCGTAGCTGGTCTAGTCGCTTTCTGCTGCGCCCTTGCAGTTGGCGCGGCGACTCTAAGGTTGAGGGGCATATTTTTTACTATGTTCAGCTTCGGACTCCTTGGGGCGGCACAGCCGATTATTCAATTCTTTGAGTTTGAAACGCATGGCGCTCGCGGCAGATATGTCGAGAGCATAGGAGCCAACAATGTCTACTACCTTCTGCTCATCATCTTTGTAGCAGCAATGGTTACCGCCTACTTGCTCAGGCGCTCCAGATACGGGTTAGCACTGCAGAGCATCGGGGGAAACGAGGAGGCGGCGGCTCACATGGGTGTTGATACCACTAGAATGAAGGTTCTGTTTTTCGGCGTCAGCGGTATTTTCATGGGAATCACAGGGGCAATGATGGCAATTCGATGGCATTATGTCGACCCCTCGATCGCCTTTAATCTGAACTACAGTTTTCTGCCCCTTTTGATGGCCCTGGTTGGCGGCATGGGGCAGCTTTATGGTCCTGTCATAGGCGCGCTTGGTTTTGCCTACTTGAGGTGGGTGTTACTATCCACCCAATACTATATGCTCATTTTCGGTATCATAATGATAGTGTTCATATTGTTCGTGCCCGGTGGACTGGCCAGCTTGATAGAAAGGGGACGGCATAGACTAAGGGAAGTGATAGCGAAGTTGCCGAAACGAGGCGAAACGACGGAACATGCGAATACTTGAAGGGCAAGACGTAACCAAGCGCTTTGGGGGTCTGGTGGCGGTCTCTCATGTTGACTTCTATGTTGACCAGGGCGAAATCGCAGGTCTGATTGGTCCCAACGGAGCGGGCAAGACGACACTGTTTAACCTAATATCGGCGGCTTTTCCAATTAACTCGGGGGAAATAAGATTTAAGGGCCAGAAACTCAATGGCTTAAAGCCCCATCAAGTCTGCAAGCTGGGCATAGCGCGGACATTCCAGCAGATTAAGATTCTAGCCGACATGCCGGTTTTTCAGAATGTATTGGTAGGGGCGTTTTTCGGGAACCGAAACCGTGTATCAGGGACAGATGCTGCTAGGGAGGCTAGCCAGGCATTAGAGGTTGTGGGGTTGTCAACGATGAGCACGGCTCCAGCCAAAGACTTGACGCTCGTCAACCAGAAGCGGGTTGAACTGGCCAGAGCGCTAGCCACTAAACCCGAACTGTTATTGCTCGATGAGCTAATGGCCGGGCTAAACCCCACGGAGGTAAGCGAGGCCATGGAGCTGGTAACCAGGATTCGAGCTAAGGGGATTACAGTCTTTATGGTTGAGCATGTCATGAAGGCAATCATGGGCATATGTGAGCGGGTTATGGTGCTTCACCATGGTGAGAAGATCTGTGAAGGAACACCACATGAGATTGCCTGCGATAGGCAAGTTATCGAGATATACCTTGGGGAGGAGACCCATGCTGGAAGTTAGCAACCTCGATGTATTTTATGGCAAGTCTCAAGCCTTGCGAGATGTTTCGCTGAGAGTGGATGAAGGAGAGATAGTGGCTCTGGTGGGCACTAATGGCGCCGGCAAAACGACACTGCTTAATACCATATCCGGTTTGCTACGTCCGGCTTCAGGTAGTGTGGAGTTTCTCGGCAGGAGAATAGATAGGCTGGCACCTCATAAAATTATGCAGTTGGGTATTTGCCAGATACCCGAAGGCAGAAAGCTTTTTAAAGACATGACGGTGCAGGAAAACCTGGAGATGGGCGCCTATACCTCCGCAGCCTGGAAGAAGAAAGAAGAAACGCTCCAGCAGGTCTATCAGATCTTCCCGGTACTGAAAGAAAGAGCGAAGCAATCAGCCAGCAAATTAAGCGGTGGGGAAGGGCAAATGGTGGCGATAGGGCGAGGCCTAATGTCCAACCCGAAACTGTGCATGTTTGATGAGCCATCGTATGGTCTGGCACCAAAGTTATTCTCAGAAGTTATCCAGGTCATAAAGCGCCTGCGTGAGCAGGGAATTACCATCTTCCTGGTTGAGCAAGACGTCCGACATACCCTTGAGGCAGCCGACCGGGCCTACGTGCTGGAAAACGGGCAGATTGCCTTGGAGGGAAAAGGCAAGGGCCTTCTACAGGACGAAAAGGTAAAAAGAGCCTATCTAGGACTGTAGCTTAGCGGATGTGATATGCCGCCCCTAAGCAATGACGAGACTCGTCTAAACAATGACAAATAGCAAAGCCCAAATGCCAAATCAAGCTCAAAACCCCAATGACAAAAAGACGCAGTTTTGGTATTTAAGCATTTGGATTTTGACATTTGGGTTTGTCTAGGATTTGGTGCCTGGGATTTACGATTCTAAGACAGGCTGCTTGAGAAAAGGAGGTAAGGTATGGCACGAGGTTATATGGGAAAGATTCTGTTTGTGGACCTTTCCAAAAACAAGCTAAGGGATGAGGCGCTCGACGAAAAGCTTTGCCGCCAGTTCATTGGAGGCTATGGTATCGGCGCCAGGATTCTCTTCAGCCGACAGAAAGCCGGTGTTGACCCTTTGGGACCGGACAATACCCTGGGCATCCTTACCGGCCCATTTACCGGTACTCCGGCACTTGCGGGTACAAAGCACACCGTAGTGGGGAAATCACCGTTGACCGGGGGCTGGGGTGACGCCAATTCCGGTGGTTACTTCGGTGCCTTTCTGAAGTGCGCCGGCTACGATGCCTTGTTCTTTACCGGTATGTCGGCAAAGCCGGTCTACCTCTTCATCAATGAAGGTAAGGCTGAATTGAGAGATGCCGCCCACCTGTGGGGAAAGGACACTCGCCAGACCGAAGAGATACTCAAATCGGAACTGGGCAAGGACGTGGAGGTAGCTTGCATTGGCCCATCAGGGGAAAATCTCTCACTCATCTCGGCGGTGTTCAACCGCAGCCGAACCGCAGCTCGTTCGGGTCTGGGTGCCGTGATGGGCTCCAAGAAGCTAAAGGCAGTGGCGGTGAAGGGCAACATTAAGGTTCCTATCGCCGATGAAGAAAGAACCAGGGAACTGAGAAAGAAATGCACAGCTGAACTGGGTGGGCATATTGTCTGGCTAAAGCCGTTTGGCACGCCTTTCCTCGTTGATATTGGCGTTCTGAGTGGCGATTCGCCGGTCAAAAACTGGGCAGGAGTGGGGGTTATTGACTTTCCAGATTTTCAACCTATAGCAAAAGAGGCTGTGATTGCCCGTATGGCAAAAAAGTTTGCCTGTTACCAGTGCCCCATCGGATGTGGAGGGGTCATGAAGGCCGGGACCGGGGAGTATAAATATGAAGCGGGTTCACGAAGACCGGAATATGAAACGATTGCCATGTTTGGCACCAACTGTCTCAACAACAACCTGGAATCGATAATCAAGGCAGCCGATATTTGCGACCGCTATGGAGTTGATACGATTTCAGCCGGGGCTGCCGTCGCCCTGGCTATTGAATGCTATGAGAAGGGGCTCATCACCAAGAAAGATACCGATGGTATCGAAATGACCTGGGGCAATCATAAGGCCATTGTGGCCATGACCGAAAAATTGGCCAGGAGGGAAGGTTTCGGTGCTGTGTTGGCTGATGGGGTAAAGGCGGCAGCGGAGAGGATTGGCAGAGGCGCTGACCAATACGCCATACATGTTGGGGGGCAGGAGCTTCCGGCACATGACCCGAAGCATGCGTTTTACCTTGCTACCAGCTACAGGATGGACCCCACACCAGGTCGCCATTTTGTGGGCTCAGAGCTGTCAGATGCCCCCTATCATCCTGCCGGACTGCTGCCCGAATTCGACTTAAAGTCCTTTTCCGGCAGAGGAGAAGCGCGCAGGATAGGTAGCAGTTTTCACCATGTCGTGGTTTGTACAGGGATGTGCCTGTTCGTGTACTGGGCTTTTCCCAATGTTGACCCTATCGCCGATTTCATGAAGGCGGTTAGCGGCTGGGACGTGACTAATGAAGAACTACTGAAGACGGGGGAGAGAATTGCCAATATCCGCCAGGCGTTCAATATCCGGGAGGGGTTGAACCCGCTGAAGTTCAAAGTCCCCGACAGAGTACTCGGCAAGCCACCGCTAAGGGAGGGCCCCGTGGCTGGAGTAGCCGTTGATGAGGACACCATGATCAAAGAGTACCTGACGGCCATGGACTGGGACCTCAAAACAGCCAAGCCCAGTAAAAAGAAACTGCTGGAATTGGGGCTGCGAGACGTGGCTCAGGAACTCTGGCCATAGCCGGGACAACCCACAGTGACTGCCCAAACTGGAACAGACGGGCACTTCCGTTGCCTATATCATCACAGTTCCGCCGTCAACGTAGATAATCTGCCCTGAGATCATATCCGAGGCGGCTGAGGCCAAAAACAAGACTGCCCCTGCCGGGTCGGTTGGCTGTAAACGTTGGTGAATTGATTGTTCCCCGGTAGCAATCTCGAATATCTTATCGCTATTCGTTTGGCCTAGACTGGCTTCGGTAGCCACGTATCCGGGGGCAACTGCGTTGACATTAATACCGGAGGGACCCAGAGCATGAGCCAGGGCGTGAGTCAGTATGTAGACCGCCCCTTTGGTACAGGCATATGGCAGAAAGAGCTGAGCCGCGGGGACTCTGGCAACATTAGATGCGATATTGATAATCTTACCCTTCTTTTGTTTTATCATCAGAGGAGCTATGGCCTTACAGACCACCCATGTACCCCTTACGTTCACCACAAACATCTGATCCCACTCCTTCACCGTCCAGGCATCCCAGGGCTGGGCATTGATTCCGTACCATATAGCAGCATTGTTGACGAGGATATCGACCCTGCCATACTGCTGCATAACCTTCTCCGCTATCTTTTTACCAGCGTCTTCGTGCGAAATATCAGCCTCCATGACTGCTACTTCCCCACCCTTGGCCTTTACCTCTTTAACCGTGCCCTTAGCCCTCTCCAGATTGGTGGTAGTCAATAGCAATTTGGCCCCTTCTTCAGCAAACTTCAAGGCGAAGGTCTTCCCCATACCGCGACTGGCTCCGGTTATGATAGCTACTTTGTCCTTTAGTACTCCTGACATATCTCCCTCCTTTTGATTCCTCGGCCTGTCTATAGTAGATCGCCCGATTTTGTACAAACTTCCTCTCCCTTGTGTCACAGAGGATCAGTGCCCCCTTCAAGGGAAACATAATTATGATGAGTTTGGCCAGTGGGCATATTCTATGTCGTGAGGCCGAGAAACTCAAGCTTTGCCGTTGAAATCTGTCCACGTAACCGTTTGCATTCCCGTTCTCAGATTCATGCACGATAGTCTCGAAGCTGCCTCATCCTCAGAACATCAATCGCTGCCATAAGTGTGCACGCACCGCGCTCCCCGTATTTTGCCCGATATTCCAAGGCCAGTTCGTGTGCCTGTTTGCTAACGTCATCCCTAGTCTTTGTGACCTCGGTCATGATTATCGTGCCTCCGCTTCTGCTCTGACTTGCACACATTGCCTCATAAATAAACGACTTCCTGTCAAGGTGTCACTTTACTGACGGACAGGTAGAAAATCCTATCTGCCCTTGTTATAATGCTTTTCTAAATAGCATTGGCACAAACGGCCTATGTAGTCCGATCGAGGAGGGAAAGAAGCATGGCTAAAGACCTAGTCAAGACGTTAGCTGACTTGAAGGAACAAGAGGTTATCAAGATTGTTGAAGATAGGTTGAAAGCCAAAGAAGATCCGCTCAAAATTCTGGAGGATGCCAGGAAAGGCATGGAAGTCGTGGGGAAGCGTTTTGCCAGCAGCGAATACTTCATACCCGACCTGGTGTACTCTGGCGAGATACTGAAGTCGGTAACCGAGCTGGTCAAGCCCAAGCTGACTAAGGCGGCTGAGAGCAAGAAGCTGGGTAAGATTGTTTTCGGCACGGTTGCCGGGGATATACATGATATTGGCAAGGACATCGTCGTCTTTATGCTCGATGTCAACGGCTTCGAGGTATATGACTTGGGCGTGGATGTGCCGACGCAGAAGTTCGTTGACAAGATAAAGGAAACGGGCGCCCCCATTGTTGGCTTGAGCGGCTTCCTAACCCTGGCTTTTGATTCCATGAAACAAACTGTGGACGCTATGAAAGTCGCTGGCTTACGAGACAAGGTAAAGGTCATGATTGGCGGCGGCCAGATTACTGAAGAGGTAAGAAAGTATACGGGTGCTGATGCCTATGGCAAGGATGCCATGGCCGGCGTGTCCCTGGCCAAGAAATGGGCGGGCGCCAAGTAATAATCCTCAGATAATGGGGAGGTAATAGAAATGGAAAAGAAATGGGAAGAGATGTCGCCAGAGGAAAAGCAGGAGGAACTGTTTGCCAGGTGGATGTCGCCGAAAGACCCCCAGGGGAATGACCTTAAATTCCAGAGCCCTCAAGCTGAAAAAACTTACAAGGAGAGAATAACCAGGATAAAAGACGCCATTCAGATGAAGAAGTTGCCTGACCGGGTCCCGGTTTTTGTAATTCCTAGCTTTTTCCCAGTCTATGATGCCAGATTCACCCCTCGAGAAGCTCTGTACGACTACGATAAGTGCTGCATGGCATTCAAGAAACTCGTAATGGACTTTGCACCGGATGCGCACATAGGAGCTGTTGCGCCTGGCCCGGGAAAAGTATATGACATTCTTGACTACAAGCTATATTCTTGGCCAGGTCACGGGGTCCCGCCTGAGCAATCATATCAAGCCAATGAAGGTGAATACATGAAGGCGGATGAATATGATGCTTTAATTGATGACCCATCAAATTTCTTCAGTAACATCTACTTGCCGCGCGTATTTGGGGCCTTAGAGGGTTTTAAGATGCTCCCTACCCTCACCGGCATACTCGAAATATACGGGGTTGCCTTCAATTTTATCCCCTTTGGCCTTCCCCCCGTTCAAGCTACCTATAAGGCTCTTTTTGAAGCTGGTGCTGAGGCCCTTAAATGGGCAGGGGCTATTGGTGCGTCTGGTATGGAGATTAGCGCCGCTGGATTTCCGGGCCTCTGGGCTGGATTCACCAAGGCACCCTTTGATGTAATTGGCGACACCCTCAGAGGAACCAAAGGAGTAATGCTGGATATGTACCGCCAGCCGGGTAAGCTCATCGAAGCTATGGAAAAGCTGACCCCAATCATGATTAAGATGGGAGTAGGCGCAGCAAAGATGAACGGACAACCACTGATATTCATGCCTCTGCATAAGGGTGCTGATGGCTTTATGTCTGACGAGCAGTTCAAGAAATTCTACTGGCCAACTTTCCGAAAAGTCATGATAGGCTTAATTGCTGAAGGCGCGGTACCAAATCCTGCGGCTGAGGGGAAATGGACTACGCGCCTGGAGGTTATGCAGGACTTGCCCAAGGGTAGGACTCTGTGGATGATAGACCAGAGCGATATAGCTAAAGCCAAAAAGACTCTGGGTAGGGTTGCCTGCATGTACGGTAATGTCCCCTCCGCCTTATTGGCTCTAGGCACGCCACAAGAAGTGAAAGACTATGTAAAGAAATGCATCGATGTTGCTGGCAAAGGCGGTGGTTACATCGTGAGCAACGGGGCGTTCTTTGACCAGGCGAAGACGGAAAACGTCAAGGCTATGGTCGATTTCGCCAAGGAATACGGCGTATACAAGTAGCTTCCTACCGGGCTGGGTTGTAATATAGAAGCAGAAGAGAGACTGTGCTATGCCCGTAATCTATGATATCTCCCTGAGCTTGAAGACCAAGGACGTGCTACGGTGGCAAGGGTTCCGGGGACGTTCTAAAGTCAGGCCGGAGATAGAAACTTTGATTCGAGGGCTGCTCGCTGGCCTCAAAAAGGCTCGCCTGCTGGAGCCAGCAGTGGCCTATGAGTACTATACGGTAAGGACTATGAACGGTAGCCAGATATCGCTGGAGGGCGATAAGACGCTCCACGGTCCGTTACTACCGGCAATCTTCACGGAAGCGAAGGAGCTTGTCATCGTCGTCTGCACCATCGGTCCCAAACTGGAAAAACAGGTAACAGACTACAGCAAAAACGGTGCGGCTCTAAAAGGGATGACTCTGGACGGTATCGGCAGCGCTGCCGTGGACAAGCTGGTTTCGGAAGTCCTCAGGCTTATCGGCAGTGAGGTCTCATCGCGAGGATACGAGATAAGCAGCCCGGTTGGTCCGGGTATGCCCGGTTTTCCCCTGACCGAGCAGTGGCAGTTGCTTGAACTAGTACCAGCAGGGGAAATCGGAGTGAGCCTAACTTCTTTAGGAATAATGGTACCCCGCAAGTCAGTTTCCATGGTCATAGGCATAGGACCGCAAATGACAAGGTGGACACAGACTGAAGTCTGTGCCCGCTGCAGCCTCAGGGAAACCTGCCACTATAAAGTAACAAAATAGGAAGAGAATGACTGCTTTTACCATTGATTTTGAGCCGGTAGGTAGAAGAGGGAAGTGTCAAAAGAATGAGTCTCTTCTGGCTTGTGCTCGCCAGCTCGGCGTGGGTATCAGCAGCATATGTGGCGGTAAGGGAACATGCCACGCATGCAAGGTGCAAGTTCTAAGCGGCACTGTCTCCAAACCAACGCCCAAGGAACATGAAGCATTTACCTCACAAGAACTGAAGGAGGGGTGGCGGCTTGCCTGTCAGACTTATCCCACTAGCGACTGCAAAATGGCTGTGCCCACCGAGTCCATGACCACCCCACAGCGAGTCCAGGTGGAGGGAGTGGAGGTAAAAGTTTCCCCCGAGCCATCAGTTCGAGCCTACCGCCTGGAGCTATCTGCCCCGTCACTAGAAGCCCCCCAAGCTGATGCCGACCGCCTGCTTAAGGCACTAAACCAGCAGCACAAGCTGCGATGTACCAAGATTGATATTGGTGCCCTACGCACCATCTCTGACCAACTACGGTCCTGGAAGTGGAAAAATCAGGCTGTAGTTCGTAATGGCGAAGTGATAGCCATTCACCCCCCAAAAAGCCGCCAGCTAGGGTTAGCTATAGACCTGGGCACTACTAAGGTTGCTGGCTACTTGGTTGACCTCAGCGACGGCCGAACTTTGGCCGCCAAGGGGATAATGAATCCCCAAATTAGCTATGGAGAGGACATCATCAGCCGTATGACTGCTGCCATTCACTCGCCGGATAATGCGGCAGCGTTACAGAAACTGGCGGTTGAAGCGATCAACGAGCTTTGCACTGACCTCTGTGCTGAGGCTGATGCCAAACCTGAAGAAATCTTGGAGGCGGTAGTCGTGGGCAATACCGCCATGCATCACCTCTTCCTTCGCCTGCCGGTAAAACAGCTTGCCCTCTCACCCTTTGTGCCTGCCATCAGCCGAGCGTTGGAGGCCAAGGCTGGGGAGTTGGGGTTAACTATTGCCCCGGGGGCATATGTACACCTGCTGCCCAACATCGCCGGCTTCGTTGGGGCCGACCACGTAGCGATGTTGCTGGCAACAGATGCCTGGCAAGCAAAAGAAACAACGGTGGCTCTGGACATTGGGACCAACACTGAGGTGTCTCTAATCTACAAGGGGAAGATAGCCACCACCTCCTGTGCCTCAGGACCTGCCTTTGAAGGCGGTCATATCAAGTACGGCATGCGGGCAGCCACAGGAGCTATTGAACGCCTGCGCATAGATGGCGATAAGATCCAGTACCAGACCATCGACGGGGCGTCGCCGGTCGGCATCTGCGGCTCGGGCATACTTGATGCACTGGCTCAGCTTTACATGGCCAAAGTTATTGATGAGGGTGGCAGGATAATAGACAATCGACCTCGCGTCCGTGCCTACAAAGGACAGCGCGAGTTTATATTAGTCAGCAAAGAGGAGCAAAAAGGGAAGCCAGCCATCACCATCACCCAGCATGACGTGAGAGAATTACAGCTAGCTAAAGCAGCCATTCGCACCGGTATCCAGATACTTCTGGAAACGAGCGGCTGCGCTGAAGACGATATCAAGCAGGTGATAATTGCAGGAGCCTTTGGCACCTACATCGATGTAGCCAGTGCCGTGGCAATCGGCATGCTGCCACCGCTACCCCTAAACCGCTTCCGACAGGTGGGCAACGCTGCCGGCATGGGAGCCAAGCTGGCTCTGATTTCCCTTAAATCTCGGGCCCGGGCAAAGGCTGTCGCCTCCGGAGTCAGGTACATTGAACTGGCGGGCAGCCCTAGCTTTCAGTCAACATTTATGCAGGCGAGTTATCTGGGAAGATACCGGATTGTACACGGCAAGAGAGAGGAAATAGACTGATGCAGACCAGAGTGGCAAGTCCGAAGAAAGAGGTCATCATTGGTGATAGCCAGCCCACAGTGCTTATCGGCGAGCGTATAAATCCCAGTGGCAAGAAGAAGTTAGCCGAGGCTCTTAAGGTCGGCAATCTGGAGATTGTCCGCAAGGAAGCGCTGGCCCAAGTACAAGCGGGGGCAGACATTCTGGATGTCAACGTGGGAACGTTCGGCGTCGACGAGGTAGCTCTGCTCCCCCGGGCGGTGCAGGCAGTGATCGACACAGTGGATGTGCCTTTATGCATTGACAGTAACAACCCGGCAGCTTTGGAAGCAGCAATAAGAATCTACAAGGGCAAACCACTTATCAACTCGGTTACTGGAGAAGAGGATTCCTTGACCAGGGTCCTCCCTCTGGTTAGGAAATATGGGGCAGCAGTCGTCGGCATCGTGCAAGATGATCAGGGTATTCCCAAGGACGTTAAACGGAGAGTGAGCATTGCCCATAAGATAGTGGAGCGTGCTGAGGCGGTTGGCATCGACCGGGAGAACATTGTGATTGATTGCCTGGCTTTCGCCGTGGGGGCTGATACCAGCTCTGGGTTAGCAGTCATGGAAGCCATCCGGATGATTAAGGCTGAATTAGGGGTGAATATGATACTGGGAGCCAGCAACATCTCTTTTGGCTTGCCAGACCGCGAATTAATAAATAATGCCTTCGTGGCCATGGTCATTGCCGCAGGCATCACCTGCCTCATCGCAGATGCCGCCAAGGTAAGGCCGACTGTCATGGCTGTTGACCTTATCCTGGGCCGTGACAAACATGCCCAACGCTACGTTGGAGCGTATCGACGACGGCAGGAGCAAAAGATGGAGTAGCGAGCAAATGGCAAGGAGGAAAGAATGCCAACGCAGAACATATTAGTCGAGCTAAGCCGATACAAAATAGGTACCTTCGCGAAAAATAAGAGGATGCTCCTGCCAGCCCTACTTGCTATCGTTCTGGTCTTCAGCCTGATTCTTCCTGCTTCGGCAGCGGGAATTTCAGCAACCATGCAATTATCAGACGACTATGCGACTACTCATTCGGCGGTAAATAGACCCAGCCTTGTTTTCGCAATGGCACTCAGCAAGACCTCTGTCATGGAGCAAGAGCGAGTGACGCCCATGGTTGCGGCCGGCTACTATCACACGGTGGGGCTTAAGGCCGACGGCACCGTGATCGCCGTGGGAAGCAATGTCTTCGGACAACGCGATGTCAGCGGTTGGACCGACATTGTGCAGGTCGCCGCCGGCAGCCATCACACGGTGGGCCTTAAAGCCGACGGCACCGTAGTCGCCGTGGGAGACAACGCGGGCGGGAAGTGCAACGTCGGCAACTGGACGGACATTATCCAGGTCGCCGCAGGCACCTCCCACACCGTGGGCCTCAAGGCCAACGGCACTGTGGTTGCCGTGGGAGATAACTTCGGCGGGCAGTGCGACGTCGGCGACTGGCGGAACATTAGGCAGGTCGCCGCAGGCTCTGCCCGCACGGTGGGAGTGAAGGCTGATAACACCGTGGTTGCCGTGGGATACAGCGGCAATGGGCAGCGCGATGTCGGTGGCTGGCGCAACATCGTACGAGTGGCCGCAGGCGACTCCCACACCGTGGGCCTCAAGGCCGACGGGACTGTGTTCGCCGTGGGAGACAACGCCTATGGCCAGTGCAATGTGGAAAACTGGACGGACATCGTCCAGCTCGCCGCAGGTTACGGGCACACGGTGGGGCTTAAGGCTGACGGCTCCGTGGTCGCCGTGGGAAGCAACCGCTACAGGCAGTGCGATGTCGGCGGCTGGGTGGACATCATCCAGGTCGCCACAGGCGGCTGGCATACAGTGGGGCTGAAAGCCGACGGGAGTGTGGTTGCCTTGGGAGACGACTACTACGAGCAGTGCGCTGTCAGCGGTTGGACGGACATCACCAGGATCGCCGCAGGCTACGGGCACACAGTGGGGCTAAAGGCCGACGGCACCGTCTTGGCGCTAGGAGACAACTACTACAAGCAGTGCGCTGTCGGCAACTGGACAGACATTATCCAGGTGGCCGCAGGCTGGCATCATACAGTGGGCCTCAAAGATGACGGCACTGTGACTGCCGTCGGGTACAATGACTATGGGCAGTGCAATGTCAGCGGCTGGGCAGATGTCAGGGAGGTCGCAGCGGGCATGTGGCACACAGTAGGGCTTCGGGCGGACGGCACAGTCGTCGCCGTGGGAGACGATGACTACGGGCAATGTAACGTCAGTGAGTGGACCGACATTGTTCAAGTCACCGCAGACGGCTGGCACACGGTGGGGCAGAAGGCCGATGGCACTGTGGTTGCCGCGGGAGACGACGACTATGGGCAGTGCAGCGTCGCCGGCTGGACGGACATCATCCAGGTCGCCACAGGCTGGCGGCACACCGTGGGGCTGGAGGCCGACGGCACGGTCATTAGCGTGGGAGACGACTCCTATGAACAGGGGGAGGTCGGCGGCTGGATAGATATCATCCAGGTCGCCGCAGGCTTGAGACACACGGTGGGGCTTAAGGCCGACGGCACCCTGGTTGCCGCGGGAGACAACGACTACGGCCAATGCAATGTTGGCGACTGGACAGATATCAGCCAGATTACGGTAGGCAGCTATCATACGGTGGGACTTAGAGACGACGGCACTGCGCTCGCCGCGGGTCTTGATATCGAACTCGCCAGATGGAATTTGGGCGTTGTCGAGTATGCCCTTACCGTCTCTAGTACTCCCAATGGTTTGGTAGCCGCTCCTGGCGAAGGCGTGTTCACCTATAATGCCGGGATGCTGGTGCATCTAGTCGCCAGGCCAGAGAAAGGCTACCGCCTTGTCAAGTGGACGGGTGATGTGGACACCATCGCCAATGTGAACGCCGCCACAACTATCATTACCATGGGTGGCGACTACTCCGTAACGGCCAACTTCCCAGTCAACTGGCCCCTAATTGGCGGGATTATGGCAGCAGTGATGGTGGCAGTGGGACTGGTGATTTTCTTCGTGCGCAGAAGGAGAGCGACTCCGACAAAAAGACAGGGCCGCAGAAGAGGCACCCGGAAAAGACACTGAACTGAGCTTTCAGCCAGAGCATTCTTGCCACGGAACATGCCATGGAGCCAGCCGAGAGTTGACGGTTACTGCCTGGCGATGATACCATTGAGACAGGTCATCTCTGGTCGTGAAATCATTCAGATTGGAGGCAATAGAGATAGGAGATGAGCTAAAGCTTAACCCAGAATCTGGCTGTTTCTAACTACCGCATCGGTCCTGCGTAAGTGCAGGAAATTCTGAAAGAGGAGGTGCAATATCGGCGATTTGTTTGATTTGACAGGCAAGGTTGCTATAGTGGTGGGGGGGGCTGGCGGCATCGGTCGTGCACAGGCTCTAGGTCTGGCGGGGGCTGGCGCTGATGTCGTCGTGGCTAGCCGTAAACTTGAACATCTTAAGCCGGCAGCCGAGGAGATACAAACCCGGGGTAGAAAGTCACTGGCTGTCGCCGTGGAGGTTACTGATGAGAAATCGGTAGCGGCTATGGTCGACAGTGTCCTGAAGAAATTCCCTCGCATCGATATTCTGGTAAACGCTCATGGTCTGGCGATCCGCAAGCCTGCGGACGCCTTTCCCATTGATGAGTGGCAGAAGGTCATGGATATTAACACCCGCGGCACTTTCCTCACCTGCCAAGCGGTTGGGCGGGTGATGATCAAGCAGCGCAGTGGTAAGATTATAAACTTATCGTCGGTGAGAGGCAGATACGGCCTCCCTGCCGACTATGCGGCTTACTGTGCCAGCAAAGGAGCTGTAGATAGCCTGACACGAACTCTCGCCTGCGAGTGGGCCAAGTACAACGTGCTGGTGAATGCGCTCGCGCCCACCATTGTGGAAACAGAACTTACCCGTCCTGCCTTAGCCAATCCCCAGTTTGCCCAGCAGATGAAGTCTCGTATCCCGCTCGGCCGTTGGGCAATGCCGGAAGATATTGTTGGTGCTACCATATTCTTTGCGTCAAAGGCATCAGACTTCATTACCGGGCAAATCCTGTACATTGACGGTGGCGTGACTACCTGGTAGTGGAATGCTTGATAGTTAGAATTTAAGTTTAAGGAGGTACATGCTATGGGAAAAGAAGTTTTGGTTGATTTGAGCCATCCGTTTGGTGCTGGTTCACCTTTGTGGCCGTATTTTGAAGATGTGAAAATCGAAAGAATGCACTATATGGCAAAGTCCGGCGTTCTGTCCCAGAAGATAACGACCGTCATGCATTGCACCACGCATGCCGATTCACCAGGGCATGTCTTTGAAGGCGGTTTGTTTACTCACGAAATTCCCTTGACCTGCTACTATGGCGATGCTGTAATTTGGGATATCCCAAAGAAGAAATGGGAGCTCATCACCGCCAGGGATCTCGACGCCGCCAACAAGAAGTTGCCTATGAAGGCGGGCGATATCATTATCGTCCATACCGGTTGGAATAAATATTGGGGCGACAACACGACTTATTTCTGCTATTCACCGGGATTGGGCAAAGAGGCTGGTGAATGGTTCGTATCGCATAAAGCCAAAGCTGTCGGCGTGGACCAGCAAGCTCTGGACCATCCGCTCCACACCGCTATTGGACCTCACGGACCGGGCCCGCTGCGTCCGGACATATGCGCCGAATATAAGAGAGAGACCGGGCACGACGCGCAGCAAGACTTCCCGGAGTGGGAACCGTGCCATAACCTGATAATGAGAAACGGTATCCTGGGCTGGGAGAATGTCGGTGGCGATATCGCTAAAGTAGTCGGGAAAAGATGCAAGATCTCTGGTTTCCCGATCCGATGGTACATGGGTGATGGCTCCATCGTTCGTATGGTTGCCTTCATTGATGAGAAGGACCTCAACGATGTCCCGGATCGCGTTTACAAGTACGGCACACAATAATCCAGATTGTTCACGACCCGACTAATTTGCAGTTCAAAGGGAGAGAATATGAAAAAGATTAGTTTAGCTCAGGTTAAGCCCTATGAGGCTCCTGGTCATTTCAAGATGGTTGCGCTCAAGCTAAGCGGCAAAGAAGAGACCGGAGCTGAGAAGTTCTGGGTGGGCCTTTCCCATTTCCTTCCTGGGGGCGGAGCCGAATTCGGCGCTACGCCAGCGGAGAAATACTACTTCGTCCTGGACGGAGAAATCACCGTTAAGACCAAGAAGGAAGAGATCACCCTGGGGCCATGGGACTCTGTCTACATCGGTCCCAATG
>Ga0315285_10002231_pt1 | contig 20247 bp, 17 predicted proteins | sample YL17G09_36_MG_FD_203698 | JGI IMG/M metagenome (GOLD analysis project Ga0315285, IMG submission 203698) | Sediment microbial communities from Yellowstone Lake, YNP, Wyoming, USA - YL17G09_36 | ecosystem: Environmental > Aquatic > Freshwater > Lake > Sediment | place: USA: Wyoming | collected...
TCAGTGATAGATTTGTCTCCCAAACTAATATTATCTTTTATAGTTCCAGAGAAAATAAATACGTCCTGCAAAACTAATCCGATGAGTCTTCGCAAGCTTGTTAAATCAATTTGTTTAATGTTAATGCCATCGATGAGAATTTCACCTTTTTGAATATTATAAAATCGGCATAGCAAATTTATAATGGATGTTTTTCCTGCACCTGTAGCGCCTACGAAAGCTGCCCTTTCTCCTTTTTTGACTTTAAATGAAACATCTTGTAAAACCCAATCTTCCTCATTATAGGCAAACCAGACATTTTTGAATTCAATAGAATTTCTTAATTCCTTAATATAAACAGGATTCTCAACATTTTTGATTAGTGGTTCTCTATCAAGTAATTTAAATATCCTTTCTGATGAAGCCATTGCCGATTGCATAATATTGTATTTTTCAGTGAGGTCATTTATGGGACGGAAGAATTGTTGCGTATATTGAATAAACAGGAACAAGAGACCAATTGTGACAGGTTCACCTATAAGTTTTTGACTTGTGGTATAAGCAATGATTCCTTTTCCACCAAACCAGATAATAATAGCCAGAGAAAGAGATGCGATAATTTCTGTTACCGGGAAAAATATAGCGTGAGCCAGAACTGATTGAAGCATTGCCAGATTATAGTCTCGATTTAGTTTTTTAAATTCCTCTTCATTTTTCTTTTCGCGATTAAATAGTTGGACAATTCGCATACCACTTATGTTTTCCTGCAAATAGGCATTGAGTCTCGCTAATCGAGTTCTTGCTAAACGATAAGATTCACGCACACTGAGTCGAAAAATAAAAGAAGCGGTAATAATCAAAGGCAGAACTGTGAATGTCAAAAGAGCTAATCGCCAATTTACATAAAGCATAGCAATAATGATTCCTATCAATAAGAAGCTATCAACACAAATTGCAACGATTCCGGATGAGAATAGCTCTTCAAGGGCTTCGACATCACTTGTAACACGGGTGAGGAGTCTACCAACAGGATTTTTGTCAAAGAATGAAACCGACATTTTTTGTAGATGTTCAAATATCTGCATTCTGATATCAAAAGTAGTTTTGAAACCGAGATACTGGACAAGAATGGAATTCACAAACTCGAGGAAAAATCGCAGGATGAAAAAGGAAAGGATAATGAGAGATAAAACTTTTAATCCCTCAGGTTTTTGTTTGGAGATGTATTTATCGATTCCTAATTTTATTAGATAGGGGATTTCGATTGTAATTAATGATACAAATAAGCTTGCAATGATAGCGAAGAGGACAAGTTTTTTGTAAGGCTTGAGGTATTTAATGAGCCTTTTCATAAGACGTGAATCATAAGCCTTACCAAGAACTTCTTCTTCATGATAATCGGATATTTGGGCACCACTTACCATATATCTAATGTAAAACAATTACAATTTGGTATAAACTTGATTCAAAGATGGAAGATTGTCAAATGATAAAAAGGATGACTATTAGATAAGTTTTACTGATAATTTTTCCCATTTTAGTAAAATAATATTAGAAATTTATAGTCTTGACATTCTTATTGAATATGATTTAATTTAACTCAATATTTTCATTAAAAATTGTATAGGAGGAGAAAAAAAACTATGAACAAATTATACTCTAAAATTTTAGTCTTGTTTTTATTAGTTTTGTTTGTATCTATTTTATCCTTCTCCCAAGAAGGAATTAAAATTACACCGATTAAAGAGATAACAAAAGATATAGTTGGTGAGGATGTTTATATAAAAGCAAAGATTAATAGCGTCACTAAACCCGAACCGGATTCTAAAAGACCATTTAAATTCAATATCTCTGATGAATCTGGTTCTTCTGTTATGTTTATGTGGAGAGATAAATATGAGGAGTTCGGTGATGAAAATGCCTTGAAAAAAGGTGATAATTTCCAGGCAAAAGTGACTATTACTGAATATAGAAATAGCATTGAGTTAAGATTAAATAGAGCCTCCGATTTAAAAATCCTAAAGTCAGAAGAAGCCAAACCAGCACCAGAAGCCGTTGCCCAACCACAGGAAGTCAAAAAAGAAGAACCAAAAGAAGTAAAGAAGGAAGAACAAAAAGAGGGTGAATTTACAAAGATTAGTAGTATCACGAAGGATTCTGTCGGTGAGACTGTTAAGGTAAAGGGAAAATTTGCTTCTGTAAGAGCGCCATGGAATGAAAGAGCTCCTTATACCTGTATGTTAAAAGATGATTCAGGAACAATCCAGGTAGTTTTCTGGAGTGATGTTTTTGATGCATTAGGAGTAACAGTTGATGAGTTGAAAAATGCTGATATCGAAATCCAAAGTATAGTGAATGAATATAGAGGAATATTACAAATCAAAGTCAATCATCCTGACAACATTAAGATAATCAAAAAATAATTACACGAAAAATTAATTAAATGTAGGGAACGCATATATGCGTTCCCTACATATCAGTAATTTTTTAGAGAACTAAATTAATATCCTTGGAGGATGTAGTAATGGCTGCAAAGATAGAATCTGTTATTTGTAAGGAATGCGCAAGGAGAGCTGGTAATTTATGCACTCTTGGTATCGTAGCAGTAAATGATGAATGTCCGCGCTTCCGAAAACAGAATGAAAATCTCGCACAATTGATTGTGTCAATTCATGATTTATCTCAACAAGTGAAAAAATTTAATCAATTAGCTTCTAAAAATGTAGAATGGGAATATGATCAGAGTCGAGTCGCAGAATATGGGAAAATTGAAGATATTGCTGCTTATTTAGACCATCAAGCGGCGGAAGGTTGGGAGCTGGTCAGTGTTTGCGATGGTATAGCCTACTGGAAAAGAGAGAAGCAGTCCAGGTAAAATATTTTCCTCACCTTATCGTCTAATAATAAGAGAAACCAAGAATCAAACAAATTAACACGAATAATTAAATGTAGGGGCGTATTGCAATATACCCCTATAAAATATTCGTGGAGATTAGTTAAATTCGTAGTTTCATAAACTATTTATCAGCATATTAATAATCATAAAGGATAAAAAAATATGAGTAAAAAAATTTATTTGTCGGTAATTCTTATTTTTCTTTCATCTGTTCTTTTTCCTCAAGTTATTCAAAGAGTAGGGATTAGTGGAGTTGTAAATTGGACAGAAGGGACTGTCATAGCTACAGGCACAGCATTTGGAAAAGCGGACGAGGATAGTTCCGCAAAAAAGAATCTACAGGCAAAAGCTGCGGCAAAATCTGTCGCATTCAGAAATCTCGCTGAAACTATTAATGGAGTTCATATCACGTCTAAAACCGTTGTTCGAGATTTTGTTACAGAAAGTGATGAGATTCGATTGAAAGTCGAATCCTTTATAAGAGGAGCAGTTGAAAGAGAAGTGAAATACCTTCCAGATGGAAGTTGTGAAGTAACGATGGAAGCACCTTTGAATGGAGAAAGTGGATTCACACAAGTTTTCTTATCAAACTATCAAGGACCTAAAGTAATTGATATGAGTCCTGTAGTAACTCCAGTTGAGAAAGTCGAACCAACACCTTCTCAAGAAATAGTTTCGGAAAAAGGGAAAGAGAAAATTTTTGAACAAGCTGTTAAAAAAACACCTTCCCCATTTATTGAAAAAGAACCGATAGAAAAAGAGAAGAAAGAAGCCGAACCAGAAAAGCTAAAAAAAGAGGAAGAGATAAAAGTAGAAAAGAAGGAAGAAGAAAAAGTAGAAAAGCCAGAAGTAAAACCTGAAGAGGAAATAATGAAAATAACAGGTGTTGTTGTAGATGTTCGTGGTAAGAAAATGACATATTCTATTTTTCCTCAGATATTTGATGAAAACGGCAAACCTGTCTATACACTTGCGATTACCAAATCCGCTATGGAAAAGGGAATGGCAAGTTATGTGGATAATGTTGAGAAGAGTAAAAATCACGAAAGAGTAAAAATCACACCTGTTTTTATCACAGCAAAAAAGGTAGAAGGCTCAACAGTATTTATATCATCAGAAGATGCGGAAAAATTGAAAAAGTATAATGAACAAACAGGTATCTTGGATAACTGCAAAGTTGTTTTTATTGTAACTGAATAATCTAATAAGAGCAACCACGAATTACACGAATTAAGACCTCTGAAATATTGGCCAATTTGTCATTCCCGTGTAAACGGGAATCCAGAATTATAATAATTTTCCTTAAAAAACCTCTGGATTCCAGCTTTCGCTGGAATGACATGAATTGGTTTGTCAATTCGTGCTCTTTCGTGGCTAAATATTTATTTCTAATTCGTGGTTTCATAATATTTTTATTCCCTACCCAATATTTACTGGTCTTATCATTTATTAAATTCCTACATTTCAGAAAAGTTCCCCTCTTGAGATGGGTTAGGGGTGTGTAAATCAAATGAAAAATAATGACTTCATATTGAGAAAAGGAACGAAGCGAGATATTAATGTATTTTATGAACTTGATAATTTGTGTTTTGAAGAAGGTATTTCATATCCAAAAGAAGCGTTTTCTTATTATTTAAAATCAAAAAATGTGCTTTGTTATGTGATAGAAGAACAAAATAAAATTGTAGCATTCATTATTGCAAGTTATCAAAAGTCTTATGCTCAAATAATCACGATTGATGTTCATCCCAATTATCGAAGAAGAAGCTATGGCGAACGATTGATGAAATTGATTGAAGATGAATTGATAAAATTAAATGTCCAATTTATTTTTCTCTATGTAGCTGAAAACAATGATTCCGCTATTAAATTATATCAAAAATTTCTCTATGAAATTCACGGCAAAGTTGCTAATTATTATAAACATAATCTCGATGCCTATGTTATGATAAAGAATTTATAGCCTGAACTCTTTTAACCACGAAAGACACGAAGATCACAAAAAGAAATTTATAACCACTGATAAACACAGATTAACACTGTTACTTAAAAAGATTTTTTAACCGCTAATCACGCAAATTTCCACGAAATATTTTAGATTAAACCACAGAGGATACTGAGAAATAAAAATATTTTTATCTAAGAAAGTAATTCTTTGATTAATAAATCCAGTTTATCCTGTTCATCATGTCTATTTTTTTGATAATTCATTAAATCCTGCGATCTTTGCGTTTAGATTATTATTTTATGAATCTCGTGAAAGTTATTACAGAAATGGGAGCAGAGGGAGAGGGTGCCGCTATCTTTGATGTTGCCACCATCAAGTCCAATTGTTGCAAAGCCTGCAAGCCTGATTGCAACAACTCCTGCGCCACTGTCTTCAATTCCAATTACGTGGTGACGTTGAGAAAATTCCATTCCTAATCCTACACGTGCAGTTTCGGCATATAACCAGGGATGTGGCTTTGGCTCTAATTCTCCTAATGTTCCGACTTCTCCTTTACGAATGGCAAAACCTGCGGTAATGATGGCATCATAAAATTCACGAGGGTCTCCGAGATTGAGTTGTTTAAATGCGGCATAAATTTCGGGCCAAGCTTTTTCGTAAAGCCCTGATGTAACTAATCCGATTTTGATTTTATGTTCTTTTAGGTTTAATAAGAAATCTTTCAAGCCCGGCGTTGGTTTAAAGGCATCAACTCTTCCAACACCTTCTAAGATTGCTTTCATTTCACGATGAGTTATTTCAAAATAATATTTTCGTGCATCTTCAACGGTTTTATCCGGACAATACTTATCAATGCAATGTTTCAAATGCTCTGAGACACTGTGTCCTGAGACATAAGGTAAATCAGCTTCTTCCAACGTAAATTTAGGATTACCTAAAAGCTTCGCAGTTGTTTGTTCAATTATCCAGACCCAGAACTCCTCACTACGAACACTTGTCCCATCCAAATCCATTAGAACTGCTTTGATAGGTTTTTCTATTTTCACGGGATGAAGTGGATAAAGTGCAGGATATCCCATCGTGGATTTGACATAAGCAAGAACTTTATCTTTATAGCAAATAAAATCGACTTTTTTATCACCTGTTACAAGGATTTTTTGGACACCATCCTTTCCGACTCTGAATTTTCCTTCGCCACCAGTTGTAACTGGTATTAATCCATCTTCTTTGAATAAAAAGTAATCATTGGATTCGTCATAATCCTGAGAGTTTAGCATTTAATGTTATCCTATAGTTTTTCTGACAACTAACACTTATTCCCTCACCCTTCCCTCTCCCATCGGGAGAGGGTTGGGGTGAGGGAATAAGTTTCAGAAACAAAATCATTAATAACGGAATAGTCGCGCTTTATGTTAGTTTTTCTGAGATCTCTATTTATTATGTAGAATGTAATGTTGAAGAAGTTTTTGTCTTTTTTCAAATAATTAAATGTCGGTTTTTAAAATTACTTTTTGTAATCCTCTTACAGAGTTACCGCAATAAACGGCATTGGCAGTTTTCAAATCTTTTAAGGTTAAAGTTTTTTCTACACACTTTTTATTTTGAATCAGAATTTCACGCAATATTCCAGGAAGTAAGCCACAATGAGGGGGAGGAGTATAAAGCATTTTATCCTTTTCAATAAATATGTTTGTGCGTGCCCCTTCTGTTATTTCGTCTTTGGAATTATGAAATATCACATCGTAACAAAGCCCCTTACGAATTTTTTCCATCGCTTCGAGATACCAGGGACGATGTGTGGTTTTATGATAAAGGAAAATGTTATTTTCATCAAGAGTAGTTTTTGAGAGAATAGCAATTGTTGCATTTTGAGATTGAGAATTATCTAACGGTTCATAATCCCATCTTAAATTTCCATTTTTATTCAGGAAAATTCTTACCTTATATTTTTCATTATCTTTTAGAGTTCTCTCGATTTCCATAACTACTTTTTGGAGATTATCATTGAGGATGGGATATTCAAAGAACTTTGCAGATTTTTTTAATCTAAGAATGTGATTTTTTAAATAGACGAGACGACGATCCCAGAGAATTGATTCAAAAATTTCAAATTCTGGGAATTGAGTAGCCGTGAGAAATTTGCATTTGGTTTTACATTCATCCCACTCTGTTTTAGTTGTTGAATCCCAGAGAATTCCACTGCCGACGTGGTAAATCCACTTTTTAGACCTATGTTTTCTATGCATTGTTCTTATAGGAACGCTGAAGACAGCTTTTCTTTTAGGGGAGATGTATCCTATAGCTCCGCAGTATACTCCTCGTTCCTCTTCTTCCAATGAATGAATAATTTGCATAGTGCGGATTTTAGGTGCTCCTGTTACGGAGCCTGATGGAAAAATGTGTTGAAATATATCGTGGAATCCGACATTTCGTTTGAGTTTTCCTTGAATTGTAGAGGTCATCTGATGGAGCGTGCGATGAGTCTCGACTTCGTAAAGTCGCAATGTTTTTACACTTCCGATTTCACAAATTCGACCAAGGTCATTTCGTAAAAGATCAACTATCATCAAATTTTCACTTTTATTTTTTGTATCATTTTGAAGGTTTACTTTGAGTTCTTTGTCTTCTTTATCCCAACGTCCTCGTGGAGCAGTTCCTTTCATAGGTTTGACACGAATTTGTGAACCTATTTTCCTAAAAAACATTTCGGGAGAAAAAGATAGGATGTGTTCATCACCTGTATTGATGAAGGCGCAATAAGGAGTCTTTTGTTTTTCACGAAGGGATAAATACAATTCTACATTGGACATTTTTGTATTGACTATGACATTGAATGTGAAATTAACTTGATAAGTATGTCCTTTACCAATCCACATTTTTATCTTTCGAATCTTTTTTGCATAAGTTTCAAAATCTATACAAAAGGATAAATTAATTCCTGTTCTTTTGTTGGTTTGTTGATATTTATCTGGTTTAATATAATACTGTGATTGACTTTCAAGGTCAGGAAACCATTTTCCAATTTTATGGTCAAAGCGATGAGGATTCTCAAAAACACCGAACCAGATTAAATCTGATTGAGATGTTGAGGATAAATTGAACGTGTTTGATAATTTCTCTTCTAATCCATAAGAAGCTTCATAAGTTATGTAACCAGCTAACCAGTATTGTTTAGCCAAATTGTCTATTTTCTTAAGTATATCGGATACATTGGAATATTTATTTGTTTTGAGAATCATTACAGGGTCAAAAAATAAGTATGAATATCTATCGGAATAACTCGATAAAGCAGAATCAAGAAAAATAAGGGGTTTATTAGTGTTTAAAATGTGGTGAAGAGAATCAATCGAAAGTCGTATCATATATTATCTCAAAGATTTTTTCTAAAATAATAGGGTGGTATAGGAAAAAGTGATTTAAATCGCATCCTTACCTTTTTCCCCTGTTCTGATTCGATAGACTTGTTCGATGGGCCATACGAATATTTTCCCATCCCCGATTGAGCCTGTTTTTGCCGCTAACATTATTGTCTCAACAACTTTATCCACCATTTCGTCTTCAACAATAATTTCAACTCGAACTTTGGGTAAGAAATCAACTTGATATTCACTTCCTCTGTATAATTCAGTATGACCTTTTTGTCGACCATATCCTTTTACTTCTGTAACTGTCATTCGATTTATTCCAAGTTCAGTCAATGCTTCTTTGACATCTGCTAATTTGAAAGGTTTGATGATTGCTAAAACCATTTTCATAATGATAATCTCCAGAATAAGTTAATAATAAAATTTGAGAATCATCTCGCGAATAATTTTTGTGGCTAATGCCGTTGAGATTTTGCTTGTATCATAATCCGGTGCCAATTCGACAATATCAAATCCTACTACATTTACATCAAGCATTTTAATTACTTCCATAAATTGTGCGAAGTCTATTCCTCCAGCTTCGGGTGTCCCAACACCGGGTGCATTTGATGGATCAAACACATCCATATCAACTGTAATATAGACATTATCATCATCTTTAATATTTAAAAGTAATTTAGTAACACTATCTTTTGAAAAGTAATAAAGGGAAGATAATTTCTTTATATATTCAAATTCTTCTTTAGTTCCTGACCTTATACCAAGTTGGAAAATATTTTTCTCCCCGATTTCTTCAATTATTCGTCTCATAACTGTAGCATGAGAATATTTATCTCCTAAATAGTCTTCCCTTAAGTCGCAATGGGCATCAAATTGAATGACCTTCAGGTTCCCCAATTTTTTCTTATATGCTTTGATAATCGGATAAGTAATTGTATGTTCACCACCAATATAAACAACTTTTTTATCATCGTTAATTAATTTTGATGCAGTTTCTTCGATGACTTCAATGGTTTTCATTACATTTCCAAATGGAAGCTCTAAATCGCCATAGTCTGTTATTGCTATGGATTCAAGGTCTCTTTCGAGATATGGACTGTATGTTTCGAGGTTATAAGATACAGTTCTGATTTGGTTGGGAGCGAATCTGGAACCAGGCCTGAAAGATGATGTTGAATCAAATGGTAAACCAATAATTACAACTTCAGATTCTTTGTAGCTTCTATCAGCAGTTATGAAATTATTATATTGTGGATGATAATTCATTTTCAAACTAATCCATTTTTGATAAAATTCGGTAAAGCAAATGTTCCTTTATGAATCTCGTTGTTATAGTATTTTAGTCTCAAGTCATAGTTTTTATATCTCTTTGGTCGGAAATCTTTTATCGGGTCATATTTCTTTGATGCAAAAGCAAAGCTCCAGAATCCAGTTGGATAGGTAGGAATAAAAGCAGTATAGAATCTTACTATTTGATAAATAGGCTTTATTATCTCATATACGTTTTTAACTATCTCGAGGTGAAGGAAGGGTGGTCCGCATTGTGCGACCATTATTCCATCAGGTTTTAGAGATTTGTGAACATTCTTCAAAAATGGCGCTTCGAATAGTCCTATTGCAGGTCCTATGGGGTCTGTGGAATCTATAATAATTACATCAAATTCATTTTTATGTTTAGCAATATATTTGATTCCATCCTCGATGCAGATTTCAACTTTCGAATCATCCAATCTATTAGCAGTGAATGGAAGATATTTTTTCGACAAATCTATAACTAATTTGTCAATCTCAACAAGAGTTACTTTTTTTATTGTTTTATGTTTCAAAACTTCTCTGACAGTTCCACCATCCCCACCGCCGATAATTAAGATGTTTTCTGGATTAGAATGAGAGAATAAAGGAATATGGGTAATCATTTCATGATAAACGAATTCATCTTTCTCAGTCAACATTACTAAACCATCGAGCAATAATACTCTACCGAATTCATAACTATCGAAAATATCAGCTTCCTGGAATTTGCTTTTTTCTTTATGAATCCATTTCTTAACTTTAAGAGAATAATTCAGGTTCGGTGTATGTTTTTCTGTATACCACATCTTCATTCTAAGTTAGCTCCTTATTAGTTAATTTTATCAATGTATGAAGGTGATGACAGGATAATATCAAAGTTAATGTTTATTTCCATAACACAACAGCGGCAAATGCAACACCAATTCGCTTAACTTTTTGTTCAACAGAGGCGGAATAGATATTTTTGATTTGAAAATTTCGCATTGCCATTCCGCTTTTTGCCATATCTATAACGATATTCTCGATGTCTTCCTTATGCCCTCTTGAAGAGTATTCCATTATCAATCCGGGTAATGAATCATCTTCAGGAATTGCAACTGCAACCGCTGCCGTAATCATTTCGCCTTTTACATCAGACGTTTTCGATGCATAAGCAAGCGGGACTAAAGCCCCATATGGTAACTTTATTGGTTCAATCTTTTTACAACCTGGAGGTAGAATACTACTCATCTTCACGAGATTAGTGTTTCCAACACCAGAATTTAATAAGGCACAATCGAATGCGTTGAGAGGCGTTGAAGCCTCTCCTGTACCCGATACCAAAAAATATTTGTCAGGAATTTCGATTAACATAGGTGCTCACTATTTATTTTGATATAATAGGCATAATTTCTATTGATTCATTTGCTATTTCATCAGTTTCCTCGTCCAATATCCCGCGGAAGACCTCTTTGATTTTGTACTTCTTAGCGTTAAGTTTTACGTTGAGATATTCAAATGCCTTCCATGGGTCGACTGAGTTACCGCAAGTAAATAAGTCAACAGCAGCGTATTTGTGTTCGGGCCAAGTATGAATAGCAAGATGAGATTCTGCGATTACAACTACACCACTCACTCCGTAAGGATTAAACGAATGAAAGAGGCTGTTAATAATGGTAGCGCCGCTTATTCTTGCAGCTTCATTCATCAATACCTCAATTTTTTTTGGGTTGTTTAAGGTGTTTGAATTACAGTCATAATATTCTACCATAAGATGACGACCTAAGGCTTTCATTTATCTATCCTCCATTCTTTAAAATGATGGTGGAGAACTCACCCATAATAATACGGCTTGTTTATTACTTTTATTTTCGATAAAATGCTGTTTATTTGCTGTAAAATAAAAGCAATCGCCTGTCTTGAGTTTAAATGTCCTTTTTCCGTAAGTTAAAATAATTTTACCTTTAAGGACATAACCATATTCATCGCCTATATGGGGTTCATCTTCTTCTGATTTTTCATTTGGACTTAAAGTGACTAATACAGGGTCCATTTCCCAATTCGTTGCACCGGGAATCAGAACTTCATATTTGGTGATGTTTTCACGTTCAACAATTATTTTATCTTTTTTAGTAAAGACAATTTTTTCTTCAGCTGATTTTTTAAAGAAATCAGATAAATTTTCATCTAAGGCATCCAGAATCTGAGCCAGGCTCTCCACAGACAATGAAGTTATATCACGTTCAACTTGTGAGATAAATCCCTTTGTTAAATTTGCACGTTCAGCTAACTCTTCTTGAGTAAGGTCATTAGTCTGTCTGAGGAGCTTTATTTTCTCACCGATTTTTAATTCTTTAATGTCCATAAAAAGCTACTTACACTTTATAAAACAAAATGTTTAGTAAAAGTTCCATTCAAATTTTATTAATGTCAAGAAAAAAATACTTATATTTAACAAAAAGTTTAGTTAATGAAACACAAATCAGAATATTGGTTATAAGATATTTGCTGATAAGTAATGTGAATTAAGCTGTTTTTATTGTTAGTGACTTATCCACATACCTAAATTGCCTGATTTATATTATAAAATTATGAAAATTTGGTTTAGAAATCGGTACTGAAATAGTATCCTAAACTAAACTAAAATATTAAAATTTAATTATTGACTATCGTGATTCTTTATTTTAACTCATTACACATCTTAGATTTTTTTTGAGGGAAAAATGAAACTCTCTATTGTCATTCCTGTCTATAATGAAAAAAATACAATTAAAGAAATTATCAAAAAAGTTAAGGCGGTTGATTTAAACAAGGAAATTGTTGTTGTTGATGATTATTCAACCGATGGGACTCGTGATATTCTTAGATCAATGGAAAGTGAAGTGGATAAAATAATTTATCACGATAAAAATCAAGGGAAGGGTGCAGCTCTCAGAACTGGTTTTAGTCATATTACTGGGGATTGTGTTATTGTGCAGGATGCTGACCTTGAATATGACCCGCAAGAATATCATCTGTTGATGCAACCTATTCTTGAAAATAAAGCAGATGTGGTTTATGGTTCAAGATTTTTAAGTGGTCATCCTCATCGTGTTTTATATTTCTGGCATTATGTAGGTAATAGATTTCTGACTCTTCTTTCTAATATGTTTACTAATCTCAATCTCACCGATATGGAAACCTGTTATAAGATGTTTAAAGCGGAGGTGATTAAAGATATTAAATTGGAGCAGGACCGATTTGGCTTTGAACCCGAGATAACTGCAAAGGTGGCAAGAAAAAAAGTTAGAATTTATGAAGTTGGCATTTCCTATTATGGAAGAAGTTATATGGAGGGTAAGAAAATTAACTGGAAAGATGGTTTGAAAGCCATCTGGTGCATTATTAAATATGGATTATTTAAATAGAGTTTATAAATAGAGATTTCTGAAAAACTAACAAATCATATTATGTCATTCCGAACTTGTTTCGGAATCTAAATTGAGATGCTGAAACGAGTTCAGCATGACAAATAAAATAATCTCGTTTTTGAAGTTTTTTAGAGATTTCAAATACGAGCCTGAAACACGAAGATTGGACAAAACAAAAAATATAAGGTAAAGATTAGTTATCTGTTCCCTAAATTTATTTAATTTTTATAAAACTTCAAGGAGTTGAAATGAAAGGGAATAAGTTTGATGTGATTGTCGCAGGGCATATTTGTTTCGATGTGATTCCGAAATTTGAGGGTGAATTTAAGGATTTTTTTAAGGTCTTTGCGCCTGGTAAATTGATTGTCTGCGGAGATGCGGCAACGTCTACGGGTGGTCCTGTTTCTAATACGGGTATTGCACTCTTGAAATTGGGTGTTAGAACAGGGTTTATGGGTAAAATAGGGAATGACTTTTTCGGGAATGCTATTCTTGACAGATTAAAAGAAATTGGCGTTGAAAGAAGTATGACCATTGTTAAAGATACATCTACTTCTTACACACTTGCCATCGCACCTCCGAAAATTGATAGAATCTTTATCCATCATCCAGGAGCGAATAATACCTTTGGTGTTTTAGATGTGAATTATGAAATTGTGAAAAACTCAAAAATTTTCCATCTTGGTTATCCTCCACTTATGAAAAAATTGTATGAAAACAATGGCAAGGAATTAACAGAGATATTTAAGAAAGCTAAATCTGTTGGTGTAACAACCTCACTTGATATGGCATTACCAGATCCCACCGCACCATCTGGTCAATTAGATTGGGATAAAGTTTTGAAGAATACTCTTCCTTATGTTGATATTTATTTACCAAGTGCGGAAGAAACACTCTATATGTTGAATAAAGATAAATTTTTTGCAAAGAAAAATGAAGCTGGCGCTAAAGATATGCTTGATGTTTTCAGAACCGAAGAAGTCGTTGATTTGGCAGAGCAATTGCTCAAATATGGTTCAAAAATTGTTGTGATGAAATGTGGATATAAAGGGATGTATATAAGAACTGCTGATAAGTCTGCCTTTAAAGATTTTGGTCCTGCGAAACCAGTTGATTTAAATAATTGGTCTAATAGACAATTATGGGAACCCTCATTTCATGTTGAAAAAGTGGCAAGTGCAACAGGTTCGGGAGATTCTGCAATTGCGGGCTTTTACTCCGCATTTGTTCGAGGGAAATCAATTGAAGACTGCATCAGATATGGGTGTATGGTTGGAGCGCATAATGTAGCTGTTTACGATGCAGTCAGTGGAATTAAATCTTGGGAGGAAACAACTAAAGATATAAATAGTGGTTGGAAGAAAAATCCGCTTGAGATCACGTCTGATGGTTGGAAATTCGATTCCAATCGCAGGTTCTGGATTGGTCCAAAGGATTCTATTCTAAAATAAATAATTGTGATTAGGTAGAGACGTGATATATCACGTCTCTACAATTATCTTTTGTCATACCTAATTAATTTGTAAGGGGACAATTGTCTAAATGAAGAAATTCAAAGAGATTCACGTTGTTTCCAATACCCATTGGGACAGGGAATTCAGGGCATCGTTTCAGAAAACGAGAATGATGCTCGTGAAGATGATAGATTATCTTCTGGAGGTTCTGGAAAAAGATAAAGATTATGCTTCCTATACTCTGGATGCTCATTCGATTCTCGTTGAAGATTATCTCGATATAAGACCTGAGAATAGAGACAGAATTAAAAAGTTAGTTAGCGAAAAGAGATTATTTATAGGACCCTGGTATACTTTGCCTGACATTCCCAATATTGGTGCGGAATCTATTGTTAGAAATCTGATGTTTGGTCATAACTTAGGTGAAGAATTTGGGCATACGATGGAGATTGGATATACACCTTGTTCTTGGGGACAGACAGGACAACTCCCGCAGATATACGCTGGATTCGGGATTGATAAAATTTTATTTTATAGAGGAATCAGTCCTCATGAGGCTGATACAGAATTTATCTGGGAATCCCCAGATGGGACAAGAGCCTTGACGAGTCGTTTTTCACTCTTTGCGAGATATAATTATTATTACCTTGTATTCAGAAAAATTACTTATGGATTAGATTATATTGAGCGCGATTGGTTTTGGGGAAAAGATGGTGAAGTTCCATTTAAATTAAATGATGATATTGCTGGTGTCACAAATGTGGAATTGTTAGAACCGAAGATTCGTTATATAAAAAAGAATCTTGTCCCTGCGATTTATAAAATGTTGGAAATTGAAGGTGATTCTTATGTATCGCCATATTTTCTTGCGATGCAAGGAGACGATTTCATTGTTCCTCACCCCTTAGAAAGCAAAGCTATTAAGGATGCAAACAAGTCTCTAAAAGGATTGAAAGTCATTCATAGTGATTTAGAAAAATATTTTGATGTAGTCGCAAAGAATATTGATTACAAAAAGCTGAAAGTATTGAAAGGGGAGAGGAGAACTAATCTCAAAGAGGGTATGTGGACATATCTCTTACCCGGGACGCTTTCTGCAAGGACTTATCTTAAGGTAGCTGATTTTATTACTGAGAGCAAATTGACACGATTAGCTGAGCCTTTAGCTTCTTTGGATTATATATTAGGTAGTGATTATCCAGTTCATTATTTTTATAGAGCTTGGCGTTATTTGTTGTCAAATCATACTCACGATGCGAATGCTGGATGTGCTCCTGACAGTGTATCAGATAATGTAATGTATCGATATCGACAATCTCAGGAAATTTCGGATGGAATTACCGAAGATAGTATAAAAAATATCGTGAAAAAGATTGATTATAATGAGTTATCTGATAATGGAATTGTCTTAGGAATTTTTAATTCTTTACCTTTTAAAAGGTCAAATGTTATTACGATTAATATTGATGTTCCATTAGAGAAAAAGGCAAATTCAATAATTATAAAAGATTCAAATAACAAGAATTATCCATATCAGCTTAAAGAAATATCTGAAATTAAAAGTTTTGTATATAATATCTGGAATGTGCCCCAAATTTATACTTCAACTCGTTTCAAAATCGAATTCCTTGCTGAAAATATTCCTGCTCTTGGTTATAAAACCTTTGTTATTGAAACAGGTGAAAAAGTCAATCGTCATACAGGTTCACAAATTCCTGCTATTAATGAAATGGAGAATGAATTTTTAAGAGTTAAAATTAATCAGAATGGAACAGTTGATATTTACGATAAAGAAACAAAATCAGAATATAAAAATTTATGTTATATTCTTGATCAAGGAGAAGTAGGAAATGCATGGAGACATCAGTCGCCTGAATCTGATCGCATTTTTAGTTTATTAGGATGTTCTGCAAATATCTCACTTATTGAAGATGGTTTATTTTTCACATCTTATCGCGCAGATTTATTATTTGAAATTCCTGAAAAATGCCCTGATGAAAAAGATAGAAGTGGGAATATGGTGAATTTGCTAATAACAAATGTTTACACTCTCAAAAAAGGTGTAAAGAGATTGGAAATAAAGACAATCATAGATAATTGTGCAAAAGACCATTGGTTAAGAATGATTTTACCTACAGGTATTAAAACAGAAAAAAGTTATGCTGATAGCCATTTTGATGTTGTCGAAAGAAATATTAAATTGCCGAAAAGGGATAATTGGAAAGAACCTGTTGTAGGGACTTATCCTGCAAATTCATTTGTGGATTTGTCGGATGGGAATAGAGGATTAGCGATATTGTTAGAAGGATTACGGGAATACGAAGTTTTTGATGATGAGTGTAAATCGATTGCAATTTCATTGATTCGAGGAATAAGAATTAAGTTAGAAGTCTCTGAGACAAAGAAACAGGAATTGCCTGACCAGGGACCTCAGTGCTTGGGGAAAAATGAATTTCGATTGGCGATTTATCCTCATAAGGGGAGTTGGGTTGAGGGAAATTGTTTCAGAGAAGCGGAGAAATTTACGATTCCTTTAAGGACAGCTCAATTTGGGAAGACTAAAGGTGATTTGTCGAAAGAATTTGAGTTAATCAAAGTTTTACCGGAAATCCTTGCCGTAACTTGTATAAAAAAGTCTGAAAAGGATGAAGGAATTATTATTCGTTTATTCAATCCAACATTACAAAAAATTGAAGGGAAAATTACATTAGCCAAAAACATACATCAAATACATATTGTTAATTTGAATGAAGAATTTATAAGTGAACTTAAGAAAGAATCGAATAGAAAATTCAGTTTTGAAATTCAACATAAGAAGATTATGACATTTAAGATTTTTATTTGTTAGATTATTTTATAAGAGGACGAATGAATAGTTCTAAAAAACCACTCCTTGTTCGTTGTCTTAATCCATTTCGCTGGATAGATATTAATTATGGTGGGAGGATAACTCCTTGCTGTTTGCCCTGGTTCAAAGGCGATCTGGGTTCAATTGAAAATCAAACTCTTGAGGAAATCTGGAATAGTTTTGCATTTCAAGAGCTTCGTGAAGCAATGTATAAAGGGGGTGATTGGAAAAAATTTTGTAATCCTGAGACCTGCCCTCAAATTCAAAATGATATTTGGAACAATATTGATGAAATTACTCCCGAAACACACGATATAGTCCCTATTACAGAATCAATGCTTAATGATATTCGTCAAAAAAAAACAGTAATGTCAGAAGGACCTCTTCAAATCGGCATTGCCTGTGACCCAAGATGCAATCTTCAATGTATTATGTGCTCTGCGAGAACTAATCCAAATCGTGATGGTGTAATGTTAAGAAAGTCACTTGAGGAGATAAAACCTTTTTTACCGACCTTGAAACGAATTAGATTGATGGGAGATGGGGAAGTCTTTGCAATTCCCGAGATGCGTGAATTCCTCTTTCATTTTGATTCAGGAAAATATCCTGAGACAGCTTTTGCCTTTATCACTAATGGTATTCTTTTGACGCCTGAATTCTATCAGAAAATTTCTCATCTGAAAATTGATTGTGTAATTGTATCCATCGATGCGTCTACAAAAGAAACATATGAGAAAATTCGCATTGGTGGTAAATGGGAAGTCCTTATGCGAAATCTGGAGTTTCTCGTAAATAAATATCGTGAAGGAATAATTCACGAACTTCATATATGTATGTGTGTTATGAAAAGCAATCATAAAGAAATTATCCAATTTGCAGAAATGGGAAAACGACTCGGAGTAACCTCAACTTATTATTTGCCCATTTTAGGTGATTATGGTGAAGAACAGATTTTCGAGAAGAAAGATATACGATGTTTAAAACGTGTGTCTAAGGAATTAAATCATCCCATAATGAAAGAACATTGCATAGATACACAAGCGGTGAACATTTGGCGTGATTGGAACCCTTTTTTTAAAGATTATTTAGCATATATTTATAATGAAATAAAACATTTTTTGATAGAGATGTAGTTGTAGTCTCTGGAAAAAAGTTGTGTGACATTTATGTCGCAAACTTGTGCGAGATAGATCTCGCGTTTACAACAAAATACTGTTTTAATTCGTAAGGACCAAGTATGCCTGTCCTCCATATTCAGTGAGTTTTTCAGAGATTTAAGATTAGAACTACATTGTTAAGAATTTGTGGTTCCTTAGTTCCCTAGTCTAAGACTATGTTCCAATATCGTTCCACAAACAGTTGAATTCTATTTTCTTCTTTCTCTCTTTTTTCTTGCGCATTTTTTAGATATATTTATACTTTCAATGTTTTTGTATATTATTGAATATTTTTATTAAAGAGTAAAGTCTTATAATTATTTCCATATAATAAATGTTTGATAGAAGAGGAAGAAAATAATGTTTATAGAAGATAGGGAAATATCTTTAAATTCGGATATCTCGCTATCCCGAGGCGTTTCGTTGTTAAGAAAAGGAGAGGTCACAAAAGGTATTCAAGTGTTAGAATCGGTATGTGCCAATGAGCCAGGAAACTTTGAAGCTTTTGGTCATTTAGCTTGGGCACTGTTTTCCCAAAAGCGTTGGGATGAAGCAAGAAAGATTTACAAACACTTGCAAAAAACTCTGCCCGGAAATAATGAACCTTCAATTCGATTAATTCAAATAGATTTGGAACAATCTGGCTATTCACATAAGCATTTTAATGAAATGCTTCATTATACTCGAAAGAGTGCGCTTAATGAACCTTTATGGCGTACTCTAATCGAAATTGATGAAAAACATAACAAGGGAAGAAGAATACCCTCTCTATGTAAAGAAGCTCTAAGGTATTTTCCACACAATTCCTTCTATATTCGATTTAGTATAGAAAAGAAATCTATGCTTAGAAAAATTGCAAAATTGCTTGGAGGACGAAAGCTTGCCCAACTCCTAATTGGTATACCAATTGTTCGGGAAAAGATGCTACAGACATTTCATTCTCAAGAAGAAGCTATTCGCTCTGCAATTGCTTCAGCATTTGTTAAGGGATCAGCTAATGCCACATTTCCATATTCCCCTCCTGAAATGAGTCCAGAGAACTTTGATAAATATATTAAAGAATCAGAGGTTTCCTGGTGGAAGTGGACAAAAGAAAATACACCTGTTAAAGATGCAAAGGGACATCAACTTCTCGATATTGGAGCTGGTCCCGGGTTCATTGGGCATCATTTCAAATTTTTAGGCTATGAAGTAACAGCAGTTTCTGGGAATGATGCTGAATTGAATGAATGTTCCCGTCGTGGGATGAAAACTATAAAATGTGAGATGCATTCTTTGCCAGTTCCTTCAAAAAGTTACGATGCTGTTTTAGCCTGTCATGTTTTGGAGCATTCTATTGTTCCCTATGTTCTCCTTCTTGAGATAAAACGGGTGCTAAAATCGGATGGACTTCTTTTTGTAAATGTACCCTATCCAATTGAGGGTGATCCTGCCCTTGATTTCCCGGAGTGCTATGATGTTGAAAAGGATGAATATCAATTCGAAATCGATAAAAATACAGGACATGTAGTGAACCAAAGGCTTGCTTATTATAGTTATGGTGTTACAAACCATATTTTCGTTTTAACATATTGGCAATGGAGATGGCTATTTAGACTTGCCGGATTTAAACATTATGCTTCGGCAATAGATGTATTTCCGGAAGGAAAACTTTTGTCGCCAGACCATATCGCTGATATGGAAGAATATAAACATATTCTCAAAAATCAACTTTTTATTCTTCGAAGAGAATAAATTTCAGGAGTCTTGAGGGAATAATTGAAGAAAGGAAAATTTACAAATTGATATTTCTGAAATACTAATAATCTTAAGGTATAGGGATTTGTGTCATTCCTGCTTTCGCAGGAATGACACAGCATTGATTCTTAGTTTTTCAGAGATTTTAAATTGAGATCTCTGAAATACTGATGAAAAATAG
>Ga0315285_10002232_pt1 | contig 20246 bp, 19 predicted proteins | sample YL17G09_36_MG_FD_203698 | JGI IMG/M metagenome (GOLD analysis project Ga0315285, IMG submission 203698) | Sediment microbial communities from Yellowstone Lake, YNP, Wyoming, USA - YL17G09_36 | ecosystem: Environmental > Aquatic > Freshwater > Lake > Sediment | place: USA: Wyoming | collected...
GCGTGAAATTTTTTGAAAAAATCTCGTTGCCTTAGAAAACTTTATCGTGGGTTTTTTCATATGATGTTATTTTGTTAGAACCTTTATTGATAGAGTAGCGTTGACATTACCAGAAAAATTCTCTCCGCCTGATTTTTTAATATTTAGACTTGAAATTTCAATTAAATATTTGCTGTTTTCTAGCTTTTCGAGGAACTTTAGGAAATTAGGAAATGAGCTATCAAAGGAAACGTTGAAAGCAAGGACTGGCCCTATTTCTGTTTCCTCCTTTTTTTCTGAGGCTAAAGAAATTTTAATTACTCCTTGAGAGCTTTGAGCAATATTTTCTAAAAAACTAATAAATTCTATGGGGGTTTCAGGATCAATGAAAAAAGTGTCAATATTTTCAAAATCAGCTTGGTGACCTTGATAAGCCTTTTTCAAATCCGTGAAATTTATCTCTTTCTTCTCGAGCGATAGCAATTGGCCCTTTTGTGAAATAAGATCTTTGGGGCTTTTCTCGATATCTCCTATTAAGGGAAGAATCACCAAAATAATCAAGAGTAAATTAATAATTCCAAATATAGCTCCAAAAATATAGATTTTTTTCTTTGAGTCCATTATCAATGCTCTTTAATTGATACAAAATTAGTCATTTATTTGTTAAACTTAAAATTTACTCCAGTAAAATCGACATTCGCTGCTTTTACCCAATTTGTTGGTGGCACCTCAACTTTCTGCTGAAAAATTTCCTCAAGATTCTTTCTGAATTGGACTAAATCCTCGCGAGTAGGAGAATGGCCGGCGAAATTAATTTTGGAATCAGCTTTAGAGTAAGCAAAGCTATTTAAATATAGGTTGTAAGGTATTGCTTTATTAATTTTTTCCATTATTTCAGATAAAGATATTTGTTTTTGATAAAAATTATCTAATTTTGACAATTTTTTGTTTATAGCCTTTGCTTCGTTCTCCAATTGTCCCATTTCTGGGGTTTCTTTTTTTTGAGTTTGCAAATCCAAAAATTCTTTTTGGGCATTTACTTGGCTAGTAAGATAAATTTTGATGGAAAATAGAATCAGAGAAAAAGACAGAAGGGAAATAAAAAATAAACTACCCAAAATTATAACTAATCTCTTAGTCTCCTCTAATAAAAGATCTGCTTTATACTTGGGAGGCAAGAGGTTTATCATTTAGAGATAGGTTTATTCTTAAATTATAAATTACTTATTGTTCTTTTAATATAAGCGTTTATTGCTCTATTTTTCTTTAATCCCTCGCAAAGCTAATCCTAAAGCTGTTGTATATTCAAGTGATTTTTCAAAAGATAGTCTTGGCAATTCTTCAAAGGGTGTCTCCAGAATATTTATCCAAGGATTAGCAAGTTCAACTGGGACTCTCAGCTGTAGAGATAAAAACTCAGTAATTCCTTTGAGATTAGCTCCTCCTCCACAAAGAAGAATTTTTTTAATGCCTCTGCCATCGGAAAGTAAATGTTCATGAATAATGTGAGTCTGGTAATAATCTAGGTATTTCTTAATTTGAGACACTAAATTATCTAGGCCTGGTAATAATATTTCAAATATTTTACCTGGTTCTATTTCTTTTTCGGTCCCATCCTGAATTTTTATTTTATATCTTTTTTCTAAGCCATATTTTAATTTCAATTCTTCGGCCTCCTGGAAGCTGATTTTTAGCGTCTGAGAAATGATCTGAGTAAATTGACGGGCAGAAATAGGAAGGACGCTTGTGAATCTAAGAGAATGGCCAGAGAAAATCATAAATCCTGTTCTGTTTGCTCCTAGGTCAATTAAAAGTAGCGGATGAGGAGAAATTTCATTTTTAATTACAGCTCGACAGATAGCCAAAGACTCAATTTCTAAAACTTTTGGCTGAAGACCTGCCTTTGCTAAAGCTGTAACATATGGATCAACAGTTTTTTGAGGTAAAGCTGCAATTAAAATATCGGCGTGATCTAAATGGTCTATAACTGGCTGGACGGTTTGGAAATCAAGATAGGCTTCATTGATCGGTAGAGGAATATAATTTTCGGATTCGAAATAAACAGCTTCTTTCAATTCTTGCTCTCCTAGGATTGGCATTTGGATAACTTCTAAAAAAGCTTTTTCTTCTGGCAGAGAGGCCATAACATAGTTTGTCCGTAATTTCTCTCCTTTTACTTTTTTTATACTTTCCTTGATAATCTTAACTAAAGATTCTTCGTCTTTAACTTCGCCCTCTTCAATTATTCCCGGCTTGATTTCTTCCTTTAGATAAGAGGTTAATTTTAAAAACTTACCTTTTCTTTTTAAATTGGCAATCTTCAAAGATGTATCAGTGATATCTAAACCAAACGAATCTGGTTTTATGGTAAGAAATTCTAGCATAATTTTCTCATTTAATTATATCATCAAAGAAATAAAAACAAAAAGAGCTAAAGCCCTCTCTCTAGTTTTAATTATGAAGTAAAAATTATTCCACCTCCTTCCAGCTAGCCACTTTCCACGCACCGCCAGGGCCACCAGAAAAACGAAGATCACTTAGACCGCTTTCATAAAAAATTTCTGCGTTAGGATCAATCTGTATTTTATATCCTGTAATTTCCCGGGCGCTCATTTTATTTTTAAGGTAGAGCAGGCCGGAAGTCGTATAAAAAATTGAAGCCGAACCATGATTTTGAACATAAATAGCGGGGGCTGAAGGATCTAAAGAATTATTAGTGGAAAGAACTAAAATATAGCTTCCTACCTGTCCAGAACCAGTAAGGGTTCCGGCGTTTCCTATATTTATCTTTCCGTCAACAACGATAACTCCGCTGTATGAACCATAACCACTATCTAAATACGTTGTTCCGTTAAAAGTAGCATCTCCTGTCACATAAATAGTTCCCGTCATATTAAGGGCTCCGTCAACGGTTAATGTTTTTGGGTCAGCAGGTGTTCCGATTTGAACCGCACCCAAAGATTGCGCTCCGCTAATGGTAACATCATTTTCTATAACGTCACCGCCCGCTGCCTCAGCTTTCCAGTCATTAATTTCACCTTGGGTAATAGGCAAAGGAACGGGGTCGATTTCATCAGCTTGTTGTTGAATACCACCATCAGCTGTACAGCTATTTGAATTTACATAAGTTAATTTACCACTAATATCAGCGCTTACGCAGTCGTAAGCAAGCGCATCTCCCCCAATAATCCCATTATTTATTTGATGGTGTCCGGAAACAACAACACTATTATCAACTTGGCTATTATTACTGCCAATAATATCTCCGTTAGAAAAAATATTGCCATGTATTTTAGCGTTATTTTTCATGTCAATTCCTCCGTCACCTGCTTGGACCCCAAAAAAGAATGATGCTTCTGCGGTAGACATTTGATATACAACCTGGGTTTTTCTTATTCTGTTTGAGAAGTTCCCTTGAGAAGTAATTGTTCGTGAGCCTCCAATTATATCGGAAATCCCTATTGTAGTAGTGCTCCCTTCAACTGAAAAAGAATAGGAACTTGGGCAATTTTTACCTCTTGCAATGCGCAATAAAGCATCTTCAATTCCAGCTTCAGCGGTAAAATATGCTTGATTTGATCTAGTCACGTTGCCAGAAACTTTTTGCAGATTAATCACTGAATTGGAAACACTCAAACCAATAGCTAAAATAATCGCCAATATTAAAATCGCAGTGAAAATCGCGGCGAAACCTCTTTCTAATATTAATTTTTTCATTTCAACCATCTTTTATAATTATACAACGCTCTAAAATAATCTTAATAAGACCTTAAAGAATCAACCGATCGGAGACTAACTGAGGATTGATATTCTGGCCGGCCATTGGGGTTTTTATAATTTATTGTTAAATCAACCTGTATAGAGGGGGTTTGGTTAGTAACAACCATAGAAAAAACTAAATTCGTTACCTCTACTTTATCTGAGGTCAGGAAAATTGGATCTGAGGTCGGGAAAATTGGATTTTGTGATTCTTTTTTGAAACAAAGTCTACCATCTAAAATATAAAAATCAATGTAGGATTTATTTTCTCCGGCAGGAAGATATTTTTCCGTTTCCAGGGAAAGTTGGCCGGGATTATTGGGGTAAAAGCGGCTAGTTGGAATGTAAACACTTTTCGCCTCTCTTATTTCATAAGTCATTTGCTCCATTACCCTCCTGGCATTACTTAAAGTTTCAGTCGCTACTTTATTCCTGGTATTTATTTGAACAGACCAAATCAAAACAGAGGACATGCTAAAAATAACAATTACTAAAATGGTAATATAAACTAAAGTCTCCATTAAAGTAAACCCGTTTTCCCTAATTTTTGTAAATATAGAGTTTAACATTGAAAGAGTCGCTTATGGGTATGGCTTATTTCCAATTAGTAAAATAAGTCGTTATTTCTACTTTATTATTCTTCCAAGAGACAGTAACTTTTGCCTTTTTTGTTAAGGGATCCAAAGTACCATCCGTTGCAACAATGTCATCATTGCTACTGTCTCGGTTAACGTTCTCAAATACAACCTTTCTTGTAAAATTGCCAATTATTTCTTCGCCTGAAACCATGCTCCATTTAGGTGGATTAGGTGGATCATCAGTTGTTGCTGGATGATAAGGATTAATATCGCCAACAGCTAAAATGCCTAGGCCGTTTGACCAGCTTGTTCCGTCTCTAAAATTACGAGTAGCGTCTAATGTCTCTTGAGCCAGAAAATTAGCGTAAATTGTTTCTTTATTCAAGTTAGAAATTTGAAGAGAAAAAGCCAAAAGGCCGGCGATTCCAGAAAAGGCGACCAACAGGATAAAAATAGCTACTAAAATCTCTATCACTGACATCCCTTTAGTTAATTTTTGGTTATTATTTATTGCCATTGAGGTTCAGAGACGAAAACTGAGTCACCTTTGGCTGTCTGGCCGTCAGCGGTATAATTTATTAAATTTTGGTCATAAAGCGTGATAGATAAAGCTTTATCATTATATCTTTTATCTCTATGAATAGAAAATTGAGCGTTACCCGTAGCTATATCTATAGAATGGGTATGAATTTTCAGCTTTTGGTCAGTCTTGTTGCCAGTAGGGCCGACTGCAACAGTGCCCTCCCAGTAAAATTCGGTTTTTCCGGGATTGAGATAGTCTTGGAATGAAATATCATAGTTATCCCCTGTAAAGCCAGGAAATACTAAATGTAAAGTTACAGCTGTCTGGGCGTCTTGACCATAAGTAAAATGGACATGGCGAGAATCCTTAATTCTGCTCGTATCAGGAGGAAAGGGTACGGTAGGAGACGTTAAGCTCACTTGGCCTGAGTTTTCAACGTAAATAGTTTTTATTTTATCTGGGGTGTCTTTCAACCGAATAGATACAGAGCCAGATTGAGAAGTAGTTCCTAAAATTCTATCAAAAACAACTTCCGATCCGCCGGATAAATTTATTCCTGAAATTTCCAACGAATCTGATAATTTATGAATTTCATCAGCCGGATTATCTCGGCTGGCATAACTTGTTCCTTTAAATAGCGTATATTGGTCAGGAGTAGAAACGGCATCAAAATAAACTCCGTATCTACTGCCTCCTTCTAATGCTGTTCCTTCGGATGCTAAGGTTTTGTTTTGAGCCAGCCTCAAAACATTAATAATTTCTTCTGTTGAATTATTTAAATCTGTCTCTTTCTGGAAAAAACGGTACGAAGGAATAGCTATAGCTATTAAAACAGCCATTATGCCAATAATAATTAATATTTCAACCAAGCTAAAAGATTTCGGTTTCCCAAGTTTTGAGTTATAATTTTTCATTTCGCATTTTAAATTTTTATTGAATCGCTCCCAACATAGAATACATTGGCTGGATCATTGAAATTGCAAAAAAACCTACTGCCCCCCCGACTAAAAGCATTAGAATTGGCTCAATTAAAGAAGCGATGTTTTTAGTGGCCGCGGTAACCTCTTCCTCGTAAAAATCAGCTAATTTCGCTAAGATGTCAGCAGTTTGACCCGTTTCCTCACCAACTTCCATCATCTGAATTACGACCAGGGGATAAAGATTTTGATAGGGCTTTAAGGCCTCAGACAATTTTCCCCCTTTTCGGACTTCTTCCTGGGCTTTGGTTATGGCTCCTTTGAAATAAACATTTCCTAGGGCTCCAGAAACAATCCCTAATGCCTGAACAATGGGTACACCTGCTGTAATCAAAGAACTTAAGGTTCTAATTGTCTGGGCAGAATTTGTTTTTTTAACAATTGGAGAAATAATTGGTATTTTTAAAAACAGTTTATCAAAAAAATTTTTGCCAATTTTCGTTTTTAAGATTTGCCTCAAAAAAATAAATAAAGCAATAATAATAAACGGTAATAAAAACCAATCTTTAGCAAGAAAGTTTCCTAAAAATATTACAAATTTAGTAGTTGGTGGCAGGTCAACGCCAAGCTCAAGAAAGGTTTCGGCTAATTTAGGGACGACCATAATTAACATTAAAATTCCGATACCAATCATGGCACAAATAATTACAGCAGGATACATCATTGCCCCCATTATCTTTGACCTTAAATCATTCTCTCTTTCCAGTTGGAGAGTAAGATTTTTTAAGACATCTTCTAGGGTTCCAGACTCTTCTCCAACTTTAATCATGCTAACGAAAAGTTCAGAAAAAATTTGAGGATGCCTCTGTAAACTTTCGGCAAAACCTTTTCCTTTCGTAATTTCATCTAGAATATTTAAAAGCGCCTTTTTAAAATTTTTATTTCTAGTTTGAGTGGCTAAAATGGTTAAGGCGCGAGGCAGGGAAATGCCAGCTGAAATCATTACTTGTAGATTCCGGGTAAAAAACACCTTTTCAGAAAGAGAAATCCCCTTAAAAAACGGCAGGGAAATTTCAAATTTCCTCTTCTTTCGCTCTCCCTCCAAATTAGCCGAAATCAAAATCAAACCTTGTTGGTGCAAAGTCTTAACTAGCTCATGCTCATCTTTAGCTTCTAACGTTCCTGTTTTATCTTCCCCGTGAAAGGATTTAGCTGTATAGAAATATTTAGGCAAATCTTAAATATAAAATAAATTTTAAATTTTCAAGTTTGAGGCTTTAGTTTCATGGCTTATTTTTCAAATTTTTATTTCCTATTCAATAATCACCCTCAATACTTCTTCAATACTTGTTATTCCTTGGGCAGCTTTTATAAAGCCATCCTCAACCATTGTTTTCATCCCTTCTTTTTGAGCTTGTCCTTGGATTTGATCAGAAGTAGCTCCTTTAACAATTAATTCTTTTATTGATTCAGTCACCGGTAAGGATTCAAAAATACCAATCCTTCCTTTATAGCCTTCCGGACATTCTTTAGTTGATTTTGGCCGATAAAAAGTGACGTCCTTCCATCCTTTCTTTGGGTCAATTACCTTTTCTTCTTTTAAAATTGTCAAAATCTTATCTAGGTCACAATATTTAGCCAGGTTTTTTAACTCTGGGTCTTTAAGTGTATATTTATCTTTCTCTGAATGTAGTTTTCTAACTAGTCTTTGGGCTAAGATTAAATTTAAAGTAGATGCAATTAAAAAAGGCTCACATTTCATATCAATTAACCTGGGCAGTGCACCGGATGCTGTATTAGTATGCAAAGTTGATAAAACTAAGTGGCCGGTAAGGGCGGCATTAATTGCCAATGCTGCTGTTTCATTATCTCTTATTTCTCCGACCATCATAATATCAGGGTCCTGTCTAACTAATGTTCTTAGGCCGGCAGCAAAATTTAAGCCAATTTTAGGATTAACCTGTGTCTGGTTAATTCGGGGCATCCGATATTCAATAGGGTCTTCAATTGTAGAAATATTCACGCCTGGGATATTTAGAATCTCAAGCATAGCATAAAGAGTTGTGGTTTTCCCTGAGCCTGTTGGTCCAGTTACTAAAATCATTCCTACTGGCTTTCTTAAGTTCCTCTGAACCCATTCCAGGGTCTCACCCCTCAACCCTAAGCCTTCTAAGGTGTCGGCTCTGGAAGTTTCAGGTAATAATCGCATAACAATTTTCTCTCCATCAAAAACTGGCAGGGTGGAAACACGGATCGAATATTTATAATCTTCTGTCTCTACTTTAAAACGACCGTCCTGAGGAAGTCTGTGTTCGTCAAGTTTTAAGTTGGAAAGGACTTTAATCCTGGCAACAATCCCAGATTGAACCAATTTCGGTAAAATCATCGCATCTCTCAAAATCCCGTCTATTCGATAGCGAACTAAAACTTCTTTTTCTAATGGTTCAATATGAATATCAGAGGCCAATTGTAAAATGGCATGCTTTAATAGAGTGTCAACAATCCGAATTACGGGCAGTTCTTCGGCTACCTTCCGAAGTTCAGCTTTTTCTTCCTTAACTTCTTCCTCTCTAATGGGTCTAATTCCTTTTACTTCTTTCTTTATAATCTCTCCGAATTCAGCCTCTAAAGTTTTTTGGTATTGAGAAAGGACATTTTTTATAGATTCAGGGGTAGTCAATCTTGGTAAAATTTTTAAATTAGCTGTTTTTTTAATAAATTCGATTGTCCGCAAATCTTCCGGGTCTAACATGGCTACTTCCAAATTCTGCCCCTTTTTTCTAAAGGCAATAATATTATGAGACCTGGCAATCGGTTCGGGAATGATCTTTAAAATATCGGGGGAAATAATTTCTTTTTCCAGATTGACAAAAGCAATGCCTAGAATATAGGCTTCAAGCTTTATTAATTCTTCTTGGCTTAATAAACCGTCTGAAATCAAAACATCCTCTACTCTTTGCTTAGTTTTCTCGGCTTTCTTTAGGGCTTTTTCAAATTGATCTTGTGTTGCCAAACCAGCGTCCAAAAGAAAAGCTTTTAACTGTTGAGGTTCTACTCTCATATAGAATTATACGCTTCAAAATATAATTTTAAATTGCTTATACCTTATATTGTTTATTTAAATTTTTTGAGAGCCTCCTTTACTTTCTCTACTATTTCTTCTAGGTTATAATTTTCTTTAACTAAATAAGTAGTTGCCCCTGTTTCTAGAGCTTTTTCAATGCCTGACATATCTTCCAAGTTGGTCAAGACAATAACAGGAATTTGTTTCGTTTGTTCATTCTCTTTTAGGCCCTTCAAAACTTCTAAGCCGTGGAGTTTTGGCAAAATAAGATCTAGCAAGATTAAGTCTGGCTTATTTGTCTGGGCCAGCCTTAATCCAATTTCTCCATCTAGTGCAGAAATTACCTCATATCCTTCTTGCTTTAAGACCTCGCCAATCGTCTTTTGAGCAGCAGACTCGTCTTCTATAAATAAAATTTTCTTCATAAATTTTCCTACGAATTACGAATTTTTTACGAATTTACGAATTCGCTGTGTGCGAACAGTGGGTATATTCGTACTGATTAGTAATTCGTAGTGGTCATTTAATTGGAAGGGAAAACCAAAAAGTTGAACCTTTATTTTCTTCTGATTTAAAACCAACTTTACCGCCCATTTTCTCAATAAGGGATTTTGTAATGTATAGACCCAGCCCAGTTCCTTGGGTCTTATATTTTAGAATGTTTGAAGAACGGAAGAATTTCTGGAAAATATATTTTTGGTCTTCTTTAGGGATACCGACTCCATTATCTTTAATTCCAAAATAAAAATGGCTATCTTTTTTTACCAAGTTAATTTTAACCTCCCCCTTCTCTTTTATATAGCGGACTGCATTATCTAAAAGATTTTCAATAATTAATTTCAATTGAGAGGGATCAGAAAATATTTTGGGCAGATTATTTTTTGGTTCAAATTTTATTTCAACATTTGACGCTCGGGCGAAAGGAGCAGAAAGAGAAATAACGCCTTGAATCAAATCTGGCAGGGAAGCCTCTTGATTTTTAAAGGACACTCTTCCTTGTTCAATCCTAGAAACAATTAAAAGGTCTCTGACTAATTCTCCCATACGACTACTGTTATCTTTTAAGATTTTGAAATAATCAAGCTGTTGTTCTTCAATTTTCCCTAATCTCCCTGACATTAATAATTCTAAGGACCATCTCAAATTTGAAAGAGGAGATCTCAGCTGATGAGAAACAATGCTAACAAATTCAGATTTCATCCTGTTTGCTTCAACTAATCTTTCGAAGCTCTGGGTAATGGTGAAGGTAATAATTAATAAAATAGCTGATAGGACAAGAACAATTAAAACAACCACCTCTGGTTCGGGGACATATCTGATACCGACGGCATAAGTTGTTAAAATTGCGGCGATAGTAATTATTCCCATAACTAAAAAGAGGAATTGGGGATATTGCCAAATAGAGATGCCTGCTTTTTTTGATTGGACAAAAAGATTTAATTGAGAAAAAAAATCTCTGAAGACCATTGTTTAATTATATCATATTTTGACTTTAGGAAAAAATAGATTTATACTGTTAAATTAGTAATCAATAAAATGGACGTTAATGGACGTTTTAGAGAGACGGGGTATAGTGTAACGGTAGCACGAGTCCTTTGGGAGGATTTAGTTCCGGTTCGAATCCGGCTACCCCGAATATATATTGAACAAATCCGCGGGATTAGTTGAGCGGTTCAACGTCACCCTTCCAAGGTGAAAAGGTGGGTTCGACTCCCATATCCCGCTCAAATAAAAATACAGCTCATTAAGCCGTATTTTGAAAATCTAATCAAAATTATATTATCTCGCGTACCCGGTAGTAGAAATTCGACAAATATTTACTTGCGTAGCAAGTCAAATTTTCACTACCGGGCGTACTCAACCACTCGATTTTCCCTAACTACTGTTACTTTTATTTCTCCAGGATACTTTAATTCGCTCTCTATTCTATCTGCAATTTCTCTGGCTATTTTTTGGGCAGACAAGTCGTCAATTTCTTCTGGTTTTACAAAAACTCTTAATTCTCGGCCTGCTTGTAGAGCCCAAGCCTTGTCAATTCCAGGGAAAGAAGTGGCTATAGCCTCTAAATCTCCCAGTCTCTTTAAATAATTTTCAACCGTATCTTTCCTGGCTCCCGGCCTGGCTCCGGAAATTTGGTCTGCTACCTGAACTATTATTGCCTCTAAGGTCTCATAAGGATACTCCTCATGATGTGACTTCATTGCATCTATTATTTCTTTTTCTATCCCAAACTTTTCTAAGATTTTAACTCCAATTTCAGTATGAGAACCCTCAACTTGCTGGTCAACTGCCTTGCCAATATCGTGCAAAAGTCCTGCCTTTTTAGCAATTAAGGAATTTGCACCTAATTCCTCAGATAGGGCCGCAGCTAGATAGGCTACCTCAATTGAGTGAAGTAATACATTTTGACCATAACTTGTCCTGAAATCTAATCTCCCTAAAAGCTGAACTATTTTAGGATGAAGACCTACAATCCCGGTCTCATAAACCGCTGTTTCGCCAGCTTCTTTTATTTTATTTACAATTTCAATTTCCGCTCTCTTAACTTCTTCTTCAATTCTAGCTGGTTGGATTCTTCCATCGCGAATTAGTTTTTCTAAAGCAACTTTAGCAATTTGGCGACGAACGGGGTCAAATCCGGAAATAACTACAGCCTCGGGAGTATCATCAATAATAATTTCTACTCCGGTTAATCTTTCTAAGGTTTTGATATTTCTCCCTTCCTTACCAATAATTCTTCCTTTAATTTCATCTGAGGGCAAAGGTAAAGTAGTAGTAGTTAATTCTTGGGTCTGATTGATTGCTAATTTTTGAATGGTTGTAGCTAAAATCCCTTGGGCTTTTTTGCTGAATCTTTCTTGGCCTTCGATTTCCAATTTTTTAATCCTGCCGATAATGTCCTTCTGATATTCTTTTTCTATATTATTTAAGAGTTCTTTTTTAGCCTCTTCTTTTGATAGTTTAGAAACTCTCTCCAGGTTTTCTAGCGCTTCGGTTTTAAAAATCTCTAAATTTTCCTTAATAATCTTTAATTTTTTAACCTTTTGCTGAAATTCTCTCTCTTGACCATCTAAAGCTTGAAGTTTATTGTCTAGGGTTTCTTCTCGCCTGAGTAAAAATCTTTCATTCTTGAGTAATTCTCTTTGTCGTTGATCTATTTCTCCTTTGGCGTCTTCTAAGACGTGGGTGGCTTTATCCTTTGCCTCATTTAGAATTTTTTGAGCCTCTATTCTGGTTTGGAAAATCTTTTTTTGAATCCTTTCTTCAATGTTTCCGACTTGTTTTCTAGCTATTGATTGGCGAGCATAATAACCTAAAATTGATCCGATAATTAAAGAAGCTACTGCTCCAAAAAGTAGAAAAATTTGATTCATGTTTTTTAATAGAAATTTGGCTCTTCATTTTAATCCACTAATAAAATCACTAATTTCTTATCAATTGGCACAGATAAAATACTGGAGAATAAATTAGTAATTGTTCGTAAAAAAGTTTGTGATAAATGTTCGTGGTCAAAAAACCAAAATTCCATAGTTAATTTTAGTAATTAAATCTTACCAAAAAAATTTCTAAATGTCAAAACCCCGTAGTAGAATTTCGATTCGCTCCGCGAAAATGGTTTTCTAAGAGAAAACCTTATCGAAATTTCACTACGGGGTCCTGTTCTAAGGGGAAATTAAGTGGCCTAAATAGGCAGAAACGCCAGCTAAGAATTTATTTACCCAGCCAGTTGGCGAAACTTCTTTCCACTGGGGTAATCTAAAGGATGATACAGGCTCAGCAAAAGTGCAGGTGTTTTTATTAGCAGGAAGCGAAGGATCAGTTATAGATAATGTAACTGTACGAGTCCCCTCGGCGGTGTAGGTGTGCTTAACCCACTCTTTACAATTACTTCCTGCGCCGCAGGCTGGGTCACAACTATTACTATCGCAATCTATTATTGTATCAGTCTCAAAATCCCATTGATAACGATTATTGCCTGCGATATTTTTACAAGGATAAGGATTATTGCTTAAATCATAGCACGTAGAAGTGTCGGTAAATGTAACCGGTTGATTAGCGGGCGGGTTTTGCGGATCGTGGGTAAAGCTAGGGTCAGGCAATTCATGCGCAAAAGTGGTAAAAGTGTCCGGTGTTGGCCAATCTGACCAGTCACCGCCCTGCTTCTTAAGCTTAACTCGCCAAGAATAAGTTGTGCCATAAGAGAGATCGCTAACTTTTCCATAAGCTGCGAGGTCAACATTATTAACCGTATAAGAAGAAGAGGAGCTAGGATTGACAGTTCTATCTAAAATAAGATCTGTGGCTGGGGCCCAGTCTGGAAAAGATGCTTTATTGCTTATCTGAATACGATAGGCGCCTTGCGTGCCGGTACCCACATAATTCCAAGATAATCTGGGATGTAAGGCGTTCATGCAAGGATCATTATAGCAAGGGTAAGAAGCCCCCGCACAGCTATTGAGGGTCACCGTAGGAGGTACACTATCAAGGATAACTTTGTAATCGATTGCACAAAGAGTTCCTTGCTGGTTTTTGCAATTAAAACTTACCCAGCCAATGACATTATCTGACCAGGCCCAGTCGCGAAGCTGGCGAGGACTGAGAGTTGTATCTCGCCAAACTCCATAAGTTGGGCCTCTCAACTTTATCCAGCCGTCCCAGGCAGCATTAGGATTTAAATTACCACTGCAGCCTGATTGAAAAACACTGCAAGCCACGACCCAACCTGCAACTTGATTGTCTTCAATGTCCTCACAATTTTGGCCAGTCCCTGACAAATTTAGACAAGCTGAGTAATTAGGGGCTTCAGGATAAGGACCTGTCGGATCAAGCTTTATCCAGCCGATATTTTCTGACCAAGCATAGCCAGATAATGCCCCGGTATCAAAATTAACTTCTCCTCCATAGTTTAAATAATCGTCTGTAGGGCCAGAACAGGTGGCATTGGAACAACTATCAGAACAACTGAACCTAATCCAGCCAATGTTTTGTGACCACGCCGCGCCCCGAACAGTATGTTGCGCGGTGCAAAGATTCGGCGAATCAGTATAATTAATCTTAAGATAAGGGCCACAATTAGTAGGACTATAACCAGCATCCCAGCCCGGACAATTTACTGCAGGATTAAGTGTCCCCGGACCTTGATATTGAGAGGTACCATAACCATTATTTGCATCTGCCCCCCACCATCTTAAATAAAGAAATTTATCAGTGCCTTTTCGTGCCTGGGCAACAACAGACTGAACTGCGGATGGATCCATTGTTTTGATATCAATACATTTCCAGCCAGCAGTAGTGTCAATATCCATCTGCCCGATTATGCCTAGATTGCCAGCGGTTCCAGTAATCTGGCCAACATTATTGTTTGTAACCCTAGCAAAGGGGAAGGGCGGAGAACCACAGACAAAGCCACTCTGATCTATTTTCTGGATATAATTAGTTAGTGGATTAGGCGTGCCTAAAACTAACCCATAACCACAAATATAGGCTGAGCCAATATCCGCGTACTTGGAAATACCTTGCAAATTAAACTTCATTTCTCCTTCCCAATCGCTATTGGTACCTATCCACCAGTCAATCGATGCCTGCCACGAAAGAGGTGCGCCACTACAATCTGGACTGTTGCCATCATTTCTTTCAAGATAAAGTACCGAGGCGGGGGTATATATTGTGGCAGCCGAGGCGGTGTTTGCCTTGAATCCAAAAAAAACAAATATTGGAATAACGAAAAAAAATCCTAAAGCTAAATATTTAAAGACTTTCGGTTCTTTTATATTCATTTATTTGCTTAATTGGACATCGCATGTCCATTAATCACTGCCTTACTCAAAACGCCCTATTATGGGGTCACATCAAGACAACCAATAATACAGTCGCCACAGAGAGCACCACCATATGCAAAACAAAAGCACGAACCCCCTATACCCCACCATATAGTACCAACACCAGGGGGAGTATAAAAAGCGTAGCAACCAGTATTAGGAGTGGACATGCTACACCCTAGAGGGAGATCACCCGCATCACAATGACATGTGGGGATACCTACAGGACAAGTGTTTTTATATGTACCTACACCCGTTGAGCCGGACTGCAAGCTCACCCATTTAGTGCCGTCCCAGCCTAAAAAACCGTAACCACCATACCAAGTAATATCACCTGCCCTAAGTGGTTTTGACACCCCAATCTCCGCAATAGTAGAAGGGTTTAACCCAACTCCCTGATTATCATTTATTCTTGCTCTTATTGCCCTGTTGTTGTCTACCATAAGCTGGCCATCGTCTAATTGCATTGCTCGGTTGCCATTTTTGGTAATCATAAGAAATCCTTGTGCATCGGCGTCGTAGCTGAGTTCTAATTGCGTGGAGTCACCCCACGCACCATTAGGTTGAGATAGTGCCATGCTGGAAGAAGAATCCCCAATTACAACGTTACCATTTTGGACGATCAATCCTGTAGGTGCACCACCAGTATTAAGAACTAATGGCCCTATTTTTGTTTGGTAATTAGGACCAACATTTAAGGGGGCATCGCAACCAGGTTGACCAGCCGTACAACCAGGAGGAACTTGAGAAGGTTCTGTCCAAGCATAGATAATAGCTGCTACAAAGATAAGGCCAAAAAAAATTGGCAAAAAAGAATTTATCAAAATTTTTTTTGGCGTTTTAAAATATTGGCGCATAATTGTTTTTTTGAATTGCCTTTAAATTTTGCTCTTTAAATTTACAAAATTCTGGCAGCTTCAAAGTTTATTATTTATTTTTAATTATTTTGGAACAGTTAAGTCTTTAATTACTTCCGGAGGAAGCTCTTTTGGAGCCTTTATTCCTTCTTTGGGCACAGTTAAAGACTTGATTGTTTCCGGAGGCAATTCTTCTACTTTTTCTCTGTTTTCCTCAGGCACGGTTAAGCTTTTTGATATTTCCTCCTCTGTTTTTCCTTTTTGGGGCAAAGAAATTACTGGAACTGATAATTTTTGGAAAACTTTTGCCTCGCGATAAATAAAAGCTAGTAGGCTACCAATCACAACAATCCCTAAAATTAGCAAAAAAACAACTTGCCTGGTAATTTTCCAGCTTTTATCTAAGTAGATTTTTGAGCCAATATTCAGAGGCATTATTGTTTGTTCCTTAAATGAGGGGCTGTTTGAGGATTTTAAACCCTTACTCTTCAAGTATAACAAGGAAATTGTTTGTCAACAACATAGTTTTTAACAACGCCTCAAAATCCTAAGCGTTAAACAGCCCCGCCTTCCGGCGGGGCTGTTATTATTTCAAAAAATGATTTTTCCTAAAAGGACTTATCCTTTTTGTTTAATCACTTCGTCAATAATCCCGTATTCTTTGGCTTCTGGCGCCGACAAATAAAAATCACGGTCAGTGTCCTTTTCAATTCTATCTAGGGGCTGACCGGTATGGTAGGCCAAAATCTTGTTTAACTTATCTTTAATTTTAATAATTTGCTTAGCCGTAATCTCAATTTCAATTGCCTCTCCTGTCACACCGCCTGCTACCTGGTGGAGCAAAATTTCAGAATTGGGCAGGGCAAATCTTTTTCCTTTGGCGCCAGCTGCCAAAAGCGTTGCCCCCATTGAACCTGCCAAACCAATACAAACCGTGGAAATTGCGGGCTTTACATATTGCATAGTGTCGTAAATTGCCATTCCTGCAGTAACCGAACCTCCGGGAGTATTAATATAAAGCTGGATGTCTTTTTGAGGATCCTGGCTGGCCAAAAATAAAAGCTGGGCAATTATTGAATTGGCTATGGGGTCTATAATTGGCCCTGCCAAAAAAATAATCCTGTCTTTCAGCAGGCGAGAGTAAATATCATAGGCACGTTCCCCATACTGAGTTTTCTCAATCACTGTTGGAATTAAATTCATATTATTTAAATTTTACGTAATACTTTTTAAAGATACCTAGTCTTTATTAATTACAACAGATCGCCCAGACCCGGACGGTTTCCCCGCTTTTCGGAACGTATCGTGCAGCGCATTCCCAACCTTGGCCCCAAGGTGCCGAGTGTTGGAGGGGGTTGTCGGGGGGAACGGCACAACCTCCGCCAGTAACGGAGCCAGAAGGACAAGAAACAGTGCAATCGTAGTTCGCGCAGGAATTATTTACTGTTACGCAAGAGATTCCACCGCCACCGCCGCCAGGCCAGCTCGTTCGGCAATCAGAACCAATACATAGACTAGTGCCTTTGACAGCACCCGCAACATCTAATTTATATGCGGGACCGCTTGTGCCAATGCCAATGTATCCTCCGCCTGGACCGCTTGGATTATAATAAATAATTGAGTTTGTCAGGCTGGTACTAGAATTCCATGCTGGTATGAAATTAGAAGTTCCGCTCCCTGTAACTCCGCCTCCGCCGCCTGATGGTGTAGCACAGGTGATTGTTCCGCCAATGCCAGTGACAAATTGGCCGGGAGTAGTACAGTTCTGGGTAGCGAGAGAAAGGGTCCCGGTTGTAGTAATCGGGTTAGGTGAGGCAGTAATACCACCTGAAGCACTAATGCTTGTGACTCCACCACCTCCACCGCTCGGCCAGCTTGTTATGCAGTCAGAACCTATACAAAAACCAGTTCCTTTGACATATCCTCCTACATCTAATTTATAGGTAGGAGAGGTCGTGCCAATGCCAATATTGTCTCCGCTTTGAAAGATGCCAGAATTTCCCAAAGAAGTAGTACCCAGCCAGCGAGCTAAATTACCAGCCGTTCCGCTGCCACTAAGAGTTCCTCCACCTCCTCCTCCAACAGTTTCGCAAGTTACTGTGCCATCAACTGAAATTGCTCTGATAGCGGAACCGGCCGGGCAAGTGTTCGCCACCCTTCTTTGTAAATAGCTAGAGTCAGCAGATAAGGTAACATCCCCAGAACTGCCTCCGCCAGAAAGGCCGTTCCCTGCAATAACAGCATTGATATCGCCGCCACCTGTTCCTCCTGAAGGCCAACTGGTCCTGCAATCACTGCCAATGCAAAGACCTGTCCCTTTAATATAGCCTGCTACTTCTAATTTTTGGCCAGGACTTGCAGTCCCAATCCCCAAGTTGCCACTGGTATCTAGGGCAAGCCTGATACTACTCGCTTGGTCCTTAAGAACTAATTTACCATCAGCGCCCAAAGCCCATGTATAATTATAATTTGTGCCAGAACGTACTAATTTTAAAATATTATCAACGTCGCTAAGTATGGAAAGCCTGGTGCTAGGTTGAGTCGTACCGATACCGACATTCGTGCCGTTATCGTAAATTAAGGAATTAGCCAAAGCATAAGCCCCTGTCCATTTTGCAAGATAGTTGGCAGCCCCACCGCCTGACAACCCGCCGCCGCCTCCACCAGCTGGAGGAGTAGCACAGCTTAAGTTAGAACCAACAGCTCTGACAAACTGACCGGAGGGACAAGCACCAGGAAAACCAGTTAATTTTGACCAGGCGAGAGAGTCCACTGATCCGCCACCACCGCTCGGCCAGCTAGTTTTACAATCGCTACCCAAGCAAAAGGCCTGGGCTTTAATTTTGCCCGCTACTTCTAATTTTTCGCTTGGATTTTGAGTGCCAATACCAACATTCCCTGGATTAAGATTATAAAGATTATCTTCTTGGTTGCTCCAATAAGCATCAGAGCCAGTTGGCCAGGATGTCTTACAATCTCCGGCTAAACAAACTGCCGAGCCGATAACAGAACCGCTTGCTAAAATACTACCATTAACCGTTAATTTCTCAGTCGGAGAAGTAATACCAATGCCAACTTTGCCATCAGAAGTAATTCTCATTAATTCGCCCTGAGTTTCATCATAAAATCTTATCCCTTTTTTATTGCCAAGCCAAATTGTGTGAGGGTCTGCTTGATTCCCTAAAAGCTTAATTTTATCGCTTTTGTCGCTCTGAATTGTAAGCAAGGAGATAATTGAACTTCCGCTTGGGGTTTTACCCTTACGGAAAATTAAAAAATAAGCTCCTACGGCCACAATTAAAATAACGATTATGATAGCTATTATTGCCTGGCCTTTTTGAGCTATTTTCTTTTTTTTAGTTTTCATATTATATTTCCCAACTCTTAGATACTATTTTGAGAAGCTCTCTAAGAATTGAAGTGTTTTTTCATTCTTTATCCTTTCTTCAATATATAATTTTAGTCTTTCTAGGTCAACTTCTTTTTGGGCCTTTTCAGGGTCAGGATAGTTGCCCAAAGCCTGACTGACTTTTTCCTTAATTTCATCCTCTTTCGCCTCAATGTTTTCCTTTTTAGCAATCTCTTTTAAAATTAAAGAATTCTTAACCATTTTTTCAGCGTCTTGCTGGAAAGACTCTAAAATCTCTTTTTCTGATTTATCAACCTTTTTAAAATATTCATCAAAACCAATCTGCAGCTTTTGGCTAACATTTATTTTTAAATCTTCGAGCATCCGATTTTTTTCTGTTGTAATCAGAATTTCTGGAATTTCCCAGGAAATTCTCTCAGCTATTTTATCTAGAATTTCCTGACGAACTCTTTGGCTCTCCTTAATTTCCTTTTCCGTTTTTAATCCTTGGGTAATATTTTCTTTTAGAGATTTTAAATTTTCGAAATTACCAAGAGATTTTGCAAATTGATCGTCAATCTGGGGCAGTTCAACTTTTTGGACAGAGAGCATTTTTGTCCTAAAATTTATTTCTTTACCGGCTAAATTTTTCTGGGAGTGAGTTTCCGGAAACCTTAAGGAAAAACTTTTCTCTTCTCCGGCTGCCATTCCCTCTAGTTTTTCTTCAAAGCCGGGGATCAAGTAGCCTTGGCCAAGAAAAAAACCGTCTTTTTGAATCCTTCCATCCTCAATCTGAGGAGAACTATATTCAAGCTCTATGAAATCTTCCTTTTGGGCCGCTCTTTCTATCTGACTGAATTTAGCCCGGGACTTTTGAAGCCAGAAACAAGTTTCTTCTATTTCTTTATTATCCACTAAAATTTCCTTTTTTTGAGAAAAGGCAGCAATTTTTTTGTAATCGGGGAGTTGGATTTCTGGCAGAATTGCTGTTTTTGCCCGAAAAATAAACGGGGTAGCTGAAACTTCTGTACCAGAGTCAGTTTTTTGCAGAGTAGGCCTTTTTAAAACTTCAATTTCTGGCTGGGAGATTACCTCAATTTTATTTTCTAAAATTGCTCTGATATAATTTTTCTTAATTGCTCTTTCGGTTGCTTCCTTCAAGATTATTTCTTGCCCAATTTTTTCTTCAGCAATCTTTTTCGGGACCTTACCCTTTCTGAATCCTTCCATCTCTAAATTTTTACTCAATTCAGAAAGCGCTTCCTCGATGGACTCTTGAAATTCTTCCGGAGAAATCTCAATTTTCATTTCTATTTGGGATTTCGGTAATTTCCCGATTGTCGTTTTCATTACTTTTATTTCGGCGGCGAAAATGCCCTGCTCTTTAGAGCGGGGACGAGA
>Ga0315285_10002234_pt1 | contig 20242 bp, 23 predicted proteins | sample YL17G09_36_MG_FD_203698 | JGI IMG/M metagenome (GOLD analysis project Ga0315285, IMG submission 203698) | Sediment microbial communities from Yellowstone Lake, YNP, Wyoming, USA - YL17G09_36 | ecosystem: Environmental > Aquatic > Freshwater > Lake > Sediment | place: USA: Wyoming | collected...
CACAACCTGAAACCAGAACTGCCAACCGAAGTTACGCATCATTTCTCGTATCACTCGTAATCGTGGTACTCGGAGCCTCTTCAATCAGCCAGATATTCCTACTTTTCATCAAACTCAAAGATGGCCTGAACGCAAGCGACCCTCAGATGAGCCTGATACTCACAGCATGGACAATAGGAGGAATGATCGCAAGCCTAACAGCAGGAAGGTTGGCGGACAAAATAGGAAGAACAAGAGTGATCTTGGTAGGACTCGCAATTGCCACGTTCACGCCATTGCTTTACAACCTAGCTAATGATGTTCTCTACGTGGCCTTGGTCTACGGACTTAACGGCGTATCATTCTGGACCATACAGACAGTAGGCTTCGTTTTTGCAGGAGACCTCATTCCAAAAGAAAAAAGAGGGAGACTTCTAAGCGTTTACAACACAGTAATGGCACTAAGCTGGGGACCAGCAGGAATACTGATCGGCGGCCCACTTGCAGACACACAAGTAGGCAACCTTGGCATGGCACCTCACACAGCCTACGTGAACGTCTTCTACATTTCATCCGTAATAGTACTACTCGGCACAGTCCTATTCGCCTTCAAGTTCGCAAGACGGAAGAATTGAAGCAAGTCTTAAAACCCTAAGACAGACAGAATCAGCATAGGAGAAAAATGGCGTGGAGTTCAAAACCGTCAAAATTGAGCCACTTGAAAACTGCAGCATAATACTGGGCCAAGCACACTTCATCAAAACCATCGAAGACATTTTCGAAGCAGTCTCAGCATCTGTCCCAAACGCAAAGTTTGGAGTAGCATTCTGCGAAAGCTCCGGTCCCTGCCTCGTCCGGAACGAAGGTACCGACCAAGAATTGAGGACCCTGGCAGCAAAGAAAGCGTTCGAAATAGGCTGCGGCCACAGCTTCATAGTCTATTTGAAGAATGCTTATCCAATAAACGTTCTTGACAAGATCAAGAAGGCTGATGAGGTCTGCACAGTATACGCCGCAACCGCAAATCCTCTTGAAGTCGTGATTGCAGAAACGGAACAGGGCAGAGGCATAATCGGGGTTGTTGACGGCTTCAAGAGCAAGGGCATAGAAACTGAACAGGATATCAAAGCACGAAAGGAGTTCTTGCGCAAGATAGGATACAAAGTGAACTAGACAGCAACTTCAAACTGGGGACCCTAGAGTTCAACTTGAGGTCATGGCGAGGGTAGGCAGATACTAATAACGTCTTCGGCAAACGGATGAACATACACTACTGCATACGAATTAGAGCCAGATAACCGCACTTATCTCTGCATAGTCAGCTCGTTGCGAACCTCAAAAGACACCTTTTCTTTCATCTTCAGACTGGCATATGCAGCCAGCTGCTTGAACTGGTATTGTGTCAGAACATTTCGCGCCCGTGATAGAATTTCAAGACAGACCTCTTTGAAAACCAAGTCAACGCAACCCATTTTGGCGTCATCAATCAATTCTTTACAAGCTTGAAGGATCTGTTCGTTCAAAGCCAATTCACCCTGCGAAAAACAACTGATCCCTCTGAACATTAAAACACTTATGAATGAAAAAACAATATTAGGAATCCAGCCAGCGTCCATCCGGAACTGCGTAAAACACTCTCCCCGACATGACCTCACGAAGCCTCAAACGCCAAGCTAATCAGTAGCTGCTAAACCTTTTTAAACATGGACAAAAAAATAAGATAATAAGACGGAAGCATGAAACAATGGACAATCAAGTTTTGGAAGCAATAAAAAACAGGCGTACAGTAGCAAGGTACGAGAACACCGCTGTGAAAGATGGCGAAGTGTCTGCCATTCTTGAAGCTGGACGATGGGCACCTTCATGGATTAACAAGCAACCTTGGAACTTCATAGTCATAAGAGACCAGAAGACCAAAGAACAACTAGGCGAGGTTGTTCCTACAACTTTTGTGCAAAGCTTAAAAGAAGCACCAGTCTGCGTCGCGGTTGTGGTTGACACCGAGGAAGACCCGTATCATTTCATAGAAGCTGGCGCAGCTGCAGTCCAGAATATGACGTTGGCCGCATACAGCTTAGGTCTAAACACTTCATGGATAGGAGTATTCGACGCGAAGGAACAGAAGAACGCTGCTGAAGATAAAGTGAAGAAAATCCTCGAAGTTCCGAAGAAACACAGAGTCGTAGCACTCTTGCCAGTCGGACACGCTAAAGGCGATGTTCCCAAGAAAGACAGAAAGGCACTAAGTCAGATAATGTTCAAAGAGAAATTCGGAAAGCGCTGACCCGCCAGAAAGCGAATATCAACCCTTTTAACCCTAATAGTTCACTCTATTTTCATCACAACAATCAAGTGAATAGCAGATGCAGTACTCGTTTGAAAACGGGGAGATCTTATGGGATACACTTCTGTTTGGAAAGTCCTCGACGAGATGATCGCGGACTTCCGCCAAAGGGGAGCGGTTGTTCCACCAGAAATAGTGAGCGACCTGAAGACTGCAAAGACAATCATCAAAATCGTGCAGACAAACACTGAATGTGGAGAGAACCTGCAGAAAATCGAGCAGTACTTAGGAAACGTGCAGATCTACCTCGTTTCTGATGGACAGAGAAGATTCGGCCGGAAATACGCTGACGAATGGCTCGCCCACATAGATGAAGCGTCCAGAAAGGCGTCGGATGTCGAGGAAGATGAAGAAAGGTTTGTTCCAGGGCTGCCAAGGCAGCGATCATGGATCAAGATAGCAGCCTCAGCTGAGTTGCCTCTAGAAAAAGTGAAGAATTTGGCCCGCAACTCGGGCCTCTCCTATGAAGAACAATCAAAGAACAACGTGCTCATTCACGGTGAGAAAGAAAAGATAAAGAACTTTGTAAAGAAAATAGCCGCCGAGCACAAGCCCAAAGCAGGAAAGAGACGCTGAAAAGCACGTAACCGTTAAAACCCGGTGATGAAGTAAATGTTTTTATAAAAAACGCAACTAAAGCGTCTACAGTAGAACAAGAGTCACGTCCCAGGAGAAGGCGAGGACACAAAACTAATGCCCCACATCAAAAGAATAGAGGTTAAAGGATTCAAATCGTTCGGACCCCAGACCGTCAAGGTAGCCTTAGACAAGGGCTTCACAGTCATCACAGGACCGAACGGAAGTGGAAAAACGAACATTCTCGACGCTCTTCTCTTCGCACTGGGCGAACTGAGCACAAGAAGACTACGTGCAGAAAACGCAGCGAAACTCATTTTTCACGGCTCGGAGAAGGCGGGTCTGGAAAGGGCCAAAATGGCCAAAGTGATAATCCAATTTGACAATTCCGACGGTCGCATGGCAGTGGACACGTCAACAGTCACTGTCTCGAGAGAGGTCTATAGAAACGGCCAAAGCGTCTACAGGCTGAACGGCAGAAGAGTATCACGAATCCACATGTTGGAAATCCTTTCCATGGCGGGAATAAGTTCCATGAGCCAAAACATAATCCTCCAGGGAACAATAACCCGCCTAACAGACATTTCCCACGCGGAGAGGCGCAAGACTATCGAAGATCTCGTAGGCATAGGTCAGTACGACAGCGAGAAAGCAGAAGCTGAAGAGAGGCTTCGAACAGCGGACATTTCAATTAGAACGGCCATGGGAAGAATTGATGAGGTTCAACGAAGACTAGACGACCTAGAAAGAGAACGCAACGAGCTTCTGAGAACAAACTTCATCCACAGCGAGATAAAGAGGTTTGAAACAGTCAAAATCTCATATGACATAACACAGATGCAGAAAAAAGTAGAAGAGGCATCAACGGAAACTGAAAAAGTAAGAGTCCAAGCTGACAAGCTGAGACAACTTCGCGAGGAGCGAAGATCAAAAAGAAGAGAAGTCGAAGGTGAATGGCGAAAAATCAGTTCTGAGATAGTTGAAGAGGGCGGATCACAAGTACTACGGGTGCAAGTCAAAATCGGCGAACTCAAATCAAAACTGACGGAGCTTGCCTCAAGAATCAGCTATAACAAGACCAGCCTTGAGGGGTTGAAACAAATAAAGGAGAACAACCTCCAACAGCACCAGTTAATTCAGAAAGGGATACATGAGAACCGGCTCGGCATCAAATACCAGAGAAACGAACTTGAAAAACTTGTTGAGGAAACAAACCGAAAACGGGGAGAACATGACGATCTTGCCAAAGAGGCGGTTCAGCTCTGGGAAAACCTCGGGGAAAACAGCAAAAAAATACGAGAAATAGAGCTCAAACTGGACGCGAGCAACAAACGCCTCGCATTCCTGAGGTCAGAATACGTCAAGAATCAGACCTCCATAGGAGTACACGCAAGGAGAGTCCGAGATCTCGGCAACCGAAAAGAAAGGTTTTCGAGCACGCTAGATGAACTCGAGAAATCATTCTCTGAACTTGAAAAGGTCCAAAAAGAACAGAAAGACCAGCTAAAGTACCTGGAACGAACGCTGGAAAGAAGAATCGCACAAAAAGAAGCGGTTCAGGTTGAAATCAGGGAAGCCGGCAAGATAGCTGGCTCAGCTCGGGAAGCAGTTGTCGAGTTTGTAACCCAAAAAGAACTTGCAGCAACCGTAGCTTCCGAAGAGAAAGCTCTCAGAAACATAGAGGAACTGGGAGAACTGGGCGTGATCCCAGGAGTGTCTGGCAGACTAAGAAACCTGGTCAAACTCGAAAGAACCTACCTACGCGCAATCGAAGCCGCGGCGGCAGGCTGGCTCGACGCAATAGTCGTAAAAGATCTTGATTCTGCCTTCACGTGCACCGAAACCTTGAGAAAAATGAAGCTGGGAAGAATAAAGATAATCCCACTTGAAACAGTAACGAATGCCAAGCAGCCCAAGCAACCAGCGAAAGAAAAAGGAGTAACCGGCGCAGCACAATACTTCGTAAAATCTGAGAAGAGTTACGAGCCTGCAATTCGTTTTGTCCTCGGAGACACGCTGATCGTTGAGGACGAAAAGACCGCCTTCAGGGTCTCAGGTCAAGGCTACCGCGCAGTCACCGTTGCCGGGGACCTGTACGAGACAGGAGGGGGTTTCGAAGGCGGTTACTATCGTGCACCCATAGATTTCTCCACAATAGTCCCAAGCGACACGGCCATAAAGAACCTCGACGAAGCCGTCAATGCTCTTCACCAGCATCTCTCGAGAAGAGGGAATGACATGGTATCATTCGAGGACGAAATTGACAAAACCCGGGTTGAAATCGCACGTTTGTCAGAAACCATACTTACATTGGAGAGAGAAATCGCCAGAGTGAAAAGGAGCATGAAAAGAAACCGTCTCAACGTCAAACACGTCGAGAAGACCGTTGAACGTGCCAACAAAGAGATAGAGAGCGAAAAATCGCAGATGTGGGTACACAGAGCTGAAAGAAGCACAATCCAGAAGGACATACGAAAACTGCAGATCGAGCTGGGAGCGCTGAGAAGAAAGACTGACCCAGGGCACATTCAAGAAACGGAAGTAAAAAGGGAGAAACTCGCAGAAGGAATAATCGTCCTAAGACAAAAACAAGGCACTATCCAAACCGAACTCTCAACCCTCCAATCTCAATTTGACAACATCCTAAGAGTAGGATACCAAAACTCAAGAATCCAAGTATCAAAAGTCGACCAACAACTCAGGAAAGTATGGAAAGAAGTAGAAAGCGCATTGCAGGAGAGAGAAGCACTCAAGCAAGAACTCGTAGAATTGGAGAGAAGCCGCGTTGAACTCTCCAAGAACGTGTTCTCAGCAAGAGAAGAATCAAGAAAATTCACGGGCCAAATCGACGACATAGACAAAGAATTGCGGAAACTCGACCCAGAATACGAGCAAGTTGACCGACTTTTCAACAAGCTTCAACTCAACGTACAAACCTCGCAACTACAACTGGACCAGCATCGGAATCAACTGAAGCTCTTCGGCTATGATCACCCATTGGCAGTAACCCAGAAGCAAATCGAGGATGCGCAAGCCTCAATCAAGATGATGCAGCTTGAGCGCGAACGAATAGGCGCTGTAAACCAGCTTGCACTATCTCACTATGGCGAACAGATCTCACGATACAAAGAATTCTCGATAAGAATGAATGAACTTGAGAAAGAAAAACAGGCTATACTCCAGTTTATGGATGAAATTGAACACAAGAAAAGAAAAGTGTTCATGGATGCCTTCGAAAAAATCAACCAGAACCTTCAAAAGTACTTCTCAAACGTCACGGGAGGAGGAACAGCCGCACTAAAACTCGAGAACATCGAAGAACCGTTCTCAGGAGGGATCGACATGATAGTCCAATTTGTAAACAAACCCTCCATCGTCGTAAGTGGAGCCAGTGGCGGCGAACGGTCCGTCGCAGCAGTCGCTTTCCTCTTCGCCTTGAAAGAATTCACGCCTGCCTCATTCTACGTTCTAGACGAGATAGACGCTCACCTCGACGCTTTCCACGTGTCAAAACTGGCCGGCCTTCTAGTGGAAGAGTCAGAAAAGACACAATTCATAGTCATCACGCTGAAGCCTGAAATGGTAAACAAAGCACAAAGAGTATACGGCGTCTACGAACAAAACGGGGTTTCAAACGTCATTTCAATGAAACTCCAGGAGGTTCCAAGTTAGTGTCATCCGTCGCGATCAAGAAGCCGTTTTACCTGCTCCCACCATGGAACATCCTCTTTGAGTTCAACAAGCTAGAAAAGCTAACGCCATGGAACATCAACATTGCATACTTGCTCAGGTCCTTCCTTGAGCAAATGGACAAATCTGGGCAAGTGGACTTCAGAGCCTCCGGAGTGGCACTCGATTCCTCGGCCCTCATATATCTAATGAAGTCGAAGCTCTTACTCAAACTTGAAGAACCCCCATCTCCTCCAAGAGCCCCAACAGATTTCCTTCCTCCTCCGTTGTTCTTACCACTCAGACATGAACTTACGTCAACGACAATCAGCAACCTTCTTGAAGTTCTAGACAGCGTGCTAAAAGGCGAAAAAATAATCCATCTTGAAAAGATGACGGTAGAACCCATTTTGCCAACACCTTCAGAGATTCTGCCCCAACTGGACATGTACCTGATGGAAATTGAGTTGCAGATGGAAAGGCTCTACGCTTCCCTCTGTGAAAGAGTCAAAGGTGCAGGAATAATAGAGTTCTCAACCCTAACCAAAGGAGTGACTCGTCTTGAAGCCATCAGGATGTTTATTCTACTGCTTTTCTTGGCACAGGAAGGAAAAGCGAACCTGTGGCAGAACGAAGAGACTGAAGAGATTTACATCACTGTCGGAGAGTTGAAACTTGCAGAAAACAGACAAACGAGCAAGCAATGAAGTAGCAAAAGGTCAGCAGAATTCACCAAGAGAAACCACGCAGGACGACTATGCGTTGGTGGAGGCGGCACTATACGTTTCAGGGCACCCACTTGATGTTAACGAACTATGCTCTGTACTGAAAACCCGCTCGAAAAACAAAGCAAAAAAGGTCACACGGGAACTGATGCAGGAATACGCAAAGAGAAACACAGCGCTTGAGATCCTAGAACTAAAAGACGAACGATACATCCTCCAGCTGAAAGCCGATTTCACACCCCTTGTCAAAAAGTTTGTCAACAGACCATTGCTTTCGATCGGCCCTCTCAAAACACTCTCTTACATTGCGTACAGACAGCCAGTTTCCCAAAAGAGGGTCATTGATGTAAGAGGTCACCATGCGTACATCCATATCAAAACATTAAGAGAAATGGGACTTGTAGCCAGTGAAAGAAGCGGACGGTCAATGGTTCTGAGAACAACTGAGTATTTTGCAGACTATTTCGGTTTAAGCCAAGACACAGCATCGATGAAAAAAGAGTTAAAACACGTTTTCCAAGAAAAACCTGAACAAGGAAACCCCTAGTCTGAAGATGGATAGGTTTATATTGAAAATAACGGTGATACTCAGCACCTGAAGATAATAGCAGGGGAGCAATGAAAGTGTCGGTTTGGCACGGCGATATGCGCAAGAAGCAGGCGTCTGGAAGCAGAAAAACAGCGTACAGGAAGAAGAGGAAGTACGAAAAAGGAACATTTCCAGCTCAGACAATCAGGGGAGAACGAAAACAGAAAGCTACAAGAGGAAGAGGCGGGAACGTCAAAATCAAGATTCTGAGTGAAAATCAAGTGTGTGTAACCGACCAAAAAACAGGAAAAACCGAGAAGACCGAAGTCCTAAGAGTCGTGAAGAACCCAGCAAACATCGACTACAACCGCAGAGGCGTCATAACCAAAGGCGCACTGATAGAAACTTCATTAGGCACTGCACGGATTACGTCGCGCCCAGGCCAGCACGGAATATTGAACGCCGTGCTGACAGACAAAGAGAAAAGTTGAAGCGCTACTTCGGAGAAGTCGCATTCCGCATTCTCAGCAGTTGTCCCGCAATGGACATGATCGCTTGATTCTTTGAACCTTTCTTTTTGACCAGCACCATGCCCGTCTTCAACCAAGGTGTCTTGGGATAACACATGTCAGGAACAAGCTCACTTGCCAAGCCAATTTTTTCGGAAGCTTCCTTCACTTCAAGGGCTTTTGGAGAGGGAACTCCTAGATTTTTAGAAACCCTCCGGCCTTCACTTCTTGTTTTGACCGAGTCAAAGTAGATGGGCCACACGATTATCCTGTCTTGCTGCCGCACATCATCACTTCTCCTTTCATTATTTTTGTGTGTAATACACGGTGAGCTTCGAGTTCAACTTGTCGACTCTGACGAAACCGAAACGTTCAAACTGAACGACGGTGTCCACGCGTAGCTTCTTGCAGGCGTCTTCGGCAACTCCTTCAATTTTGGCCGCATCAGGCATCACAACATTGCAGGGCATGTCTTTCCCAACAGGTATCCAGTGAATCAGAGACGCTTTGGCGTTCCTTGCGTCCTCGTACGACTCGCTAACAAATGATGCTTCAGCGGCATAGAGGCTGGCTGTTTCGATTCTCATGTTGAAGAGCTCCATCAGACGCATAATCTGTCCCTTTCTTGAAGCGTCTACATCTTTTCCGGATACCCAGAAGATGGCCGATTTGTCTTTTCCTTCGGGTCTTATTGCATAGTCCCTCGTTCCCCTTTCAGGGTGGTCGGGATGCAGATTAAGATGAATTTCAAACGTTTTAGGGATGTTTTTCACCGTTAATTCTAGCGGGTTCTGCACGAAGAAGTACCTGTTGACTATAGGGTCCAGAATCTTCCGGTTGTGGGCGTGAAGGTTTTCCCAACTCAGGATGACGTCTGAGGTCTTCGGTCCAATATCAACCATCATCTTCTTGATGGCTTCAGGTGTAATCCCACGTCTACGTAAAGCTGCAAAAGTCGCCAAACGTGGATCGTCCCAGCCTGTAAACTGCCCTTCCCGCATTCCTTGCACTATCTTCGATTTGCTCAAGTATGCTCCTGTGATTCGGAGCCTACCGTAGTGTATGGCTTCTGGGTAGATCCAGCCCAGATAGCTGTACATGTATTCTTGCCGAACCTGGTTTGTTAGGTGCTCTTTGCCCCGGATGATGTGAGTTATGCCCAAAAGGTGATCGTCCACACCGCAGGCGAGGTTGTACAATGGCCACGCATGATACTTGCTGCCTACACGTGGATGAGGATATTTTTCGGAATCAATAACACGCATTGCGGGCCAATCTCTGACTGCAGGATTAGGATGGTTAAGGTCTGTCTTGACTCGAACAACTGCTTCACCCTCCAGACACTCGCCTTCAAGCATCCTTCGCCACCTCGCGAGATGCTCGTCAGGTGGGCAGTCACGGCATGGGCACGGTTTTTGTTCCAGCATCAATTTTCGGAAGAGTTCAGGGTTGCAGGTGCAGACGTAGGCGTTGCTGTCCTTGATCAGCCTTTCTCCGTGTTCATAGTAGATTGGAATTCTGTCGCTCTGTATGTAGATCTCATCCGGTTTGCACTCAAGCCAAGCAAGGTCTTCTCTTATTCGGTCATAGAATTCCAGAACCGGCCGCTTGATTTTCGGGTCTGTGTCCTCGAACCTTAGTATGAACTTGCCATTGTACAATTTTGCATAGTCATAACACAGCACTATGGCTCTTGCCGACCCTAGATGGAGCACACAGTCAGGGTTCGGCGAGAACCTCGTAACCACTTTCCCATACTTGTCTACGTTAGGCAGCGGTGGAAGGCGTTTTTCCTCTTGTGTCTTTTCTTTGACGAGGGATTCGGGCCATTCTTCTACGACGATGCCTTTCTGCTCGTCTAACGAGAGCCTGTTGACCTGCTTGATCACCGTGCTGATTAGGGTGGACAATTCCTTAGCTTTGTTTCTGTACTCGGGTTTTTCGCCCAAGATCTTTCCAACAACCGGCCCAGGTTCTGCTTTGCCGGAATGTTTGACAGCGTTCAACAGGGCTATTTTCCTGATCAGTTCCTTCAATTCCGTGTCGGTTTCAAGTGCCAATGTCTTACTCTCATATTTTCTAGGTTTTTCTTCTAATCAAGAACTCAGCGAATGCTTTTAATTCTTCCTTAACACCCGAAGGCGGCAACAGTCCTTCGACCTCACTCCAGCTTTGCCCAACCAGCTTCTTAGCCGTATCTCGGGTATACTCGATCGAGCGGTACTTCTGCATGAGACTGATGGCTTCGTCTCTGAGTTTCTGGTCCGAAGTGTGCATGTTAAGGATCTCAACCAGTCTTCTGCTGTCCTTGTTGTTCGCCGTCCTCAACGTGTGAATAACCATGAGGCTACGCTTTCCCTCAGTTATGTCTTGACCACGTCCACCTTTCTTCTGCGCAAACGCGTCACTCATCATATCGAGCACGTCGTCCTGTATCTGAAAAGCCACACCGATACTTTCGGCAAAATGACCAAGCTTGTCCACCAAGTTGCTGTCTGCGCCGCACAAGACGGCCGCCATCCTAGCAGCCATTCTAGCAAGCGTTCCAGTCTTGTAAGCGCACATTTGCAGATAATCCTGCTCAGTTATATTGTCCGCGTTTGCGAGACCTTTATGCCATGCTATATCCATCGCTTGACCGAGACTAAGGTTGATCATCTCTTGCACGTACACATCGTAGACTCCCGCCAGTTTCTGCGCTGGGACTTGGTCCCTATGCTCCATCAGGGGTAACAAAGGCAGGAAGTACATTGCGTTCCCCGCATTTACCGCAATGTCCAACCCGTAAAGCCTATATGTACAAGGTTTTCCCCTTCGACATTCAGAACCGTCTTCTATGTCGTCGACCATGAGGGTTCCATTGTGAACAACCTCTGGAATTATCGCGAAATCCAAGTACATTTCAGATTTCTTGCCCAAGACTTCGCAGATCAGCAGAAACAGGCTAGGTCGCCACCGTTTTCCACCTCGGTCAAGGAATTCCCAGACGGGTTCAAATATTGTCTTGTTAAGGGGTTCGATGTTGTAGGCGTAGCGAGGGGGGCTCACCTCGAAAACAATCGCGTCCTTTGACAGCGTTCTGGGAAGGTATTTCTCGATGGTTTTGTCTATGAGAGCAGCCTTTTCCTCCAGATATTTTTCTACGTCCACTGTCAACTTCTCCCGCGTTGTGCGTAGCTTTCTACCTCGAATCCTCTAGTCCGCAGCCATTCTGAAGTTTCTCCTCTTATCACGATGGGCGTCTTACGTAGGGTTTGCACAGAATCTGCTCCCACCAAGAACATGACGTTCCTCAATTCATCGATAAGAATCGAAAGAGTTCTGAAGGTTTCTTTCACGCCTTTTACTGCCGAACGCAGTATTGGCTGAGAGAAGCTGGCTAGACTTGCTCCAAGAGCCAACGCTTTGGCAACGTCCACTCCAGACCTTATTCCTCCCGAGCCGATAATTGGAACATATGTTGCCTGCGCAGCTTCAACAATGCTCGCCGCTGTCGGGATACCCCAGTCCCAGAACATGTCGCCCAACCTGCGTTGGACATTGTCTTCACGTTCCTTTGCTCGGTAATACTCAACCGCTGCGAAGCTCGTACCGCCTGCTCCGCTGACATCTATACCTTTGACGTTTGCAGCCTCTAGCCTTCTTGCCTCTTCAAAAGCTATGCCTGCGCCTGTTTCTTTCGCTATGACCGGTTTGTCAATTTCCTCAGCGACTTCACGTATTTTCTGGAGAACGTTGCTGAAGTTTGTCTGACCCTCAGGCTGAGCTGTTTCCTGCAACGCGTTCAAATGTATGGCCACGGCATCTGCGTCGATCATGTCGACAACTTTTTGTATCTCTTGCACGCCGTAACCGTTCTTAAGTTGGACTCCGCCGATATTGGCGATCAAGAATGCCTTGGGAGCCTTTTTCCTGGCTATTGCAAAGGTCTCTTCCACTTTTTTGTCTTCCAGGGCAGCACGTTGGCTTCCGACGCCCATCCCCAGCCCAAGTTGTTCAACAGCCTCGGCAATCGTGGCGTTTATTTTCGTGGCCATCTGGGTTCCCCCAGTTATCGCTCCGACAAGCAGGGGGGCAGCAAACTTGTGTCCAAAAACTCTCGTGGTCAAGTCTATTTTTTCCCGATCAATCTCAGGCAACGCTCGATGTATGAAGCTTGTGTCCTCGAAACCCGTTGTCACGTTTCTTGCCTGAACGTTCTGATTCAAAGAAATTCTGATGTGGTCTACCTTGCGTCTTTCAGTGTCTCTGACCAGATTCTATCCCTTCTTGATTATTGTGCCTTCAACTGTATCTCCTTTCAAGGCTTTCTCAACGTAGCTGGGCTTGGTCGCATTCACAACTGTCACCAGTATGCCTTGCTCCACTGCAGGTACCAGTTCGATCAACTTGCCCGGCATTCCGCCTGTCACGTCAGACGAAGTCGGCTTGCCAAACTTAACCTGAAGTTTCCTGAGATCTTGCAGGTCAAGTTCTTTCAGAAGCGGAGAGCTGTGGTCCGTTTTCGGGTCAGATTCGTATACGCCGTCAACGTCGACACCGACGACTATGCGTTTTGCATGGAACTTCGACGCAAGATATGAAATGAGCTGGTCGCCTGAAAGTACAGTAAACCCAAGCTTTGTGTCCAAGACGGCATCTCCATAAAGGACAGGCATGAAGCCCATGCTCAAGTACTTTCTCAACGGCGCGTCCGCAAAATCTTTGATTCTGCCGCCTTCAGTAACCAAGCAGGACGAAGGGGTTATGCTTACCGCTTGAACTCCGTGCCATACTAACGCATCCATCACTAAACCATTGAGAACTGTCATGACATGATGGGTCTCGGAGAAACCTACTTTCTGCGACTCTTCCTTCAAACCCTCTTTCAGGCGATACCTTTGCGCGTACGGATGCCCAAAACTCCCGCCGCCATGCACGACAATCAAGTCTCTCAAATCGGCTCTTTGGATTTCTTGGGCAATACGGTTTATCTCCTGCGTCCTCGCCGCAAGCTCATTTTTTTTGTCGGTTATCACTGAACCGCCTATCTTCAGTACGACGTCGACCCTAGGTTCGCTCAACCCTAACACCTTCATCCGTCTTTTTTGCTATAAATGAGCTTCCGCCAGCTCTCATGATGGCTTCTGAAACGTTCTCAAGCTTTTCAGGCCTTGCCAAAGCGATCATGCATCCACCGCCTCCTGCCCCAGTCAATTTTGCCCCTAAGGCTCCAGCCTTGCGGGCTGCGTTTGCAAGCCATTCGAGAGACTCGTCAGAAACCCCGATGCCGTAAAGCAAAGCATGGTTAATGTTCATTAGCCTGCCCAGAGTCTCCAAATCGTTCTCCTGGAGAGCTGTAACGGCTCTGAGCACAATTTCACGTGCCGCCTTCCTTAAGGGATCAGTGATTTGGGGGAAACTGTCCATTGTTTCTCGCACTTTTTCAACCTGGATTCTGGTGGAACGTTCAACGCCCGTGTCCCCTATCACCAGAGGGATGTCTGTCTTGACTTCAAGAGGCTTGAATCCTGTGTCAACTTGAAACAGGAGTGTTCCTCCAAACGTGGCAATAGCAGGGTCTACTCCAGACGGCGTTCCATGCACTATTTTTTCTGCTTCATAAGCGATACGGAAGATATCTTGTTTCGAGAATTCCAGTTCAAGTAGGGCGGCGACAGCGGCTGTTACCGAAGCGACTACGGCTGCGGATGAACCCAACCCTGCAGCTACGGGAATTGCCGAGTTGATTCTGATGTCCAATCCAACATTTTTGCCATAGACAGCAAGGACTTTTTCTACTGCTAGTTTCACAGGCTCAAACTTGAATCTGACCTGCTTTGCGTCACCCCGTTCAACCTTGAAAGCGCCGTTCTCGAAGTAGCACGAAGTGTTCAGATTTGCTGACTGGAAACGCAGGCGCTCATCCTGGCGGCGCTCAGCTTCTGCACGGGCTCGTTTGTCTATGGCTACGACTATTGCTGGTTCACCGTAGACGACGAAATGCTCTCCGAAAAGTATGATCTTCGCGGGAGCAGAGGCAACGACCCCCATTGTACACCACTATCTTGTGAAACATACGGCGGCGTACCCCACCACTCTTGAGTAGTCGCCAATAACATCCCCACTGGTCTTATAGCATAATAATCTTGCCTCTTTCACACCCAGCTCTTTGGATGCGAACATCAGCGCCATTATGGGACCAGTCCCGCAGGCTGTAACACGGCGAGACTCAACCGTCTGATTGAAACGTACTTCATCCAGAGCCTCAACGGCCTGCAAGACATCGTGGTCTTTCATCACCGCATCTTCCTGAGGTTCGTAGTGTGTCAAGTCTGAGGAGGCAATTATAACCGCGTTCTTTCCCCTTACGACTTTGGCGGCAGCTTGGCCGACCTCTTTTGCTGTTGAAATGTCCTGCATGAGAAAACATACGGGTACAAACTTGAATGTTGAATCATAGAGATACTGTAGGAATGGAATCTGGACTTCGATTGAATGTTCAAAACTGTGAGCTGAGTCGTCAACATCAACGATTCTTGATTCTTTGGCGATTCGGTTGGCCATTTCTGTGTCCACCTCGGCGTCTCCCAGAGGCGTGCGCCAGAAGCCTTCGTTCATGATTGCCACTCCACTACCGTGGCCAGTATGGTTCGGTCCAAAAATGATTACGGTGTCAGGTTTGCCGTCAGCTGCCAATCGGCCGTACGCGTGTGCGGCTACGGGTCCTGAAAACATGTATCCTGCGTGCGGGCAGACTAGGCCTATTATATGTCTCGAGCCCGCTTCATTGACTTCTGGAAGTCCACCAGGACCAAGTTTGCTCGTAAAACAGTTGCTTATTTGCTGCTTCAGAGATTTCTTGGTTGCTTCGTAGAAGGCTCCGGCTTGTGTTGGACGCCGAACCTTCGGCATCGAGTTAGACTTCCTCCTCCTCCCTCGAGATCTTGGCTTCGAAGTCGTCCACGGTCAGAGGCAGTTCCTTGTCCGCTGCCAGTTCTCCTCTTTCCTTGAGTATCTGTCTTGCCAGCAGCCAGTAGATGACGGCTAAGGCCCTGCGGCCTTTGTTGTTCGTGGGGATAACATAGTCGACTCCGACGAACTCGTTGTCCGTACTGCACAGAGCCACTACAGGTATGCCTATTGCTCCCGCCTCTTTGACAGCTTGAAAATCAGCTCTCGGGTCAGACACGATTAGGACTTCAGGCTCTATTCGGTTAGGATACAACGGGTTTGACAGCAATCCAGGAATGAATCGCCCGACAATTGCCGTGGCGCCTGTTACTTGGCAGAACTTGCTCACGGGTTCCTGCGCATAGAGGCGACCTGCGGCTGCGGCAGTTTTTGCAGGCTCGAACCGCGCCAAGAACTTGGCTGCCACGCGGATACGGTCGTCCGTTTTCTTAACATCCAAGACGAACAGCCCATCTGGCCGTACGCGATAGATGAACTGTTCCATGTCGCCTGTTTTCATCCGAGTCCCTATGTGGATCCCAGCAGATAGAAGAGTGTCGCGGGGCATAAGAAGCCCATCTTCAGGCACACCTTTTCCAGCCTCTACTGTTTCTGCAGTCTCGACAGTTTCAGGTATTTCGACCTTCTGAGTTTCTTCTGCAGGTTCTTCTTGCTTCATCTCTTCTGCGGGTTCTTCCTGCGGGGTTTCTTCCTCAATTTCATCTTTGATTTCTTCGTCTTCTGACAACATTCTTCCTCTCTTAGAGTTGTTCAAGGTCGGCCATTTTGGCTCGCTCTCCAAGGAATTCCTCTATTCTGATCAGCTCGTTTATCTTTGCAACACGTGAACTCTCGACTATACCCGTCTTGATTATTGGACACTTATAAGCAACGGCCAAGTGGGCTATGTGCCAGTCACACACGTCGCCAGACCTGTGGGACATCACGGGCACGTAACCATTTTTCCTAGCCAGTTCAATAGTTTCTGCGGCATCTGAAAGCGTGCCTATCTGGTTTACTTTTATTATCAGCGCGTTGGCTGCTTGTGCTTTTATGCCTCGGGCTAGTCTCTCGGTGTTTGTTGTGAACAAGTCGTCGCCGCAGACCAAGCAGTTCTTGGTTTTCTTCGTGATTTCTGCGAAACTATGGAAATCCTCTTCGTGGAATGGGTCTTCAACATAGACTAAGCGGTATTTTTTGATGAGTTCAAGCATGTATTCGAGCTGTTCGCCTGAGTCACGCTTCTTCTTCTGACGTTGATAGTTGTAGGTTTTTGTCTTGCTGTTCCAGAGTGAGGATGAAGCGACGTCGAGGCCTAGGCCACACTCAAGACCTGACTCGTTGCTGACTTGTTCGCAGGCTTTCGCCATGATCTCAATTGCTTCAGGATCATCAATGTTGGCAACCCATGCGCCTTCATCACTTTTGCCGCCTGCGAAAAGCTTGTCTTTCTTCTCAAGGGCTTGGCCTATTCTTCTATGGACCTGAACGTTGGCAGTGGCGGCCTCCAGAAACGTTTCGGCTCCGAATGGCAGAGTCAAGTACTCTTGAATGTCTGGGGATTTTCCTCCTGTGTGCTGACCGCCGCTTATCGCGTTTCCCAACGGGTAAGGTAGTTCATGCGCCACATGTCCACCTAGATATTGGAAGAGCAAGAGACCTGCAGCGTTTGCAGCTGCCTCTGCGTTGGCCAGTGACAAGGCAAAGGCGGTGTTGCCGCCTATCACATGGAAGTCTTTGGAGCCGTCTATGTCGTGCAGGGTTTTGTCAATTTCCTCCTGCAAATCAGCATCCAGACCCACTAGCTCGGGAGCTACGACCTCCTCAACTTTCTTGACGGCTTGGTCTACTCCGCCCTGAGGGTAGTATGTCACTTCACTCTTTCCCCGGCTTTTTCCCGCCGGAGCTGCAACTCTGCCGAAACCTGAAGTGGTAATCATGTCGATTTCTACAGTCTCGTCTCCTCGACCGTTGAAAACTTTTCTGGCGATTATGTCTTCAATAACTGTGGGCATATTTTTCTCCTTTATCATGATCTAGTAGTAGCTCCGTGCTTCTTTGCGTTTTTCAGCTTCCTCATAAAACCTTAAGACTTCATCGAAGATCTCTACATGCGAGAGGAGCATGCGTCTACAGCAGTAGCGTTTAACGCTGAGACTGTCTAAAACTTCACCAGCATTCTCTCCTGCTTTCACTCTTCGGGCAAACTCTTCCCATTTGTCACCGACGAGTTTGCCACATGTGAAGCATCTTACTGGGATTATCATTCAACCATTTCCTCTATCTGTAACTCTTCTGGTTTCTCGACCGTGCGCCTTCACCGCCGAACTTTTTGGGTTCTTTCTTCCGTTTGTCGCCGGCGATCATTGTCCTGTCATATTCAGCGAAGACGGTGCGCAGGTGTGTGCTCTTAGTCCATTTCAGTATGCCGTTGGCTATGGCCATTCTGGCTGCTTCAGCCTGTCCCATGAACCCGCCGCCTGAGACTTTCACGTCGATGTCCAATTGTTTCCACACGTCATCCCCTGACTGCACCAACGGTTCCATGATTTTTATGCGTGCAATCTCAGGTTCGTAGATTTCAACTGGAATTCTGTTAATATGGACTTTTCCGATTCCCTGTCTAACTACGGCACGGGACACTGCTGTCTTTCTTTTTCCACTCACAACGACAACTTTTTTAGTGGGCATCGTCATTCACCTTCGTTCCATCCTATTTCTTTGGCAAGTTGTCCGACTGTGAAGTATGAGCATGTGAGTTTCTTGGCGTGCGTTTCGTCCATGCTTTCCATTTTCTGAGCTTTGAAGTCATCAGGTATGCCGATGAAAGCTTTGAGTCGTTTGTAGGCATTCTTGCCTTTAGGCTGTCTTATTGGAAGCATACCTTTGACGGCTTTCCTCACTATTCTGTCGGGTCTGCGGTAGTGGAACGGTCCTCTGTTGACACCGCCCACTTCAAGGAACACTTTTGCCTCGTTAACTTTGCTCTTTTTTTTGCCAGAGATTATAGCTTTTTCAGCGTTCACGATGATTATCTGTTCGCCGTTGAGGAGGCGTTTGGCGATGTTGCTGGCCATTCTGCCCAGTATCAGCCCGTCAGCGTTTATTATCGTTGCTGATCTGATTATTGTTTCCATGTTTTTCACCCGAGTATTCTGATTTTTGAGCCCGTGGGGTTCTTCTTGACTAGGTTGGCAAAGCTTACGCACTTACCCTTAGCGGCACCTATTTTCTCGGCGGCTTTTTCTGAGAAGGCGAAGGCTGCAACGGTTATTGGATGCGTGATTTGCCCGGCGGCTAGGACTTTGCCCGGAACAACAACAGTTTCGCTTTTCTTAGTGTAACGTTCAAGCCGGCTCAGGTTCACAACCACGCTGCGGCTTCGGGGTTTGGCCAGACGCTCGGCAATGTCTCGCCATATTTGGGCCTTGTTTTCTCGACCTTCCTTCTTGAGGAAACGGATAAGCTCAATGAGTTCAGGGTTTGTCGTTTTAGATTTTCTCACTCTTTTTCACCTTGATTTCGGCTTCGAGTTCTTTCAGTTGCTTGTCCAAGATTTTCAGCGATTCCTCCACTATTCTCTGCGGTGGAAGGGCTTCTGTGGATTCCACATTGAAAATGAACTTGTTCTCTTCAGGTGTGACTTCTATCGCGGAAGGTTCTTTCGGGCAAGCTCCTGCGCAGTCATGGCACAGAGTACATGAGACCAGATCCTGGACCTCGACTTTGTTCCCCTTCTTAGCAAGAACTTTGCGCGAGCAGATGTCCACACATTCTCCGCAGGCATCGCAAGTCTTGCTGATTCTTATTTTTGGATAATACTTGTAAGTGCACATGGAAACTGGCTGCCACTTCGCGTGTGCTTTTCCTTTTCCGAGACGCGCATAGGCTTCAAGCTTTATCCTCTGGTTTTTTGCCAGCTTCAATATCGGGATTTTGTCGCTCACAGGCTTTATCGTGGGATTTTCTGATGTGAGGTCGCCTGAGTACACTGTTCTCGGCCCGTCTTTGGCTTCAACGTCAATAGCCAAGGTTACCCTGCACAGGTTGCATCCGAATTCGCTTTTGCAGGGACATTCTTCTGGCAGGTTGTAGCTGTCGAGATCTGTCTTGAGCGGTACAAACCCCAACCTGTGGGCTATTATTTCATCGTGCAACACAGAGCTGTTCTCGAGGATGACGACGTCATCCACGGCCATACACGGAACCTCTGAAAGGGACAGTCTCCTGAGAGCGTTCATGTACGGAATGTCAGCTCCTTGAACGAGAAATCGCAGATGCGTATCGTCTTTTTCTAGGATGTCTATTTCCACTTATGGTGACACTCCATAACTTTGCAATGTTATGTTCTGTGCCGCTGAATAGAATATTGGTGAGTTATTTCAATTTTTCTATCCGCAGAAGAACAGGGTCAGATGCTTAGACTCTTCTCCCTCTTCTGCCGCCTGGTCTTCTTGTTCCATCATGTGGCACAGGTGTGACTTCTTCTATGCGTTCTATCCTGAATCCGGCTCTTGCGAGCGCCCTGATTGCAGCTTGGGCTCCAGGTCCAGGCGTCCGGGGTCCTGCTCCGCCTGGAGCGCGGACTCTGATGTGTATAGCGGTTATGCCCTTATCTTTCGCTGTGTCTGAAGCTAATGATGCGGCGCGCATAGCGGCGTAGGGCGAAGATTCCAGGCGGGCGGCTTTCACTACCATTCCGCCGCTGGTTCGTGCTATGGTTTCAGCGCCAGATAGGTCAGTTATGTGTATGATCGTGTTATTGTAACTGCTGAAGATGTGTACTACTGCCCATTTTTCGGTTCTCTTGCTTGTGCTCATGATTCTTCCTCGGTCAGTTGCCTCCCTCTTGAGGCGCTTGTTCGCCGTTGGGTTCTGCTGGCTCGGACATTGTTGGTGGTGCAACCGTTATGGTTTGGCGTAGGGGGTGACGCGGGTTTGCTAGCGGAGTGCTCGGTGAGTAGGCGATTTGGGGTTC
>Ga0315285_10002235_pt1 | contig 20239 bp, 11 predicted proteins | sample YL17G09_36_MG_FD_203698 | JGI IMG/M metagenome (GOLD analysis project Ga0315285, IMG submission 203698) | Sediment microbial communities from Yellowstone Lake, YNP, Wyoming, USA - YL17G09_36 | ecosystem: Environmental > Aquatic > Freshwater > Lake > Sediment | place: USA: Wyoming | collected...
CAATCCGCAATCCGCAATCCGCAATCCGCAATGAACTCCAAGCGGTCAAACAATGGTATCACCTTGAAAAGGATATACTTAAGCACAGCCAGATAAAAATGTCAGTCACGTGCACGACCGTAGCTGCGCGGGGGAATTGGCCGATAAGGAGGGTAGAACCAGGTGGGTCCGGCGGAGCCGGGCCTCAAGAAGGCCAATCAGGCGAAAAGCACGTGAGGTACGTTGTTGAACAGTACGTGGAGCATTTTCTGACGGAACGTCCGCACAAGGGGCTGGAGTACCGCCGGCCTGTTGAGCCCGAAGCTCCACCGCCGCTGGACGGGCCTATCAAGTGCCGCGAGCGCCAGGGTGGCCTGCTCGAGAGCTACTACCGCGAGGCCGCCTGACCGCGGATGGAACCTGGAACCCCAGCAGAGAAGCTTGTAGAATAAGGCTTTCTCAAAGGGTTTCGCGGGTAGCCTTGAGCGGCTGATCCAATCGGCACTAGCGCCGGCGCAGGAGAGTTGGACAGGTAGTCCGAGGAATTCCTGTCAAGGAGAACGCCATGCAGAAGACGCGTCGCGAGTTCCTGAAGGCCCTGGGGGTTGCGGGCCTGGCCGCCCTTGCATCGCGGCTGGAGGCCCGGGCCGACACCCCTGCCGCACCCAAGCCCAACATAATCTTCATTCTCACCGACGACCAGGGCTGGGGCGACGCGAAACGATTCGGCCATCCATACCTCAAGACGCCCAATATCGATCGGCTGGCCGACAGCGGGACGTGGTTCAAGCAATTCTACGTAGCCAACCCCGTTTGCTCGCCCAGTCGGACGGCCTTCATGACCGGACACTACCCCGCCCGCCATGGCGTCCACCAGCACTTCGCCACCCACGCCGAGAACCGCCGGCGCGGCATGCCCGACTGGCTCGATCCGGACGTGACGACCGTCTGCGACCTGTTGAAGTCGGCAGGGTACGCGACGGCGCACTTCGGGAAGTGGCACCTCGGCGGCGGCGCTGGCGCGCCCACCCCCGACGCCTACGGAAGCGACGTCAGCCGGACCGTCAACTCGGCCGGGCCTGGTTGGCCGCAGGAGGAGACCGATCCATATTTCCGGGCCCACTCCACCGACCTGATCGTGGATGAGGCTATCGCCTTCATGAAGGAGCGCCGAGAAAAGCCTTTCTACGTCAACGTCTGGACGCTCGTGCCCCACGCGCTGCTCAAACCCACGCCCGAGGAACTCGCCGTCTACGCCGATCTCAAGGTCAACCCCGAAGATTTCCCCGCCTGGATGCGCAGCTACGTCGCCGCCGCCAAGGATCCCGCGCAGCAGATGAAGGTCTTCTGTGCGGCCGTGACCGGACTGGACAAGGCAATCGGGCGGCTGCTGGACTTCCTCGACGAGAGCGGACTGGCCAAAGACACCGTCGTCTTCTTCTCCAGCGACAATGGGCCGGAGGACTACCACATCGGCAACGCCGCCAACGCTGGCATGGGCTCGCCCGGCGTGATGCGGGCCCGCAAACGCAGCCTGTACGAGGGCGGGGTCCGAACGCCCCTGCTGGTCCGCTGGCCCGGCCGTGTTAAGGCGGGGCGGGTGGACGAGACGTCTGTCCTGGCCTCCGTGGACTTTCTGCCCACCGTGTGCGGAATCGTCGGAATCGACGCCGGCAAGCTCCAGTGTGACGGCGAAGACGTCGGCGACATCCTGACCGGCACCAGTCGGCCACGCCGCAAGCCGATCTTCTGGGAGTGGCGAGGCGGTGTGGCTGGCGATCATGCCTATCTGCCGCCCCGGCTGGCCGTCCGGGAGGGAAAATGGAAGCTCTACGTCGACTTCGACGGCAGCGGCAGGCAACTCTACGACGTGGTGGCCGATGCGTCGCAGGAACACGACATGGCCAAGGATAACGCCGACCTCGTCAACCGCCTCGCCGGCGAGGTCCTGGCCTGGAAGAAGACCCTCCCCCCGTAGACCCACACACGCAAATCCCCGCCGCGCCATCGTCCGGCCTGTCTCACTGCTCGCCCTGGCCGCCCGGGTGAGAGATGGTACATGACATGCAAGAATTCATGTTAATGAGCCCACGGAAGGAAATGTAATGGCCAGCGTTGACCTCGTTACGCAGACCCTCAGGGCGGCTGGATCATCTTCGTGGACCCACCGGCCAAGCAGACGTTGACCGGCCTCTCCCGGTTGATCGTGATGGTCAGCCAATCGTGGTGAACACGCCGGCCGCGGGACCTTCCCGCGGCTGCCTTCTTGCTGGGCCGCCGGTGCCGCCGCTACTTGGCCTTGGCCGCAGGGGCCTCCTGACCGCGGATGTCGGCCACGCGGACGATGGCGTACAGGATCGCTCCGCCAAGCCCCGTCAGCAGGACGATCGGCACCCACAATGCCCGGCCGATACCCTTGGCGCGCATGTCCGTCCAGACCCAGACCGTCAGCAGGATGTGGCTGACCAGGCATCCGAACAACATCAGAACCAGCAGTCCCTTGGGGCCGTCGCGCCTGTCATTGCCTTGGCGGCGCCATCGGTCCAGCTCGGCCCGCTGCTTCTTCATCTCCAGCTCGTGGCGTTCCTGCTGGAGCTGGGTGTTGTCCCTGTGTACTTGGATCTCCAGTTCCATCTGCTTCTGCTGGAGTTCGACCTTGGCCTTGGCCAGGTCGCCGCCCGGCTGTCCGCCGGGGCCTGAAGGGCTCCCGTCGGGTCCCTTGTTTGGGCCGGGCTCTTGCTGCGCCCAAGCCACCGCCGGAATCATCATCGCCGCCAGCACAATCGTGCACGCGAAGGTCCTCATATGACACCTCCCGCAAACAGCCCGAGAAGTCCCGGCCGGAATCGGCCGATCTGTCCGCCACCCGCGACCGCCGCGGGGGCACGCGTCACAATTCTACGTCCCGCCCCGGCAACATGCCAGCCGGCGGGTTCGGGGCTGGCGCCCTACCGTTCGCAGCCTCGGATGAATTATGAAACCCCGGTTGTTTCTCAAGGAACCCGGAAAGAAATGCTTCCGCCGAACAGGCGTGTCTCCGCGGCCCCGCCTGCGGGGCTGTAAGGCACCTGAAAGAATCCGCAGCCAAGTTCTTGAAGGAATTGCTTGCGCCCTCCGTGGGATCGCACTGTGCAATGGTCACAATGGCCACAGCCTGGCTGACCCCTGGCCCGACAGTCGCCCCTGTCGCCCCTTGACGTGGTCCTAATTTGGTCCTAAAAACGTGATCATCATGGTCACCATGGTCACCATGGTGATTGCAAATTGGGTCTCTAAAGACCTGCCAAATCTATAAGTAGCTATCGAGGCGGCATTTCCGGAAAACGAGCCTGTCGGGCTCATAACGGAGGTCGCAGGGGTACACACTCGACGAGCTTGTCCTGACCGTGAACGAGCGCCGAGATAACCATCAGGATGCCGATCTCTATGCATCCGTCCTTGGTCGCAGGGCCGGAATAATGTCATGGAACGCCGCCGCAGGCAAGAAACATAAGTCTCACAGAATCAAAGCGGATGCAGTATTTGGGAAGGCCAGGTTTCATGGTCCTTCATCGCTTCTCTTGAACATCCGTTTGGCGGCGTGCCTGGATTTGCGGGAAACACAGCGGTGGCATCGGCGTCTAAGCTCTGTAGAATGCGACACGAACGGGAAGGGAACCTGCCAATGTCCAAGATGGCCAATTCCCGCCGGGCCGGCTTGTCCGCAAGACCGCCCGTTGCGGAACGGGGTCTGCGGCGCCCCAGCCGCGCAGTGTGCTTTCGCGGCAGCTCTGCGACACGCCGCAGGCAAACCGGCGCCCTGGCCGCAGGGCTTGCATTGACGTTGGGGCTGTTGCTATGCGGCAGTTCCGCGTCGGCCGGGCAGGCGCAGGTCGCGATCGTCGTGCTGGAGCCCCAGTTCATATCCGGCGGCGGGGGCGAGGCGACGGCGGCTGCGCAACTCGCCTGCGACCGGCTCGCCCGGGAACTGGAGAAGAACGCATCTCTCCGCGTCGTCGATCGCACGCAACTGGACCGCGTCCTCAATGAGCGCCGGCTTGGTTCAGGCCCGGCCGGGATGATCCTCAGCTACGACATCATGGTCCGCCTGGAGGTGGACGCCGTTCGCCCGGTGCCGCGGACGATTCTGAAGTTCGTGGGCCTCTCGGACGGCAACCTCCTGGCGGAGATGCAGTTTGCCTGGTCTGTCCCTCTGCCGGATGGGGCGATCCGAAACATGGCCGGCGCCTGCCAGGCCGCGGCGCGCCGCCTTGCCGGACCAGGCGAAAAGGCCGTTCGCGTGCGTTTGCTGGAGGTGGACAACCCCGCCAAGTCGACCCGGCTGGAGCCGCTGGCGATCCGCTTGCGGGATGCCGTCGCCGGCGCGCTGGCCCGCAGCGAGGGCGTCCGGCCGGTGCATCACCTCGAGGCCACGACGGCCAAGGAAGAATCGCTGCTGCTGACGCTGGGCCTGTCGAAGCTGCTCGGGGACAGGCAATTCACGCCGCAGTCCGACGCGACGATCGAGCTGCGAATCCGCGAGCTTGACGGCATAGGCAAGACGTTCGAGCAGACGCGCATGGAGATAGCGTGGCGAATCAGCAAAGCCGGCGGCAGCACCGCAGACGCGTGGTCCTCGGCCGAGGCGACCGTCGCGGACTTCGACCAGCTCGTCAGGGATGCCTGGGCCCGCATCGCCGCCGAGATCGGCAAGACGGCGCCCGGCGCCGGCAACGATTTTCTCAATGAGCTGGCCCTGCGCCGGCGCCAGGCCCAGGCCGAGCTCGACGCGGCGCCCAAGGGCTTCTACCTGCCCAGGGATCAGGCGATCAAGCGGCTGGAGCACCTGGCCGTCGCCGTCAAGATCGACCCCACCTGGGAGGAGCCCGCCTACCAGTTGGTCCATGCAAACCTGGTCGATTTCGAGAAACCCCTGGGCTACGGCCCGCCCATCCGCGAGGCGGCCCGCTATCTCCGTCGCTTCCCGGGTGACAGGGACCGCCGTAGCAGCATGGCCAGCGATGCGTTCTCCTGGTCCTCAAGCAGGTTCCTCAAACTCCGATACTTCCCCAGCACGGACCCGCGCGACATCGAGAAACTCGACGCCGACGCCCGCGAGGTGCTCGACGACCTCAAGCAGATCGTCGACACGTTCGCCGCGGGCCCGGCCGAGGATATGCCCGAACACTTGCCTTTTGCGATGCACATCGTGTATCGAGCCATGGCGCAGAGCGGCGTGCCCGCCGATCAGCGGCGGCAATGGATGGACCGTTTGGTCCGCGTGGGCAGCGAGAACGTCTCGCTTGTGACGCATTCACCCCACGTGCACGAGGAGAAGTTGCTGGAGACGCGGATCTTCTTCCGCACTCGCGCGGCCGGGCTGCTGCTGGCCGAAGGCGCTGGCGACCAGGCCCGTAAGTACCTTGAGGAACTCGTGCCCCTGCTGGCCGCGAGCAACAGGAGCAAGGGCGACTTCTCCGACTTCTTCCGTCAGGTTGAGAAGCTCAAGGAGCCGGCCATGCTGGCCCGGCTCGAGGCTGCCCTGACCGAGACCGTCTCGCCGCTGCGGATCAACTGGCCGCAGTTTCGGCCCTGGCAGCCGAAGAACGACAGGGCTGAACCGCGGGTGAGAGTCCGATCCGCGGGATATGACAAGCGGGCGTTCGTCACCCCGCTGATCCAATGTGCCGGCAGGGAGTACTGCATCGTCCGCGAATACGGGCCCAAGGACGAGCCGCGTGTCGGTTTCGTAGCCCTTGACGGCCGGGGCGGGCCCACCGGCAAGATCGAACTGCTCTCGGCCCAGCCGGCGACCTTCCCGCGCGAAGTCTTCAGCAAGGCCGTCGTCAAAGGCAGGGTGTACCTGGGCACGGCAGACGGCTTGCTGGAATACGACCCGGCCAAGGACGCCTGGCGAGCCTTCGGCCTGGAACAGGGCCTGCCGCACAAGAAGGTCACCGCGATCCTGCCCCTGGAAACCGGAGTGCTCTTCTGTCAAAGCCAAGGGCAGTACGGGTGGGCGGCCCTGTTCCTGATCGATCCGGCGACGACCGTGGTCAAGCTGCTGCATCGCTGGGAGGGCAAGTCACGCAGCGTGCTCTCCTTCGATGTGCTGAGATCGCCCTGGCAGGCCGGCGAGCAGATCATGGGCTTCGCCGGCGACGTTCGCCTGGTCACCGTCCCTGCGCTCGGCGCCGCGGAGCCGGCATCGAAGAACTGGCCGGGGCCGAACCAACTGCAAGCCCGCTACGGATCGTCCGTTTACGCCACCGCCTCGGCTGAGGGGCGGCGGTTCGCCCTGTGCAGGGACGCCTTCCGCGAGATCGACGACTCCGGCAAGGTCCTGCGGACCTGGGTAACGGAGCTCTTTCAGGACCTCGCCGTCGCAGGCGACGGCGAACTGCCGCGACATGAGATTGTCCTTCTCAACGACGTGCCGGACCCGCTTTGCGATCGCACCTGCCGCAGCATGACGCAGGATTCCTCCCACTTGTTCTTCACCGACGACCGAATCTTCTGCTACGAGCCGCCGACGGACACCTGGTACGGGCCCCTCGGCACCGAACCATGGACCGGCTCCGAACCGCAGGGCGGAGGGGGCATCTGGATATCCTCGGGCCCGGGCCTGGTCTACGTCAACACCGTGGACTTCATCGCGGCCGCCAGGACGGCCGGACGGGCCCTCACGAGCGAGCAGTTCCGCCAGAAACGTGACGAGTTCTTCGCCTCGCGCGGGCCGCTGGAACAGGCCAAGGCCGCCGCGGCCATGAAGCAGTGGCAAAAAGCACGCGACCTTGCCGCCGCCGCCCTGGACAAGGAACCCAAGAACGCAGAGGCCCTGCTGCTGATGGGCCTGCTCCACGAATCGTGCTGCCTGAACGAGCCCGAAAAGGCGATGGAATACTACGCCCGCCTGGCGGCGATGGACAACGACCCCTGCGTCGCGCTGGCCGGGCTGGCGCATCAGTACCGCATGCTCCACGCCGCCGGCCGGGCCAAGGAGGCCCTGGAAATCGGCCGCGACATCGAACGCCGCTACCCGCGGAACTCCTTCCGCGATGCCCTGGCCCGCTGCAACCGCCAACTGGCCAAACAGATCGAGGGGAAATCCAAATGACCACCGCCCGCGCCGCCATGTGCACGCTCGTCGTTGGCCTCACAGCCGCCATGCTTGCGCCGTCCGCCGCCGCGGCGGCGGAGGCTCAGCAGGCAAAGCCGACCATTCGATTCGGCGCCAATGCCCTGACGCACCCATACATTCGCGACACGATCGGTTTCAACCTCCGCAACGAGACCATCCCCCGCAACGCCATCCGGTCCCTGAGCGACGCGGAGATACTCCGACTGCTGCGCGAGGGCAAGCTCGACGCCGGGTCGGTGTTCTTCCGCATCGCCCCCGCCGGCGGCGCCAACGCGGCGAACCAGCCGGCCGAAGACGCCGCCCTGCTGCCGAAGGGCGCCATCGTGCATCCGGTCGGCCGGCTCGGCGCGTGGGTCCTCGCCCCGGCCGGGAGGAACCTGCCGCGACTGACCGTTGACCAGCTCGCGGACATCCTCTCCGGCAAGATCACCAAGTGGTCCCAGCTCTCCGCCGGCGAGGGCGAGATCGTCGTCGCGTATGACGACGCGTCGCTGGCTGCCGCGTGCATGGTCGCCGGAATCGCACAACCGCGAGTGTCGGATTCTTCCCGCTGGGTAAAGGATCCGGCAAATGGACGGATGACGTTGAACCACATGGTGGACGATGCGATGGTGGCGGAGCAGGACAGGCTGTCGAAACAGCCGGCCCGCGCGGCTACGACGGACAACTACCTGCTCATCGCCAGCGGCGTCCAGATTCTTCAGGCGGATCAAGGCCGGACAAAGACAAAGCGGTTCGTCCCGATCGCTCCCTCCGCCAACAGGCCGGCCGTGGCGCCCGACCTGAAGACGGTGGGCGACGGCGGCTATCCGCTGCTGGTGGACTGGCGGATCATAGTTCGTCCGGATGCGCCGGAAACGGTACAGGGCGCGGCGAAGATATGCCTGCGGTCCTACGAAAGCGGACTGGTGAACGCCGCATACGTGAAGGAATGGTTGATTCAGCCGGCCCGGGGCGATCAGCCTGACGTGATCCGAGTTGTTTATTATGGAGATCGAGAGCCGATCCCAGCCGCCGTGCAGGCTTTTCTCAAGACTCATCCGCAGGCGGACATTTCGAATGTCAGCCAGGGGGGCAAACCCGTCGCGGACAGCCTTGCAGAGCGGGCCGACCTGCTCATCGTGGTCGGCAATCTCCTTCCCTGGGATCGAAAGAGGCTCTCTGAGTTGTGCGGCGCTGATCCTGCCGAACAGACGGTGGGACTTAAACCATTGCTGATCGTGGCCAGCCAGGAATGCCCGCTGAAATGCCTGACCTTGGAGCAGGCAAGGCACGTGGCCTCGTACGACCTGACGGATTGGAAAGAGCTTGGCTGGGACTGTGGCCAGAGAGTCGTCAAGCACGCCCTCGGCAGTAAGCTGCTGGCTGACGCGATGTTCGGCGGCTACGAGAACATGAAGCATCACGCCATCATCACTTCGCCATCCACCAAGCGCGGCGCCGCCGGGGCGGCGCCAAGCGTCAGGGATCTAGCCAAAATGAGCTACAGATCGGAGGCGCAGTTGCTCTCTGCCGTCTCGGCCGATAAGTATAGCCTGGGCTTCGTCGCCGCCGGCGAGTCGACTTTGGGCAGCGGGCTCAAGGTGCTTAAGGTGGGCAAGACCAGCTCCAGCGCCGTCGCTGCCGAGGCCGCCAATGTTGTCTCCGGCGCCTATCCCGTCGCGCTGCCGGTCAGCGTGCGGATTCATCCCAAGGCTGGGCCGGCTGCGAAGAAATTCGCCGCCTGGCTACAGTCTCCGCAAGCGGCGGAGGCTCTCGCGTCCCATTACATCTACTCCAATGCTCTGGCGAAGAAGCCGCGCAGCGGCGCCGCCGCGGCGACCATCGCACCGGCTGACAGCAGAACATTCAAAGGGCCTGTTTCCGGCGCGGCGGCGGTGCTTCCCACGGAGGTCCTGAGCCTGTACTTCCTGATGGCCAAGAGCGAACACCTTGCGGCCTACGAGGATGCGATCTGCAAGGTGATCGACGCGGACGGCCGGCTGAAGGTTGTTGACCGTGCCCATCTTGACAAGGTGTGGCGAGAGCGGCTCTACGCCGTGCTGTCGGGGCAGACGGAATTCAAGCCCGCGATCAGCGCCGACGTGTTCGCCGCGCCGGCGATTGTCCCGGACGGGGCAGGCAGCGCGCTGCGGATCCGGTTCCTGCACGGCCCGACGGCCAGCACGCTGGGCGAGTTGAGCCTGCCCATTGACCCCGCCGACCCGATGCGATTCGATCCACCGCTCGAACAGGCCCTCCGGCCGGTCTGGCAAGGAGTGCTGGCCAGTCTGACCCATGCAAGGAGCCGGCCGAGGTGGGCAATGGTGGGCGTGTACTCGGCCACGGAAACAGGCATGGGCCAGGCGGCGCAGATCGAGCAGCACATTCGGGACACGCTTCGGGGCGACCAGCGGCTGTTCTTCTGCGAGATGATGGACGTGGACGCGGCCCAGCAGGAGGTGCTTATGGCAATGATGGGCGCAGGCCGGCCGATGGTCGGAGGATTCCGGGGCGACAGCGATTTCCTGCTCGAAGGAAAGCTCCAGGACGGGCAACTGGAACTGCGCGTGCTGGCTGGCCGCAACCTGGCGCTGCTCGCCCAGGTGTCGTTCAAGCCCGGCACTGAAGAGCCGATAAGGCAGTGGCTCTCGATTCAGGCCCAGCGGCTTGAGCGCAAGGCCCCCCCTGCCAGCGATGCTGCTGTCGCCGCAAACTGGAGCGGCAAGCAGGCGCGGCTGGAGTTTGAAATCGCCGAGCGTCTTGGTAAGGAGATCGACTCCCGGACTCGCGAGGCGGAGTTGCGGCGGGTCAAGGCGGGGCTGACGAAGATCATGGACGATGACGCGCAGGTGCTGAAAGACCTGGCCGAGCAGAGGAAACGGCACCTGACGCGGGCCGTCCAACTGGACCCCAACGACGAGCGGATATGCCAGGCCTTCATAGGCGCCGTCGAAGACGGCAGCAGCCGGTTCCCGGTCTACGTGCGGAAGGCGCAGATGTACGAACGTGTCGCGCGGCTGTTCCCAAAATCCGCGCAGCATCGCGGGAACATGGAATACGCCATCACCTACTATGCCACGGCCGCCCATTTTCTGGGAAAATCTCTCCGCGGTGCTGACAGCCTGGCGGTGCCTCGCGGCATCGATCACCCGAGACTCCGGCTGTTCTACCTGAAAAAGGAATTGAGCCTCTTTGACTCCTACGCGGCCCGATACGCCGGTTGTTTTGACGACCCGAAGGAGGATCGCGGCAGTTGGCACACATTCGGCAATTACATGCTCCAGTATCTGTATGCGGCTGGATGCCATGTGTATTTGGGCAAACCCGCCGCACAGGAAGTCGATCAGATGATCGCGCGATGGTCGGCCATCTTCGATGACAAGCCAGCCGCCGGGCCGCACAGCGACTTCCTTCGCCTGCGGCTGATCGCGCTGAACAACGACCGCGCCGGCTTCCTGAAGCTCTTGACCGACATGCAGCAGCGGCACCCAAAGCCCAAGGACCCTTATTGGCTCATCGGCGCCTGCGTGGCGCAGGAGGACATGTACCGGCTCTTTGGGCACGGCACGGACCGATGCAACTTCGCCAAGTGGCTGGCGGGCAGCCGCGGCATCGGCGGCCTGCCCTATGACGGCTACGACCCCGCCAAGGACAGCAGCCAGCCGGCGGCGATAAATATCGAATGAGTTGCTCGGAGAATGATGATATGACCAAGCGAAAGCGATGCATGTCCAGCATCCTGGCTGCCGTGGCGGTTCTGGCGAGCCAGGCGGGCCAGCCCAAGGGCCGGGCGGCGGATGCACCCATACGAGGCCACATTCGCGTCGGCTCGGCGGGCTGGGGGGGCGAGCTGGCCGCAGCCGCAAAGGCATATCAGAAACAGCACCCGGAGGTGACGATCACCTTTTCGGACGATTATCTGAACGTGCCTGGCCGGCTGCTGCGCGGGGAAATCGACCTGGCGAATTACACGGGCAACCTCCAGGACCACACCGGCGGTCCCGACATCGAGAAGTTCAGCAAGGGTTTCCCGCAGGAGTCCATCGAGCGGACGGTCGGGTACTGGCCCTTCGCGGTGGTGGTGCATCCGGCAAATCCAATGCGGTCGATCACCGTCGAGCAACTTCGCCGGATGATGACCGACAACCGGACTTCCTGGTCCGACATAGGCCGGCCGACCGACGGCACGATTCGCCTGTACATTGCGCTCTCATACCTCGTCAGGCGGGCATTGGTCGGAGACAACCCGGCGGCATCGAAGGCCAAGAAGCCGTCGGCCGAGGCGGTAGACAAGCCCGCGCTGAGGGTGACCCACATCTCCGGCCGCGAGCTGCCCGCCCTGGCCGACGACCCCAACGGCATCGCGATCGTGTATCACGACAAGAAGCTCGTCGCCAGCGGATACAAGATTCTGCCCGTGTTTGCCCGGCCGAACGACACCGCCTACGCGCCGACGGACACCGCCGCCGTCGCCCGCGGCGACTACCCGCTGCGGACGCCGCTGAAGGTGCTGATTCCCGCCTCGGCCCCCGCGCACGTCAAGGCGTTCGTCGAGTGGCTCTCGACCGCCGAGGCCGCCGAGCCGTTCAAAGCCGCCCCGGAAGACCCGCGGCGCACCTGGCCCGCCGCCCACATCAGTGAGGCGTCGGCACCGGCCGCCGCCGTGGCCCCGCCCGAAACGCCGACCCTCAAGCCGCCCGCCAAGCCCTTCGCCGGCCCCATCGAAGGCGCCGTCGCCGTCCTGCCCATCGAGCAACTCAGCGTGGCCTTTCGCATGTCCGAGCGGTCGCACCACGCGGCCTACGAGCAGGCGATCTGCGACGCCGTCGCCGCCGACGGGCGGCTGACAATGATCGACCGCACCCAGTTGGCCCGCGTGCTGGCCGAACGCAAGTTCGCGATCCTCGGCCTGGAAGACGCCCCGCCGGGCGCGATCGTCTCGGCCGACGTGCTGGTGGTCACGCACCTGCTGACCGAGAGCCTCAAGCCTTACCTCCGCATCCGCGCGGTCCACGGCTCGACGGGCGGGCTGCTGGCTGAACTCAAGCTCCGCATCGATCCCGCCAAACCCGCGGTGTTTGACCCGCCGCTCGCCCAGGCCGTCGCCGGCTGGTGGCCCGACGTGCTGCGGAAGCTCCGCGACAGCCGGCTAAAGCCCGCGTGGGTCCTGCTGGACGTCTACCCGCAATCGCTGGAGCTGACCGGCCCGGCCGAGGCGCTGCGGGGCGCGATGCAGCAGTCGCTCGATGCCAATCCCGCGGTATTCGCGCCGGGCGACTTGGCCGTCGACGAGGCCCAGCAGGAAATGCTCATGCGGATGCTCGGCCTGGCGCGCCCCGCCGCCGGCAGGCTTACGCCCCTGGCCGACTACATCGTCGATGCCCGCCTGGCCGGGCCCTTCCAGCTCGATCTGCGCCTGCGCGACGCCGCGCTCGGCGTCCTGGCCGAGAAGACCATCTCCGGGCTCCCCGATGCGCTCGCCTCGGCCGCCGGGGAGTGGCTCAGGCGGCAGATAGCCGCCAACCCCGGCCGGCCCGCTCCCGCGACGGCCCCTGCCGCCGAGGCCGACGACTGGGCCGTCCAACAGGCCAAGGTCGAGCTGGAAATGACCCGCCAGCTCAAGATGCGGGGCTATGCGCTACACCAGAAGTCGCTGCAGGTGTTTGACCCGCAGGTCGAGGCATCCATGTCGGCCGCCAAGGCCCACGCCCGGCGCGCCGCCCAACTCGACCCGACCAGCGACGAGGCTGCCTTCGAGGCCCTGCCCGATCAGAGGCAGCTCGTTCTGGACTGGGTCTGGCAATCCGACAACATCTCCTCGTTCAGAATGATCCTGGCCTCGTCGGAACGGTTCCTGAGCTCCTTCCCGAAATCCAAGTACCATGCCGATGTCCTCGTCTACCATGCCAACGCATGCTGCTTCCTGGCCGACAAGGCGCCGCTACCCAAGGGGCCCGAAGGCGATGCCGTCCGGATCGCCTGCCAACGCCAAGCCGTGGCAGACGTTAAGCTCTGGCTCGCCCTCTACGGCAACTCCGAAAAGCCCAGAATGACCTTCCATGGCTATCTCGTCTGCCTATTCGGCTACCTGGACCTCGCCCGCCCTCCGGCGGCCGAGACCGACGCTATCGTCGCCGACTGGTCCAAGGACTTTGACGGCCGGTCCGACATGGCCTGCCACAGCGACTTCGTCCGCCTCGCGGTGCTCAAGCACAGGAAGGACCGCGCCGGCTTCATCGACCTGTTGACGAAGATGCAACAGCGATGGCCCGACCCCAACCACCCGCAATGGGCCCGAACCGCCGGCCTCGTGGACGGCATGATCTTCAACCTCTTCAAGGGATTCGGCAGCGACAAGAGCTCCTTCCAGCTCTGGCATCGCGGGCTTCGCGGGATCGGCGACATCCCGAAGGTGGGCTACAACCCGCAGGACGACATTCGCCGGTACAATTGCGAGTTGATGTTTTCGTGTCCCGGCCCGGCCGCCGGGGCGAAGGAGCCGATCCGCCGGGCGGGCCTGGCCTACAAGAAGCTTCAGCCCGGCCTGGACGTGGGATTCCTCGGCAGGGCGAGCCTGCTGGAGGCCGTGGTGACCAACCTTTCCGTTCCTATCTGGGTGGGGCGGATCCCGCCCGACGATCTCAAGGGCATCCTGGAGTTCCATCGCACGAAGGATCTGCCGCTGCGGCGGATCGGGTATTTTCGCGGCCCGGGCAACGCCGCGGCGCGGGAGGTGTCGATCCTGCTGCCGTCCCGCGGCTTGACCGAGGGTCCGCTGAGCGATTTCCTCCACTTCCTGGGATCGCCCGACGGGCGAAAGGTCCTGGCGGAGAACGGAATCCATGCCTCGGCCGACGCGCCGGCCTCACAGCCCGCCACACAACCGGCCCGGGCAACAACACCTTTGGGCAAGACCACGCCCGGAGAATGATGGGGCGTGAAACAACCCGCCTCGGCGGCGTCTAATCAATAGATCGGCCGGAGCAGGAGCCGCCTGCAAGGTACGAGCAAGGGTCAGGCGGCAAGGGCCGGCAACAGCTTGTGCGACTGGCTGCCAGAGGCAGCCGGAGCGAAGGAAACCGAATGGACGAACCGACAGTCAACCAGGCGAACTTGGCGATGCCGCAACAGGTCGGCCTGCACGTGCCGCGGATGTACCGCGTGGCGTATCGGCTGCTGGCCGACGCCGACAAGGCCCACGACGCCGTGCAGGAGGCGTGTGTCAAGGCCCTGGCGGGCATGGGGCGATTCGACGGCCGCTCGGCGCTGGCAACCTGGCTGCACCGAATCACCGTCAACTGCGCCAAGGACGCCATCCGAAGCGAAACCCGCAAGGAAAACGCCCATCAGGCCCACGCCAAACAGGTGCTCCATGCGGCGGGGGTCAGCCGGCGGCCGGCGTTCGGCCAGCATGGGCAGGCCGGGCATGGCGATGAGGCAGTTTCCCCGGCCGGCACGCCGGCGGAACTGGCTGAGAAACGCGAGCTGAGCGACCTTGCCTGGCGGCTGCTGGAAGACCTGCCCGATGATTGCCGATCCGCCTTCGCCCTGACGCAACTCGACGGCTACAGCTACGACGAGGCGGCCGAGATCGAGGGCCAGCCCCGCGGTACCATCGCCTCGCGAGTGTTTCGTGCCAAAAAGATCCTTCTGGAACAGATGAACGCCCACATAGATGGGAGTGCCAAATCATGATGAACGAAAACGACGAAATCCTGATGTCCCAGCTTGCCGACGGCGAACTGCCCAGCGACCAGGCCAACGAACTGCTGCTGGACGTGCTGGACGTCTCGGCTGAGCGGGAGAAGCTCAAGGGCCTGCTGCGGCTTCGCCAGGCTACGGCCGGTTGGCGTACAAGCCAGCCGCCCCAGCCGGTGGTGATCGTGGCCGAGCGGCCGCGAACGTTCCGCCGCAACCGCCTTGCGTGGCGCATGAGCAGCCTGGCCGTGGCTGCCTGCGTGGGCGGCCTGCTCGTGCTGACCGGCGTCTGGGCGGCGGGTTGGATGGGCCGGCCTGCTGGGCCGGACCAGCAAGGGCAGATAGCGCAAGGCCCCTATGCGGTGCCGGCAGCGATTCAGGTAACGCCCGAGCAGATGCGGCAGGTGGCGAAGGTCTTCGCCCTGCACGAGTCGGTGGCCGGGCCGTTGGCCTGGTATGCCGCCGATGACCGAAACATTCGGCTGGCCTCCGCAAGGCCGGCGGAGGCCGGCCTGCCTCTTATCGCCGTGCTGCTGAGGCTGGAATCGGCAGCACCCGGCGCGGCCGTTTCGGCCCCTTCGGCAAGCTCAGGGCAAGCACGCTCGGGGCAGGCAGCGCGGACCATCATGATTGTCTGCCGAGAGGACGCCCCGACCGTCATCGAGTTGCCGGCCGAGATGGCGGGCCAGGCCGGCCTGCGCGTGTATCTCGCGCCGCGGGCCGTCAACGGCAAGGTGGACATGCAGTACGCCATCGCCATGGACGGCCAGTCTCAGGACGCGCCCCTTGCGAGCCTCAGCGGCCAGCGCAGCCTGGGCCTGGCCGAGGCACCGCTGGGACAACTGGCCATGGGCGACCGCGTGCTCAACGTCGAGGCCGCCGCCTGGGCCATGCGGCAGGAGGCGGGGAAATGAAATTGCGGATTGCGGATTGCGGATTGCGGATTGCCCACCAAGCCCTGATTTCGGGGAAGGGCTATTTGCCTGCCACGGCAAAGCCGTCAGGCGAAGCCGGGCGGATTGGCCGCGCCGCGGCCTTTATGGACTGCGGTGGCAAGTCCTGCGAAGCCCTCCGTAGCCTTAGCGAAGGAGGGGCGAAGCAGGACGACGACACCGCTTTGGCTCGCCCCATGGCATACAAATCCAAAGCGGCGTCCCGGCCGCCGCACTCCACATGGTGGCTGACGCTCATCCTGGCGGCGGGATTGCTGCCGTCGCCGGCATTCGCGCAGACCCGCCCTGCCCAGACGCAGGCGGCGAAGCTGTTCGCGCCGGCTACCCAGCCTGCCGCGATACCGCCGATCACGTTCGCTCGCGGCGGTCAGAAGATCGATCCCCACATTCTTTACGTCTCGGGCGAGTGGGGGATTGGCGGCATCGGGGTCTTCAAGAATGAAGTGACGTTAACCGCATTCGGGCGAGTCTGGGCAGGCCCAGCCGACGTGATCCAGAAGTCGGCCGGGGCGAAGACCACCATGACTATGCCGAAGGTGCGGGTTGCGACCGTGTTCGCAATCGTGGATCGCGGCAAACGCGTCGTCGGCGAAGTCGTCGTGTATCCCGACCGCGACGTGCAGTGGGACGCGAACACGATTCTGTACTCATGCGGCGAGCTGCCCTGGTTCAAAGAATGGGCCGGAGCCGCGGGCCTGCCGGTCAAGCAGATCGCCCCTGCCGACCTGCTTCCTGGCGAAAAGAGCAATGTCAAGGCCCTGCTGATTCTCGGGCCGGGGCAGGTGGGCAATGATCTATCGCATGTGGCAGGAATCGCACACGACCAGAGGGTCAGCGTGCTGGTCTTAAACGCGTGCTGGTTCGGTGACGCCGGCGGGCCGGGGAACGTCGCCCCGCCGCAGATGCTCGGTGGGCTGGCGGAAATCGCCAAGCAGCACTGGCCGCAACCGCTGAAGTTTCCATCCCGCCGCAAGTGCTGGCCCGGCATCGCCAACCGCTGGGCGTGGATCGCCGACGGCAACGGCCTGCCGCTGGTCGAGGAATTGGTGCATGTCAGTCAGCCGCTGGCTGACACGCGGCCGGTCGTGTTGAGCTATGTTCCATGGGACGCCTTGCTCGGCCGAAGCGAATCGGCGGACCGGACGTTCCTGGCGTTATTGAGCGCCGCAGCCAGCGCCGCGGTGCCGGATGGGGGATGGCGTAGCGTGGAATTCATCTATCCCGACAAAGACAAGCTCTCCGCGGCGGACAGGCCCGTGCTGCTCGCCGCCGCCACGTGCCCGATAGCATTCAAGTATGGACCTTGGCGTGTGCACGTATTGGACATGCGCGGCACAACTCGACTGCCGGACGGACTGTCGAAGGACCTCAAGGCACTGGAGCCGCGGATCAGCCACGAGACGAATCGCCTCCTGATCCTTGGCGACGACAAGATGCTGGACGAGTGGGAATGGCTGAAGCTCGACCGAACGAAGAAGACTATCAACCGGCCGGGGGTGGTCTGGCTGAGCGACGATGAGCTTCCGCCTTCGAAGGATAACCAGATACGACTCATGTTGAAACTAACCGAGCTCGGCGTGCCGCTTGTGCCGCCGAGCCAACAAGAGGAGAAGAAACAATGACTATCCACAAGCGATTCGTTAGTGCGGCCCTGGCCCGTGCGGGCCGTGGCCTGGTGGTTGTGATCGCAGCAGCGGGCTTGCTGCTGGTGGCCGGGCCGCTGGCGGCGCAGGAGCAAGACGGACAGGATAACAAGCCCGTCGCCGTCAAACCTGCCAAGGATGCAAAACATGCCGCCGACGGAAAGGAAAACCGCGTCCGGCCGGCCGGCACTCAGCCGGCCCGGGGCCAGGACAATCCGCCCCTCGACGTAGCTCGGGACAATCCGCAATCCGGCAACCTGCCTGCCGGCAGGCAGGTCCGCAATCCGCAATCGGCCCTCCGCCCGATTCGCGTGGCGGTGTTCGACTTCGATGTGCTCAAGGGCGTGGACATGGAGCCGGCCGCGCTGACCGACCAGGTCAACACCATGCTGGCCGCGATGGACAAGGTGACGATCGTCAACCGCGACCAGATCAAGAAGGTTGCCGACGAGCACAAGATGGCCCTTGCGGGCCTTGTGGACTCCGCCTCGGCTGCCCAACTGGGCAAGTTCCTGTCGGCCAACTACGTAATCGTCGGCCGGGCCAGCAAGATCGGCCAGACCAACTACCTGGTGCTCAAGATCATCGACGTGGGCACGACGGTCCAGACGACCGTATCTGCCAAGGCGGTCGCCGAGGCCGGCCTGGAGGCCCTGCTGGAGCGGCTCAAGGGCGACCTGGCGCCGCACGTGCGCGAGCTTCAGAAGCCTGTCGTCACGGAGGAAGACGCCGCCCTGGCCAAGGTCCGCGCCGCCGCAAAGGCCGCAGGCCTCGTTGGCAAGGTCGTCCTCGTGGACATCTCGGAAATCCATGTCAACCGCCCGCTGGTTGACCCCGCGGCGCAGATGGCCGTCGCCAACCGCCTCAAGGCCATCGGCATCGAGGTAATCGTGCCCAAGGACCCCGTGGACGACTGGAAGCGGTCGCTGCTGGAGACGGGCCGATACGGCAGCCGGAAGGTGGACTTCCTGCTTGAGGGCGAGGGCACCAGCGCCTACGCGGCCGAGATGCAAGGCATGATCTCCTGCCGCGCCCGCGTGGAGCTTCGCCTGATCGCCGTGCCCGGCCGAAACGTTACCCTCAGCGACAAGGGAGTCGCGGCCCGCGTGGACCTTGTCGAGGCCCTTGCCGCCAAGGCCGCCCTTGAAGACGCCGGCGCAAACGCCCTGGACGCGGTTGTGCTTCAGCACGCAAAGGCGCGGGAAGAGAAGAAATGAACGGAAGGAGGCAATGCCCTGTCATTTGCTGGGCGTCAGTCCTTCTGGTGATGCCCGTATGCGTGGGTGCGGCGGCGCACGGACCTGGAAAGGCCTCATCCCCGCCTCGGCAGAGTGCATGCTCAAACACTACGCCGACGACCGCGACGCCTCAGCCATAATCGTCAACGAGGTGGACATCGACTCCACCGGCCGGGCCGCGATACGATACAAGTGACAGGCCGCCAATGGCATGAAGATAGGCCTTTGGATTCTTCTTCATCCTGGAGCCTGAAAGGCTCGGACAGCCGGGCCCAGGGCAGAGCGAAGCGCCACCCTGGGTTAAGGTCACGAGTATCATGTTGAAGCCCTGAAATGGCGTAACACTTTTTTGCGTGATAGCGTGTGGCGCCCTTACAGGGCTTTTCAATATAAAATGCCCACAACCCAGGGCGGCGCTTCGCTCTGGCCCTGGGCTAGGCTGTGTGAGCCCTGTGGGCTCTTGGAACCGGCAGTCAAGACCTTATCTTCAGGCCATTGGTGGCCCCTCCTTTGGGGCCTGCACCGTTGGGAACTTGCTGTTTTTTCCGTTTGGTCCTTGTTTGTTACCTGCCTGCCGGCAGGCGGGTTTGGTGCTTGAGAAAACTACGGCACTCCCCGGCCTCCAGTCGTGCCGCCGGTGCCCTCACCGGCGGTCTTTTCGTTGCGACTGGCGGCACTGCCGGGGATTCCGCCGGTGGGGGCACTGGCGGCACTTGGACGCGAGTTTCTCCTAACCCCGGCCCGCCCCGTTGGGGTTCCGCTGTTTTTTCTTCCCGGTCCCGGGTTCCATGTTCCCGGTTCCCGGTTCCCGGTTCCGCTGTTTTTTCTTCCCGGTCCCGGGTTCCATGTTCCCGGTTCCCGGTCCCGGGTTCCATGTTCCATGTTCCCGGTTCCGCTGTTTTTTCTTCCCGGTCCCGGATTCCATGTTCCCGGTTCCCGGTTCCCGGTTCCGCTGTTTTTTCTTCCCGGTCCCGGGTTCCATGTTCCCGGTTCCGCCGTTTTCTTTCCTGCCTACTGCCTACTGCCTACCGGCCTGCCCCGTTGCGGCTATGTTGAAATATATTTTCACCATAAATACTGTATTAACAATGAATTACTGTTGGGGGGGGGAACCGGAATTCGGCAAATTTCCCCCAGAATCTTCTTGCAAATTATGCCTCTTATGGTAAGATGCTGATTATCGGATCGGTGGAGGAATCCATCGGATACCTACATCAATTCTAAAGCGAGCAAGAAGAGGAGCAGGCGATGAGGCGGGTCAGTTCCATGAGGCAAGTCAATTCCATGAGTCAGGTCAATTCCACAGATACGGTCAATTCAAGGCAAGCAAAGGAGACAGCAATGAGTGGTTCGACAAGTTAGACAAGTTCAACAAGAAGTCGATTCCTCGGCGTTTTATTCGTTCTGGCTTTGGTCGCGGCACTTTGCGCAAGCCCGGCCGGGGCAGTTCCGTTGACGTGGGACGCCGACGGCCTAACCCCCGGGCAGACCGACGGCAGCGGCGCCTGGCTCGACGCGAACCAATGGTGGGACGGTGCGGCCAACCCAACCTGGGTTTCCGGCTCGGACGCGAATTTTGGCGCCGGCGGCGCCGGCGGGGCCGTCACGCTCGCCAGCCCGACGTCG
>Ga0315285_10002237_pt1 | contig 20231 bp, 19 predicted proteins | sample YL17G09_36_MG_FD_203698 | JGI IMG/M metagenome (GOLD analysis project Ga0315285, IMG submission 203698) | Sediment microbial communities from Yellowstone Lake, YNP, Wyoming, USA - YL17G09_36 | ecosystem: Environmental > Aquatic > Freshwater > Lake > Sediment | place: USA: Wyoming | collected...
ATCTTATCTCTTTTGGCTTCGCCAGTTCGATCCTCTCCCCCTTCATAGTAGGATAATAAATGACCCATTATATTAAGTTTTGCAAAAGACTATAATATACTTTTAGCACCTAACATGCATTTATTGAGATTGTCATGGCATAGAAAAGCTGCTTTGGCCGCAAAGAGATTTGAGCGCCATTTAAATATAGGCCCCTCCAAGGAGAATTAAGTCTTACATCTTAGCTCTGGGCCAATGATTGCTCGATCCGGACAATTTTGCCATCGATCTATAAACTTATATGTAATGAGCAATCAGTGGTGTTCTTGACTGTTCAACAGTATATGAAAGGTGATAGTCCGTGAAGCTCAGGGTAGTCAGTTCAAAAAACGAGATAGAAGAGCTCAACAGAAATGAACAAATGGTGCATCTGGCCTTCAGAGCCTCCAACACAGATATATTCAAGCTGCTGCAGAACTGCCCCAGGATCAGAGTGATCCAGGTCCCGGCATCATATCGCAAGACCCTCTCTCGGGCCGGCGAGATGTTCTTAGACATGCAGGGCGTGGAGCTGATCGAAGGCGACGTCTGGGGCCACAGAAAGGATCTCAATGAGTACTATGTAATCGATGAAGATGTCATGCGCAGGATAGAGCAGCTGCGAGCCGGGGGCGCCAATGCAGTAGAGATTGCCAGCACTATATCCATGGAGTCCAAGCTATCGCCAGAGCTAGTGAAATATGTGATCAAGCAGAGCATCTAGTCCTGAGCAAAGAGATTAGAAGATCCAGAACCTCAGCCACGCCTTCGCCGGTCAACGTCGACATCTGAGGGGCGTTCTCAAATCCAGCCAGGTCGGCCTTGTTGACTGCGACCAGCATGGGATGCTTGATCCAAGCAGCAAGAGTTTCGGCCAGATGTAGCTGGGACGCTAAGGGATACCCACAGTGCTCGCTTGGGTCCAGGATAAAGAGGACTACCGCTGGCAGGTGGCTGAGGGCGGCAATGGTCTGACGCTCAATCGTATTCTTCTCTTCCAGAGGCCTGTCCAGGAGACCCGGAGTATCCAGGACCTGATACCTCTGATGGTCGCGAGTGAAATGCCCTAGGGATACGCCTTTGGTGGTGAAAGGATATCTGGCGATCTCCGGCCTTGCTCCGGTGATCCCGGCCAGGAAGCTGGACTTCCCAACGTTAGGATAGCCTGCGATGATGATAATGGGAACTTCGGGATCTATAGTAGGCATCTCTCGAAGCTTCTTTCGCGCCTCCTTCAGAAACTCGAGATCTACATCGATGGATTTAACTACGGAGGACATGCGACCGAAAGCGGCCCTAGCGACAGATGGTCCATCGTCTCCGCGTCTGGCCAGCGCTGCATAGCTCTTGCTGATCTGTCTGATCTTCCCGGAGGCCCACTGCAGCCTGGAGAGGCTTATGCGCAGGGCGTCTGCGCCCACCAGTATATCCAGCATCTCTCTGTAAAAGGGCGGCAGCCTGTCCAGGGAGGGAAAGCCTCTCACCACGCCAGCCAGGTTTTCGGCCAGTACGTTGCCGGCAGTCGAAATCTTTAAATCCTGAGACGTCCCGACACGGGAGGCTCGCCGGAAGGCTTTATTAAGCAGCTCCTGGGAGGACGGCACGCTAGGAAGCCTATCGAACATCTCTGCCCCCATAGCCAGCAAGGGAAATAAAGCTTGGGCAGAGAGCGTTGAGGTTTTACAATAAAACTTTTTCGGAAGGTTTATATACCACCTCTTGTCGTAAAGTATGGAGGTGAGCCGTTGAAGAGGTTGGGCACCGGCCTTCATGTGGTGCAGAAGAGATTGATTGTGCGGGGCGAACTGGCGGAAGGTAGAATTGCCGATGTTCCCAGGGCGAATTCTGTTGTAGTAGACCAGAAGAGGACAAAGGTGGGGAGAGTTTTCGACATATTCGGCCCCCTTGCCCGACCCTACTTTGTTGTCAAGCCAAATAAAGGCATCGATGCCGCTGCCCAGGTGGGAAGAAAGCTCTACGTCGAGGAGACGTCGGGGAGAGATGGCAAGTGGAAGAGATAGAAAAGATTCGAGAAATTGAGAGGACTGAGCCGGAGAAGATCAAAGAGAAATCGCGGCTCAAACGTGAAAAAGAGAAGCTGGACGAGTTTGAGAAGTTCACTGTAGAATGTCCAGAGTGCAAGAGCCACACTCTGGTCAGGGATTATGAGAGAGCGGAGCTGGTCTGTGCCGAGTGCGGCCTGGTCATTGATGAGAACTTCATAGATCAGGGGCCGGAGTGGAGGGCGTTTGACCACGACCAGAGGATGAAGCGCTCCAGAGTGGGCGCCCCCATGACCTACACCATACACGACAAGGGCCTGAGCACAATGATCGATTGGAGGAACAGAGACTCCTACGGCAAGACCATCTCCTCCAAGAACAGGGCCCAGCTTTATAGGTTAAGAAAATGGCAGCGGCGCATCAGAGTGAGCAACGCCACTGAACGCAACTTGGCCTTTGCATTGTCCGAGCTGGACAGGATGGCCTCGGCCCTGGGTCTATCCAGAAACGTCCGCGAGACGGCAGCAGTGGTCTACAGGAAGGCCGTGGACAAGAACCTGATTCGTGGGCGTTCCATCGAGGGCGTGGCCGCAGCTGCCCTCTATGCCGCCTGTCGGCAGTGTAACGTTCCTAGAACGCTGGACGAGATAGCCGAGGTCTCCAGGGTCTCCCGAAAAGAGATCGGAAGGACCTATAGGTTCGTATCCCGTGAGCTGGCCCTGAAGCTCATGCCCACCAGCCCCATAGATTACATCCCGCGCTTCTGCAGCGGGCTTAACCTTAAGGGAGAGGTGCAGGCCAAGGGCATTGAGATCCTGAGACAGGCAGCCGAAAAAGAGCTTACCTCAGGCCGTGGCCCCACGGGTGTGGCCGCAGCTGCCATCTATATTGCCTCCATCCTGTGCGGAGACAGGAGGACGCAGCGCGAGGTCGCTGATGTGGCCGGCGTGACAGAGGTCACCATTAGGAACCGCTACAAGGAGCTGGCAGAAGAGCTGGACATAGAGATAATCCTTTGAGGGGTTATCTCTGTATCCTTAGTTTCCTGCAGTCCATTTCAGATGTCGTGAGCCGACAAGAGGGGCTTTTAGATGACGCCTATTCCCGCTGGCAATATGGGAAGAAATGATCGAAAGCCTTGATTTTCTGATGTAACGTGTCCGAATGATCAATGTAGCTTACTCTGGCTCCCTGGGAATGTTAACATTGCTGGGAACGCATGAGACATTTCCAGAAGGATAAGGAAGTATAATTGTTCAATAGCTGCGGCAGGATGTTCTGTGATCGAACCGACAGTAGCATTTTACAGTTCTCCGAGAATTTGTCCATCAATTCCGTGTCCCTTGGGATATTTCCCCACAAACCAGACCACACCCCTCTCCCCATCCTATCCGGGCATTATCGGGGGTGGTTCCAGAGGGGCGCTCCTCATCTCACGGGGCTCGGCGGAGCTGGGAGTGAAGAGCAAATCGATCTATCAGCTGCTTTCAACGCCCCGGCGTGTAGTGTTCCCCGAGCCGAACCAGCGGGGCCCCTTAAATGATGCTTGTCACACCACACCAGGAGCAAATCAAACCTGGCAGCAGTGAATGGGAAAAGGCTAGCATTATAAAATTCAGACCAATTAGAGGTTCACGACCATTTCGGACAATCAGGGCTATGCCTTTAGGATGCATCTATTCTCATTTCTTTTTCAAACTTCCATCGCCCTCTGTATCTCCCTGGCCACGACAGCTCTCGCCATCCTTTTCTGCACTGTCTTCTCTAAAGCCCTGGCCGCCCTCCTGCGCGAGTACTCGTCCACCTGCCACTCCAGGCCTTCGTAGCCCACTTCCATTAGCACCAGTCCTTCTGCGGGGGCCGTGGGCGCACCCCGGTTTATCTCAGGATTGAGAAGATCTAAGATCCACTCCAGGCCTTTCGCCCCGGAGCCCACCTTCTCTAAGGCGCAGGCTATCTTTCTGACCATGTTCCACAGGAATCCATCAGCTCTGACATCGAAGATCGCCAGCCCATCATGCCAGGAGATCTCGAGCTTTGTAATCTCCCTCACTGTATCTCTTTTTTGCGAGGAGAAGTTCCTGAAATCATGCCTTCCCAGGAGCAATCCAGCTGCCTCTTGCATCATATCCACGTCCAGCCCCTGGTGCCATGAGAAGTACCGGTATTCCCGCCACAAAGCGCTCCACCGGGCGCTATAGCCCACGGGCGCCTCCGCCCACGCCCACGCCCATATGTCCCGCGGTAGCCGGCCGTTGATGCACCTCGGCGTTGTTAGGAAGGCCTTCTCCTCATCGATAAAGAGATCAATTACCTGCCCCAGTGCAGATACGCCCCGATCGGTCCGGCCGGCGTAGCAGAAGTCGCCGCCCTCAACGCCTATTCTGTAGAGGGCCTTCCTCACCTCGGAGTCGATGGTGACAAGGCCCGGCTGACGCTGGAATCCATAGTAGCCATCTCCAAGATAGGCTAGCTTGAGGGCGACCTTCATTCTAGGCTTCTCGGGGATCGGTTATGTAGCCGGCAATGGCGCTGGCCCCCGCTGTAGCAGGCGAGCAAAGGTATACAGAGGCCTTTGGGCTGCCCTGCCGGCCCACAAAGTTGCGGTTGGAGGTGGAAAGGCAGACCTCTCCCGGCCCGAGCAGCCCAAAGCTGCCGCCCATGCAGGGCCCGCAGCACGGCGACTCTACCATGGCCCCGGCCACCATGAGCTTCTCAACCAGGCCGGCACGCAAGGCCTTCAGGTACTCCTCCCTGCTCGCCGGCACAACTATCATCCTTACGCCTTTGGCCACCGGCTCGCCCTTCATGGCATCACAGGCTGCCAACAGGTCTTCGAACCTGCCGTTGGTGCAGGACCCGAGGAATACCTGGTCTATCCTGGTCTCGGGAAGCTGGCTTATGGGCATGACGTTGTCCACATTGTGCGGCAAGGCCACCTGCGGCTCGAGATGGCTAACATCCCAGTGCCTTTCCAGGATGGGTGCGTCCTCATCTCCAGAGACCATGAACCTCTCGATGGCCGATTCATCCTCGACCCTCGCTCTGAGATACTCGATGGTGATCTGGTCAGGCGTTACGATTCCTGCTTTGGCACCCATCTCAATGGCCATGTTGCTCATCGTCATCCTCTCGGCAATGCTCATGCCGGCCACGGCCTCTCCTTGAAACTCGCAGGCCAGGTAGTTGGCCCCGTCAGCTCCGATATCCCCGATTATCCTGAGGATGACGTCCTTTGAGGTGACATTTCTCTTCAGCCTGCCGTCGACCGAAAGCTGCAGCGTCCTGGGAACCATGAACCAGAGCTTACCAGTGGCAAAGACATAGGACATATCTGTCGAGCCGATGCCTGTGGCAAAGGCGCCCAGGGCTCCGTAGGTACAGGTGTGCGAGTCGGAGCCCACCACCAGAGCACCTGGCAGCACGTGCCCTTTCTCGGGAAGCACCTGATGGCACACCCCGCAGAAGATATCGTAGTTGAGGATCCCCTGCTCCTCCGAGAACCTCCTGAGCATTATGTGGTTCTCAGCCGCCTTGAGGCTGTCTGCTGGGACCTGGTGGTCGAAGAGCATCACAATCTTCTCGGAATCCCAGACCTTGGCCTCCCTGCCCGCGATCTCATAAAATCCCTTTATCGCCAGGGGGCCGGTGATGTCATGGATCATTGCGCAGTCAATATCGGCCATGACAAACTCGTCGGCTCGCGCTTCTTCCTTCGCGGCTCTTGAAAATATCTTCTCAGACAGGGTTTGACCAGTCATGAGAATGGCCATCTCAGCCAAGATAAATAAATCTTCACCTGAACCTAAGCCGAAGGGCCCAGCCAACACCTCAAAGGGTTTATATAAGCAAGCAGCCATCAACAGTGCGCTAAACATTACATTATGGCCCAAGTTTGGAGGAATTTTTATAAAGATTAAGACAATCCTCGACGAAGAAGAGATCCCCAAGAAGTGGTACAATGTGGCCGCCGATATGCCCACGCCTCTTCCTCCGCCTCTTCATCCCGGGACGGGGAAGCCCCTGAATGCCTCTGACATGGAGCTGATCTTTCCAAAGGAGCTGATCCGGCAGGAGATGAGCCCTGAGAGGTGGATAGACATTCCCGAGGAGGTTCGCGATATCTACCGGCTGTGGAGGCCGACTCCCCTATACAGGGCGGCTGGCCTCGAGAAGGCTCTCAAGACCCCTGCCCGAATCTACTATAAGTACGAGGGCGTCTCTCCGGCGGGAAGCCACAAGCCCAACACCTCCGTGCCTCAGGCCTACTACAACATGAAAGAGGGGATGGAGAGGCTGGCGACAGAGACCGGCGCAGGCCAGTGGGGCTCGGCTCTCAGCCTTGCTACCTGCCTCTTCGGCCTGAAGTGCACCGTCTACATGGTCAGGGCCAGCTACGACAGCAAGCCCTACCGGCGGAGCGCCATGAGAGTTTGGGGAGCGGAGTGCCTTCCCAGCCCCTCTGATCAGACCAACTTCGGCCGAAAGGTTCTCTCAGAGATGCCTGACACGCCCGGAAGCCTGGGCATAGCGATCTCCGAGGCAGTCGAGGACGCTGCCACCCACGAGGACACCAACTACTCCTTAGGGTCTGTTCTCAACCACGTCCTCCTTCACCAGACTGTGGAGGGCCAGGAGCTTAGGAAGCAGTTCGAGATTCTGGACGATTTTCCTGACGTCATGTATGGATGCTGCGGCGGAGGGAGCAACTTCCCAGGAATGTGCTTCCCCTTCATTCCCGACAAGCTCAAAGACAAGAAGGACCTGCGAATGGTGGCCTGCGAGCCGACTGCCTGCCCGACACTGACCAAAGGCATCTACGCCTATGACTTCGGAGATACAGCCGGAATGGCTCCTATATTAAAGATGTATACTCTGGGACACGACTTCATTCCCCCGGGAATCCATGCCGGAGGCCTGCGTTATCACGGGGATGCGCCGCTGCTCTGCAGCCTGGTGAAGGATAAGCTGATCGAGGCCATGGCCTTCCAGCAGAACGAGGTCTTCCAGGCGGCCACCATCTTCGCCCGTAGCGAAGGCATAATCCCTGCTCCGGAGTCGGCCCATGCCATAAAGCCGGCCATCGACGAGGCCCTGAGATGCCGGCAGACCGGCGAGGCCCGGGCCATCTTTATATCCCTGAGCGGCCATGGCCACTTCGACCTGGCGGCCTACGATGCCTTCAACGATGGAACGCTGATCGACTATGAGTATCCAGAGGAGCTGGTGAGGCAGTCCCTTGCCAAGCTTCCCAAGGTCTAGAATAGGCTTTCTCTTAAATCCCGTGGCCGGAATGGGCGGGGCCGTGGGCCTCAAGGGCACTGACGGCCTCGTCCAGGAGGCGCTGGCCAGAGGGGCCAGGCCGGAGGCTGCGGAAAGGGCCAAGATATGCCTGAAGCTTCTTGCAGAAGATGCAGATGAGCTAAATTTTTTTGCCGCCTCCGGCGAGATGGGCGAAAAGGTTCTTGAAGAGTGCGGCCTAGGCTGCGAGGTTGTCTACAAACCATCCCATCCTTCCACTGCCGATGACACCATTGCCACGTGCAGAGCGATCCAACAAAAGTCAGTCGATCTGATTCTGTTCTGCGGAGGCGATGGGACAGCCCGGGATGTAGCCTCCATCGCCGGCCTTACTCCAGTGCTTGGAATACCTGCCGGGGTCAAGATGCACTCCGGGGTATTTGCCGTCAGCCCCGAGGCAGCGGCGGAGCTTGCCATTCTATTTCTAAAAGGGGATCTGCAGACCAGGGAGACAGAGATAGTTGACGTGGACGAGGAGCTATACCGGCAGGGAGAGCTGCAGACTAAGCTATTTGCCCTTGCCCGAACGCCTTACAAGCCGGTGCTGGTTTCAGAGAGGAAGAGGATCTACTCGAGCAGGAGCGAGGAGGAGTTCAAGGAGCAGATTGCGCAGTTCGCCAGCGAGTTCATGGTTGACGGCTCGGCCTATATTTTGGGTGCGGGGACGACCACGGCCAGAATCGCCCAGCTCCAGGGAATAGAGAAGACTCTGCTGGGGGTAGACGTCATCAAGGATGGCAGGCTCATCCTGCGTGATGCCTCGGAAGAAGGCCTTCTCCAATTGCTCGGGCAGGAGAGAAGCGCCAAGGTAATAGTGAGCCCCATCGGTGCCCAAGGGTTTCTTTTGGGAAGGGGCAACCAGCAGATCAGCGCTAAAGTGATGCGCCTGGTCGGAGTTCAGAACCTGATAATAGTATCCACGCCTCACAAGCTGGCGGAGCTAGGTCGGCTCTTGGTGGACACCGGCGACCTGGATCTGGACAGGGCCATCTCCGGAAGCCGTCAGGTGGTCACCGGCTACAGGATAGCGCAGAGAAAAGAGGTGATGGCGGCGGAGGATATCGTTTCAGCTATCAGGTAGCTCGCATCTCCTTCCAGCCAAAATTTTGGAAGATCTTTTGTATATAATATTGTCTATATTTTTTTGATAGCCGACGCTCCATATTACATTAATTCAATTATATAGAAAAACTAAACTTCTGGCCAAAGGGATGTTTTACGTCGTAATATGGTTCCACAGCTCTTGGAGATGATCTCCGTAGAGCACCCATATGAGCACGAAGATGCCAAAAATGATATAGAGGTTGGTGGTGTACACCAACCACTGAAGAAGACGCATCTTCTTCTCGGGAGTTCCGAACAACTCTTCTGCCTTTCTCTCAAACCAGCTGGTCATGGGATCAGGCCGGGGCTACAGCTTCGGCTGCCGCCCTGGCTGCCCTCTCAGCCTCCTCGGCCTTAGCGCGCTTCTGGGCCTTGCCCTTGAGCTTCTTCAGCCTGACGATGCTGTCCCTGTCCATCTCCTCCAGGGCAAAGGCGATGAACTTGATGGTATCCGTGATGTCAGGGATGACCTTGTACTCCAGGGCATTGACTCGTCTCTTGGTGCTTTCGATGTCGTCGACCAGCCTGACCAGCGCAGTCTCCACCTCGGCTGCCAGGATGATCTTGTCCACCAGGGCTTCATAGGAATCTGCCGCCTCATCGATGGCCGCGCTAGTGCCTATGATGCCGTAGCCTCGCTCGTACATCTTCTTCTGCACGGATTCGGCTGTGATCTTTGGCACCACCACTCCCATGATGTTCCTGGACTCAAGCTGAATCGTCGGCTCCTTTTGCAGGGAATAGGCCACGCTGTTTATGGCCACAGTGCCCTCAGTAGCTTTGGCCATGTTGAGCCTCTGCTCTGCCTTTAGCAGAGCCTCAACCAGCTCTTTGCGGACAGCTTTGGCTTTGTTCAGCACCTCAAAAAATTCGATCATGAGACCGTCGCGCTTCATCTTGAGGAGCGAGTGGCCGGTCCGGGCTACCTTGATCCTCCTGCGAAGGGCGATCAACACCGCCCTAGTCGGCTTTGTTCCTCGTATTACGGTCATGATCTCACTTCTTCGGTTCTTCAGCTTCCGCCTTGGCCGTGCCCGCGTACTTGGGATGGTACACCTTGATGTACTTGTCATCGATCCTGGTGAGCATGGCCTCAGGCAGCATGGAAAGCAGCTCCCAGCCGATGGTCAGCGTCTCAATGATGGACCTGTCCTCATCCCTGCCCTGGTTGATGAACCTCTTCTCGAACCGGTCGGCGAACTCCAGGATGAGCTTATCTCGCTCGGAGAGAGCCTCCTTGCCCACGATGGCCGCGAGACCCCTGAGATCACAGCCCTCTGCGTAGTAAGCATACAGCTGGTCAGAGACGGCACGGTGATCTTCGCGAGTGTGGCCCTTGCCGATTCCAGAGTTCATCAGCCTGGATAGAGACGGCCTGATGTCGATGGGCGGGTAGATTCCTTTTCTGTGTAGCTCTCTGGATACAATCAGCTGTCCCTCAGTGATGTAGCCGGAGAGGTCAGGTATGGGATGAGTTATGTCATCTCCAGGCATGGTGAGAATGGGGAACTGCGTAATAGAGCCTTTCTTGCCCTTGATGATCCCCGCACGCTCGTAGTTAGTCGCCAGATCGGTATACATGTATCCCGGATAGCCACGTCGCCCTGGCACTTCCTCACGAGCCGCTCCCATCTGCCTCAGAGACTCGCAGTAGTTGGTCATGTCGGTGTAGATGACCAGCACGTGCATGTCCAGGTCGAAAGCCAGATACTCTGCTGTAGTCAGTCCCAGTTTGGGGGTCAGCAGCCTCTCCACAGCCGGGTCGTCTGCCAGGTTGAGGAAGATGACAGCCCTCTCCAGAGCCCCTGTCCTCTCGAAGTCGGCCATGAAGTGCTGGGCCTCTTCATTGGTGATGCCCATGGCACAAAATACTACGGCAAATGCCTCGGCCTCGCCAAGAGTCTTCGACTGCCTGGCAATCTGCAGAGCTACATCGTTGTGAGGCAGGCCTGCACCTGAGAAGATGGGCAGCTTCTGGCCTCTAACCAGGGTGTTTGTTCCATCGATGGTGGATATGCCAGTCTGGATGAATGCTCTGGGCTTGGCCCTTTGCGCGGGATTGATGGCGGCACCGATGATCTCTCTTTCCAGCTCTGGAACAATAGGTGGTCCGCCATCCCTTGGCCTGCCTGACCCAGAGAGAACTCTCCCTATTATGCCCGGAGAGAGCGGCATCTTGATGACATCTCCGGTGAACTTTACGGTACTATCCCTGGAGAGACCGCCAGTTCCCTCGAAGACTTGGACCACAACAATCTCATCGGAAGTGTCCAAGACCTGTCCTCTCTTCACTTCTCCAGCCGATGATTTGATCTCTACAAGCTCGCCGAAACCTACCGGCTCCGTCTTCTCTACGAAAATCAGAGGCCCTGCGATCTCGTTAATAGTCTTGTATTCCTTGGTCATTGCGAATCCTCCTCACTTCAAGGCCTTGAACTCGGCGTCCATCTGGTCATATACCCTCTGCAACGCCGGGACATAATCCTCCTCCAGCTTAATCTTGGCCAGGGCGTCCTTCGAGGCAGTGCTCGTGATGGTCTCTACAGGCACACCTCTTTGAAGAGCGTCGAAGGCATAATCTCTGTACTTGAGGATGGACGCAAGCAGGTCAAACTGTTTCTTGAACAGGCAGGTGCTATCCACCGGATGGAAAGCGCTTTGAGCGAGCCAGTAGTTGATAATCATCCTGGCCACCTCTAAAGTCAGCTGCTGCTCCTCCGGCAAGGCATCTGATCCGACGAGCATCACGATCTCTTCCAGCTCGGCATTCTCCTGCAGAATGGCCATGGCCCGCCTCTTGTTCTTGACCCAATCTGGATCCACGTTCTCTGTGAACCATGGCTCTAGGTCTTTTTCATACAGCGAATAGCTCTCGAGCCAGTTAATGGACGGGAAGTGACGCCTTTGAGTAAGCTTGGTATCCAGACCCCAGAAGACCTTCACTATGCGAAGCGTACCCTGAGTCACAGGCTCCGTGAAGTCGCCACCTGGCGGGCTGACCGCCCCTATAATGCTGACAGACCCTTCTTCTCCACCGAGGGTTTGCACCCTGCCCGATCTCTCATAGAAGTCGGCAAGCCTTGCGGATAGATAAGCCGGAAATCCTTCCTCGCCAGGCATCTCTTCAAGGCGCGAAGCCAGCTCTCTCATAGCCTCAGCCCATCTGGATGTGGAGTCCGCAGTCATCATGGTATCATATCCCATGTCCCTGTAGTACTCCGCTGTGGTAATCCCGGTGTAAACCGATGCCTCCCTTGCAGCGACAGGCATATTGGAAGTGTTGGCGTAGACAATTGATCTCTCCATCAGAGGCCTGCCCGTCTTCGGGTCTATCAGCTCAGGGAACTCGTGGAGCAGGTCTGCCATTTCATTGCCACGCTCACCACAGCCCACGAAGATCACTACATCCACTTCGGCAAACTTTGAAAGCGTCTGTTGCATTACAGTCTTCCCAGTTCCGAATCCTCCAGGAATGGCAGCGGTTCCGCCTTTGGCAAGGGGGAAGAATCCGTCTATGACCCGCTGTCCGCTTCGCAAGGGAATGCTAGGCGGCAGCTTCTTGATAACAGGCCTTGGCACACGGACAGGCCATTTCTGAAGCATAGTTAACTTAGATCCGTCCTCCAGCACACAAACAGTCTCATCTATGTTGAAGTTTCCGGAGTAGATCTCCTTTACAGTTCCACCCTTGTGTCTTGGATGGACCATGATCTTATGCTTGATCAAGAGCTGTTCCTGGACGGCCCCAATGGTCTGTCCGGGCTTAACTACATCGCCCTTCTTTGCCGTTGACGTAAACTCCCACTTCTTCTTGTGGTCTATGCCGTCCACAAAAAGACCTCTGCTAACGAAATCCCCAGACTTCTCTGCCAGTAGCGGCAAAGGCCTCTGGATGCCGTCGTAGATGGTGGTTAGTATCCCTGGTCCAAGCTGGGCCACCAATGGCCCTCCGGTCTCCTTTACTGGCTCGCCCGGCCTGACGCCAGATGTATCCTCGTATACCTGAATGATATGTCTATTTCCGGAAATGCCGATGACCTCGCTCATCAGCCCTTCCTCGCCGACCAGGACCAGATCATACATGTTTGCCTTCAGGCCTGTGGCATGGGCGACCGGTCCCGCGACTCGCTTAACTCTGCCTACTACTTCCATAAATCAACACCTATTGCCCTTTTAATCTTCTCTCTCATCTCTGTGCTATGTTCAGTTCCGATGGATATCACAGTGGGCCTGTTCAATTCAGATAATTGCTCCTGTAATCTCTTGGGGAGGCGGTTATAATCCGCCTGCCTCAACACCAGTATGCCGACTTTGGGGTCGGCTATGACCTCGTTGATCTTAGAGACAAGCTGATCTTCGGTGTCGGCGGCGAAGGACTTCTTGACGCCCGCCAGGTTGAATCCGAGGACGGAATCGCTGCCGCCAATAAATGCAATCTCCATTAAGCCACCACCACCTGCTCCTCTATGAGCTCAGCAGGAAGGCCTGCCTCCTTACCACGGACGATCTTCCTGATGTTGGCAACCTCAGTCTCCTTGCTCACCATGTACCCAAGCACCGGCAAGATAGAAAGAGGATGATAGTTGGAAATAGCCCACGCGTATCTTATGAGATATGCCCTCAGCCTGGCCTCAATCCTGCTTATGGCATCGATGTCAGGAGTTGCTATGTCCGATATCGATGACCAGAATGGGTAGCCTTCAAGGCTTCTTAAGAACTCCCCGAAGGGCTGGCCGGCCATGCGGCTCAGCTCATCGTAGAGCTTTCCGCCTGGGATGAGGTTTTCTTGCACTATGCTGGCCTCGACGCCTGCCTTGTTCATTCTGAAGAGGGTGATCAGATTTTTAATATCGATCTCTCTTCGGACGTACTTGAGGAGCAGGCCTCCGCCAACGGATAGAGTTCCTCCCACAGCACGCTCCATCCTGAAGTAGTAGAGCTTATCAAGGGCGTTCTCCACCGTGGCCAGGTCCTTGCCGTCGTATTGGGCAAGCGCAACGGCATAATCGGTGCCCTCAAAGGCAGATATTACCTCCTGAATGGACTCCTTCTTCGCCAGGCCGTCCAGAAACTCCATATCCAGCTCGCCAGCAGGAACGAGATACTTGGCGATCTCAGACTCGCTGGCTCCGTAGAACTTTCCGCGGATTATGGTCTTGATGTTCCAGATGTCCCAGCGCCTAAGGTACTCCAGGATAAGGAACCGAGGCTCATCAATAGAGACGTCATGAAGCTTCCTGTAGGTCTTTGCCAGGTTGGCAAAGGTGGCATGCTCTATCAGCTCCGTGCCGGAATAATCCTTAGCCAGCGCGTCGATCTCATCTTTGTACTGGGTCTCTTCCAGATATCGGGCGATCTCCGATATGTCCATAACCATCATTCTGGGATACATCTCCGCAGGGATGAGCTTGGTCTTCATCGCCCGGACCCTGCCCGTGATGTAGGCGTACTTCACCGGTTTCCCGAACTTTGGTAATCGCAGTACCGGCATCGTCCTCACCCGAACAAGATCTTAGAAACCTCTTTCATCTTGCCGTTGAAAACCTCGCGTGCAAGAGTTTCATAGGTTAGATCATAGCGTATAGTTCCATCTTTGTTCTCGATAACCACGCCGCCTAGGATGTCCAGGTTCCCCGCATAGTTAGGGGCGAGGGAGGATACGAAGGCCTCATCCCTCTTGTTGGAATATGCCTTCATATCCTTGAGATCGTAAGGCGCTAGGAGACTCTTGAGCATGGCCTCGTTGTCCTTTTTGGGAAGATCTTTGATCTTCTCCATCAGCTTAACCTTGGCCTGCTCCAGGAGATCCTTATGCACATTCAGCTCCGCCCTCTTAACCTCGAGGTTGGCGCTGGAGATCTCCCTGCGCTCTAGGGCCTCAACGGCGTGTCCTACCTCCGTCTCCTTCCTGGACTTGATATCTGCGGCACGTTCTCTGGCTTCATTGAGTATCCTTGCAGCCTCCTGGTCGGCCGCCACATTGACCTGGGCGACCTTGTCCTTGCTGGTTGCAAGTATGGACTCAACCACTGCATCTAGTGCCATTGCCTCTCACCCTCGATCGGCTCAATAGTCACTGCAGCAGGCCAGCGAATGGTGTCCAGGCGAACATCAGAATCAGAGATACGGCAAGTCCGAAGATGATCAGAGTCTCAGGCAGCAGCATCAGGAACAGACCCTTGCCCAGGAATCCCGGCTCCTCTGCCACCACGCCGACTACAGCGGCTCCGATTCCCTGCTCACCAACTCCCGCACCTATGCCAGCCAGTCCAGTAGCCAGACCAGCGCCGACAGCCAACAGTCCATACAAAATTCCTGCATCCTGTATTGCCATTTTCCTCAATCCTCCTTTTCCCTAATATTATACCTTCAGATACCTCCGGACGTGTCCGAAGGGTGAATATTCAACTCCACCGCCATGCTGGCTGTAGAACTTCGTGAACATCTCCACATAATGCAACCTCAGAGGATGCATGAAGGGAGACAGAATTCCCAGCAGCAGGTTGATGAAGTGCACCACGGTCAGCACGACTATGCCGACCACGATCGCCACCATCGAGAACTCTGCACTATCCGTTGCTCCTCCGCTCAACATGGGCATTATGACATAGAAAGCCAGCTGGTTGCCCGCAAATGCCAGGCCTACCGATGCCAGGCCTATGGCCAGAAGCCTCAGGTAGGATATGAGATTGCTCACATAGAAGGGCAGGTGAGTTACTCCCAAGGCCCCTTCTGGCCCCATGACCATCATCACAATGGCCACCAGAATGATGAGGCCGCTGATATAGACCAGGAACGTCTGGCCCATGATCAATCCCAAGAGCAGCAAAGCGAAGAAGAACTGGAAGAGCAGCACCGGCAACCTCTCGAAGTAGGCATGCTTTTTCTCACCATAGTTGAGCTCGGTCTTGATTCCCAGGATGGAACCAATTCCGGTGTGGAGCACACCAATGAAAAGGCTTGTGCCGATCAACAGCAGAACCGCATTACTTGCCAGCCTGTACAGCGGGAAAATGCCCAGGGGACCGATCCTGCCCAATGGACCGAATACGCCTTCCCCGAAGAACGCTCCCGTCTCCTCCAGATGGAGGATCTCCTCATGAGGCAGATTTCCAAAGATCCTGCCCCACAACCCCAGCGGTCCAAAGACCTCTCCGAAGACAAATCCGAAGATGATCGCCCATATGCTGGCTATGATCACTATGTTGATCAGCTGCTGCCATCCGTCGGTCCTGAACTTCTTCTTGAGACCCAGCAGAACCAGCAAGATCATTATGCCATATCCCACATCTCCCAGGATCATCCCGAACATGATCGGGAAGAAGACGAATATGATCAACGTGGGGTCGAACTCCTTGTACTCCGGAATCGCGAAGAGACGCGTAATAAGCTCGTAGGGCTTTGTAATGCTTGGATTATCCATCTTGGTGGGCACATCCTCGCCATGCTCCACGAGCCCCTCCGCCTCCTTCTCGAGAAGCAGCTGAACCTCCAGGCGCCCGCCTGCTGCGCCCTCCAACTCTCTCTTCAGCTTGCTGAACTGATCCGAAGGGAGCCAGCCGTCGATGACAAAGGCGTTGGCAGTCTCTGCAAACCGTAGAGGAGCCTCGGTCTTTGACGTCTCTATGGACAGGTATTCATCCGTGGCTAAAATGAGATCCTCGTACTGCTTTCTCATGTCTGCCAGCTTCTTCTGCAAAGGTGCCTTCTCGCCCTCGAGGTTCTTGATGCCGGCCTCCAAAGAGGCAATAGCAAAGTCCGCATTCCCCTCCAGTCTGGGCACAGAGATCTCTGTAAATCCATGCGCCGCAAGGACGTTAGAGACCTCGCTTGCCTTGTCCGCGGGCACGAAGGCTGCTGTCAAAGTAGCTTTCTTGGTGGTTCCAGAGTAGACCTCATTGACTGGCGCAACCTTGGCCACGTCGGCATCCACCGCAGACGCGACTGTGCCCACGAATACAGCCAGCGATTCGTATCCATAGTATGCTTCCAGCGGCAGGGGCAATGCTGTCAGGGGTCTCAGCGCCGTGATCTGGTCCTGCTTAGTCTTGATCTCTGCATCAATTGCAGTAATCCTCTCAAAGGTAGCGGTCACCTCTGCGCCAACATTGTTGAGAAGATTGTCTTTCCCAGATAGCACCTGGGACTCAGGATAGGTCACCTCTGCAGCCTTCGACTTTATCTCCAGGTGCCTGGTGGTGGATCTGAGCTTTATTAGGTCCTCAGAATACTCTTTGGCTTTGCCGATAGGCTTTCCCATCTCAAAATCTGATTGGGTGCCAGTATAGTTGACAATATGTAACAGGCGCAACTCATGCAGCTTTTCAATAACAGGCGCAATCACGTCCTTTGACCCGGCGACGACCACACGGCTCATCTTGACGGGTCTAAGCATGCAATAACCCCATGAACTCCTTTAATAGATATTCAACTGCTTTGTCCAGCTTTGCGCTGGCGGTGCTGCTCATTGAACTGACGTTCTTGGTGCCGCTCTCGATGATCGACTGCTTCTTGGCTCTTACATCAGACTCTGCACTGGCTATGCTCTTGTCGTAGTAGTCCTGTGCACCGGCTTCAGCGCCCTTGACGACGTTCGTTGCCTCAGTAGTGGCATCGGCCATTCGTTTCTCCCTCTCCGCCTCGGCTCGCTGGACAGCAGCCTTGGCATCGGCCTCCGCCTGTTTGATCTCCGATAAGATATCGTCTCTAGCCATCTGATCCCTCTACATGTTCCCTCTCTACACCTCTTATGCTTTTCAAACAGCGCTACATCACTTTAGGCTTGTGATAAACGCTGTCATCCATCCTCATCTACCGATATAAACTCTTCGGTTTTGCCTTAGCGACGAAAGTCTATTTCGACATCTCTCTTCATGATTTCCAAAATTCTAGTGCTGTTTGCAGCTCTTGGTGCTCTTTAGCATACTCTTCCAGGGGGATTTTCCTGGCCCAGGCCTCTACTGACTGGACCATGGCTCTTGCCCCTGCGGTTGTGCCCTGAGGATGACCGTGGACTCCTCCGCCAGCCTGCACTATGCAGTCTATGCCATAGCCATCCAGGTTGGCATGCACATTCCCGGGGTAGACCCCTCCCGAGGCCACGGGGAAGACCCTTTTCAGCCCATGCCACTGTTCCCGCAAGGCCTCTTTGGCCCTGTCGTTCTCCTCCGCCTCTCGGGCCATCTTCCCCAGGTAGGTGCCGGTATGCAGGTTTGTGCCTCCTGCCAGCCGCACCAGCCTGGCTATCACGGCCATGCTGATCCCGTGGGCCTTATCCCTGGTCAGGGCGCCATGCATCGTCCTGTGCACGTGGATGGGGACTTTGAGGTTCCTGGACAGAACCTCTAAGGAGGAGAAGCCCGCCGTAAGGACGTCGACCATGACCATGTTGGCCCCATGCTCCAGTGCCCTCTCTGCCCTCTCCAGTATCTGATCTGCCCCAGAGGTCACATTCACGGCGTAGAAGGCCTTCTTCCCCGTCTCGAGCTCCACCTTCTCTAGCATACTCATGACCTCTTCCACGCGGGGAACCATGGGGCAGAAGGCCTGGTCGGTCAGTGTCTCGTCGTCTTTGACCAGATCCAGGCCGCCTTTGACGGCCGCAGCCGCCACCTCAGCTGTTCCTCTGGGATCCAGGCCCACCTTAGGCTTTACAATGGTCCCAACCAAGGGCCGGCCGTAAGCCTCTACCAGCCTGCGGGCCTCCTCAATCCCGATCTGCGGTCCCTGGTGAGCCCTCACCAGCTTCCGAGGGAATATCACCTCCTGCAGGCGCACCTTTTGTAGTGCCTCCAGGCCGAAGAGATTGCCAGCCACGACAGATAGATATTGAGGGATGTTCCCCGGCTCGAAGAGCTCCTCGGGAAATCCTATCTCCACTGTATTTCCCTGTGCAGAGATGACCCTGGCAGCCAGGGGATTATCTGCGCCCTTCACCTCTGTCCATGTGCCGGTGGACTGCTCGGCGGCAATGGCCGCTGCAGCCTTGCTTATGGGAAGATCCGTTTCTACGTAATATTTTGCTACAAGCTCCATGATTGCTCCCGTGCCTCAATACAGCTAAATACTAATAATTTTTCTAAATATTATTAATATTATTGCTTTGCGGTCATTATGATTCTTCTAAAAAGCCCTTTGATCCCGCCGGGATATAATAACTTCCTCAGGGCAATGTGTTTAACAAAAACGGTAAATAGGACGACAGAGGGGTAAAAGGCTAGAAACTATGCCCGACTGGAGGCAATGGGATTTCTATGAACAAGATCACTATCAGCTTGATCAAGGCAGATGTAGGAGGTTATCCGGGCCACTCTTCTGTCCACCCCGCTTTGATAGAGACAGCCGAGTCCAAGCTGGCGCAGGCCAAGCGATCAGGCGCCCTGATCGATTTTAGGGTCATGGCCTGCGGCGACGACCTGGAGCTGCTCATGAGCCACAGGAGCGGCTGCGACGACGGCGAGATTCACGCCCTGGCCTGGGAGTGCTTTGAGGAGGCGACAGAGACGGCGAAGAAGCTCAAGCTCTACGGCGCTGGACAGGACCTCTTATCCGATGCCTTCAGCGGCAACATCAGGGGCATGGGGCCGGGGGTGGCGGAGATGGAGTTCACCGAGCGCGTCAGCGAGCCCCTCATAGCCTTCATGATGGACAAGACCGAGCCGGGGGCCTTCAACTTTCCCGTCTTCAAGATGTTCGCCGATCCCTTCAATACCGCCGGCCTGGTCATCGATCCCGGGCTTCACCAGGGCTTTGTCTTCGAGATCTGGGATATCATGGAGCACAAGAAGGTCTTCATGAGCTGTCCGCAGGAGATGTACGAGGTTCTGGCTTTGGTGGGAGCAAAATCCAGGTATGTGATAAAAAGGGTCTATCCCAAGCCGGGAGGAAAGCTCTCCGAGAATGAGCCTGTGGCGGTGATAAGCACAGAGAAGCTCTTCCAGATCGCAGGGACGTACGTGGGCAAGGACGATCCTGCAGGCTTGATCCGCGCTCAGTCAGGTCTGCCGGCTCTTGGAGAGGTCCTGGAGCCCTTCGCCCTGGCCCATCTGGTCTCGGGCTGGATGCGCGGCAGCCACAATGGACCCCTCATGCCCTGCTCCTTTGATACCGCCCATCCCACCAGGTTCGACGGGCCTCCCAGGGTTATAGCAGCCGGATTCCAGCTGGCGCACGGCCACTTTGTCGGCCCTGTAGACCTCTTCAAAGACCTCGCCTTCGACCTGGCCAGAAGAAGGGCCCTGAAGGTAACAGAGTACATGAGGGCGCACGGCCCCTTCGAGCCGCACCGCCTGCCCATGGAGGATATGGAGTACACCACCCTCCCCCACATCATGAAGCGGCTGGGAGACAGGTTCGTGCCGATCGAGTAGGCTTCTCGCGAGCATTTCCGATCTTTATCCCGCTTTTTCCCTAGCTTTGAGCCCCGCAGCCGCAAGAAAGCAATAGGTTCTCTCAAGAGATCCTGATCCTGCATGGATGTAGCAACAAAAAACGGAGTCCAACGCCCCAATTAGGGCAAAGCCGACAGGCATCTTGCGCTTCAATATTCGAAGATGCCCCGGACGGCAGTGCAAAAAAATGGCTGCGCATCATTGCCCATTACCATGAGTTCTCATGGGGCAAAGAGAGCTTTTCTGCCATTGGAGCCGGGCTTTTATTATTCAAAATTTAGCCTGTGTAAGGCACAGAAAATTAAAAGAAACGTATGTGTTTAGCTCCTCTCAATCAGCATCAGTAAACCGATTTCATGATATCATGCATGGCCTGTTCCGAAAGGCTAATTTCAAGCAGCATGGCAACAGATAC
>Ga0315285_10002238_pt1 | contig 20229 bp, 17 predicted proteins | sample YL17G09_36_MG_FD_203698 | JGI IMG/M metagenome (GOLD analysis project Ga0315285, IMG submission 203698) | Sediment microbial communities from Yellowstone Lake, YNP, Wyoming, USA - YL17G09_36 | ecosystem: Environmental > Aquatic > Freshwater > Lake > Sediment | place: USA: Wyoming | collected...
TGATGGTATCTGAACAATTTGATGAATTTTGGGAAATAAGATGCCCTCATTGCAATGAGATTATAGATTTAGAAGTCCTTATTAACAACCTAAAGAAGAAAGACGTAGATATTGTAGATAAGAAATGATTTTTTAAATACTTATTCTGTCTAATAAAAATCATGGAAGATAAGTTCCTCCTGTGTCAGAATCGTAATTGTTGATGCATCTATACAGAAAAAGAATTTATATTATAAAAAGAGTAGTAAAATAATATGAAGGAAAAAGATAAATTTCTTAAGGTCTTCTCTAACTTATCTATAGATTTAAGAAAAGAGATTATTTTAATTATAGACGATCAGCCAATAACTTGGAATGTTGCCTACGAAGAAATAAGCAGAGAAACTGAACTCGGAAAGAAAATTCTAAAGAAATTGATAGAAATGGAGTTGATATGATTGATAGATTACGACGAAATAAAAAAACTCGTGATAATTAGACTCGAATCAATGCCATCCAATATAAAAGTATCAATAGGCGGTAGAGACTTATCAAGAGATGAATTAATAAAAGAAGTGAAAGATGATACGGAGTTTGGAAGATTGATATCTCAAATGCAGCTTGAATATCTTCGTTCAATGAAAAAAGGTTTTGTATGACTTCTGATTTTTTAATAACGAGACCCAAACATGATATTGTAGTTACTTATTTATCTAAATGGAGCAAAGAAGTATTGGATTTTGCGAAAAACAAAAACATCAAGTTCACTGATTTTGAAGCAGAGCAAGCAAATCGAAAAAATGTGGAGAAGTATCTTAAAAAACAAAACCCAAGATTGGTTGTATTCAACGGGCATGGTAATGCAACTATGATATGTGGACATAAGGATGAACCATTGATCGTAAGTAATGAAAACGAGAAATTATTGAAATCAAAAATAACCTATGCTGTAGCATGCGACGCTGCTAAAGAACTGGGAAAAAATGCTGTCAAAAAAGATTGTGAAGCATTTATAGGTTATGACGGTCCCTTTGGCTTTGTTCGCGATGCAAGCAGAGAATGCACCCCTCAAAAGGATAAATTTGCTGAGCCATTCAAAAAAATTTCAAATGTAATTGTAACCTCATTACTGTGTGGCGATAGTGTTAAAACCTCCGTCGAAAAATCACAACACCTGACTTCAGAGTTGATTGGAAAGTATTCAACGAGTGATGCCGAGCCAGGATACAAGGATGTCAGATTTTGGTTGTTTTGGGATAAGTTTTTCTTGAAAGTCATCGGAGTTTCAACAGCGAAATTCTCAGAATAATTTTTTGGTTAAAGCAATTCATAAAAATAGTTGTTATTTATCAGTAATTCTTCTATTAAATAGAATTTTTTTTTCTAAGTAATATTAAAATTTCTTATTTTTCCTATCAGAACCATTAAACAGTAGATATCATATGTTTACTCTTGAATAGAAATTCTTCTTTTATCTAAGTGATTAATTCATCCTATATGAAGAAAAAAAATACTCTTCAAAACCTAAACCTAAATCAATTCGATCAATTCTGGGAAATTACATGTCCAGATTGTGGAAAGACGATTGATTTAGAAGTTTTAGTGAATGTTTTTCAAAAAAAGAGGAGATAAAATGATAAAAAAATTTGTAGCTATAACCGCATTAACAGCTATTTTTTTATTAACAGCAGTATCGGCAGCAAATCTGTATGTAGATGACGATGGAATTTGTGGTAGCAACTCACCATGCTATACAACAATCCAAAGTGCGATAACAGCTTCAAACTCCGGAGATATAATTAAGGTTTACCCAGGAACTTATAATGAAAACCAAATAAAGATAGACAAATCTTTGACTATAGATGGAGATTACATGCTTACAAGCATCATCGATGGTGGAAAAGCGACCGGACTACCTTTAACAGGACTTGTTAGAATAACAGCCAATGATGGAGATGTTATATTTAGAAATTTCGTGTTAAAGAATGCAGGTACTGATGCAGGAAATATAAGGGTTGGTTTATATGCAAGTTCTAATACAGAAGGTGTGAGATACAACATTTTCAACAACATAATTATAGGAAGTGGTAATCCAGATGACGAAGATGATTATGGATTATATGCTGCAGGTGGCAAAGAAAATTTAGTTTTTATTTACAATCAGATAACCCAAACAGGGGCAAATGCAATATTGATAGAGACACATCCAGGACCAACCGACATTAGTTATAACACATTAGATGAGGGGGCTTATGGAAGTACTGCATACTTCAGCATGACTTATGGTGGTCTTGATATAACTACACTGCAGAAAGTCAGTCATAATAAAATAGATGTTGGCACAGGTAATTTTGTTTATGATCCCATTTACCCCTGGACGAGCGGAGGTATTACTTTTAACAGTGCATCTCACTATGGGGGAGGAAGCGGCAAATATACAAATGTGAAGATTACTGACAATGTAATAACAGGCCTAATGGGCTACAGAAGAGGCATATCTCTAGTCAATGATGATACTGGTGACGGAAGCAGTGGAGAGATTAGTTCTCCGATCATTACAGATAACACTATTACAGGCGAATTAGGGTCTACCGACAGTAGAGGAATTCAATTATATGGTCTAGTCAGTGATGCAGAAATAAAAGGAAACAAAATCAGTAACTTAGATAAAGGATTTTATGGTACAACTGGAAAATACGGCGATCATATCGCAACAGGAACGACATTTCGATATAATTTGTTGTTTGACAATATTTTTGGTTTACAATGGGATGGTTTAAGTACATTTGATGCAGAATCAAACTGGTGGGGAGATAATTCAGGTCCATACAACCCAACGTTAAACCCAACTGGTACTGGAGATGATGTGAGTGATCATGTCGATTTCGACCCTTGGTTGACGCTCGATATGACTTTGAATTCACCCGAAGAAAAAATTTATGATACGACAAGAATTCTGCTCGATGTGTCAGTTAGTCTAAAGGTTAATAAGATCGAATATTCAGACAATGGCGGAGATTTCAAGAAATTGTGTACAAACTGTGATAATTACAGTGAAAAAAAGACTTTCAATTATGGAGATCATACCTTAGTAGTAAGATCTACTATAGGAAGCAAGACTGTTTCAAGGACAGTGGAATTCTCTATAGACAATAAACCACCAAGAATATTAAAGCAGTATCCATTGATTGGTAAATATACAAACGGAAGTTTCAAAGTTGTTTACACCGAAGAAAATCTGAAAGCCATAACATTATACTACAAGAGAATTTCAGAATTAGCATACAAGAGTATGTCAAGGAATGATTGTGAATCAGGGAAAAATAAGGAATGCATATTTAATGTCGACTTGTCAAGTTATGACGGGCAACGTATTAAATATTACTTTGTTGTACAAAACGATGTTAGTGAAGCTACTGGTAGAGTACAAGTAGCGAATGTTGATGCCAAAACACCATTAATAACTTTAATTTCTCCAAAAAACGCAACCTATAATTCTCGAAAAATTGCATTGACTATAGCTGTTAACAAAGAAGTTGAGTTGGAATATTCAGACAATGGCCACAACTTCAGAGAATTGTGTAATGAATGCGATTACTATAACAAAACACATACATTCAGCTATGGGGTCCATGAATTACAGATTAGAGCTACTGATAAAGCTGATAGTATAGTGACCAGTTCAATTGTATTTACAGTTAAAAAATAGTTTTCTTTTTCTTTTTTTCTTTTATATAAGAAATAAATTTCTATCTAATAGATAATAGAATGTTGAACAAAGAGTGTAGACACACCCCATTGTTGTTGATCCAGCAAGAAGGTTCAAAAATTTCAGTTGCCTGCATTCGTTCAAAAACTCTAACTCAATTTAGAAAAATTTCTATAAAATAGAAATGTTATTAAAGAATAATTCACAAATAATTTATAACGGAAGTAGGCCGTAGGTGTAGTACCTATTTTTCTCTTGATATTCAATTTTTTTAAAGTTTAAATATGACCTGAAACGATAATATATCTTCTAAGTTTAGGATAAGGGGGTGTAAAAATGGATAAAAAAATAATGGTTGTTTTACTTTGTGCAATGTTAGCATTCATGCCAGTTATGGCTTTAACTGTACAAAAAGTTGATTGCGATGGTTTTTGGCTCTATAAACACAGCGAAAATTCATATTCAGGACAATTTGCTAGGTTCTGGCCTTGGTGGCATATACAAGGAAGATGTTAGATAATTTTTTTATTTTTTTTCTATTTCCTATAAAAAGCAAAAACTACTCGAAAGTGGTGTTATAACTTATTAAATACTCTTTTATGTAATAATTAATCTGGGGAGGGTGTGAAGAAAATATTATTCTTATCTTTATTAATGTTTTTTTTCTTCGTAATAGTTACAACTACAATTTCTAGCGTATATGCTATTTGTTCTTTTTGTAATAGTAACAATTACGAAACTGCTGATACTGTATGTGCTTGTCCTAATTGGGAGGAGTGCAAAGACATTTATTATCAGAGCACTGCATATGTAGCTGATACAGGGCAATATGGTACTGATTATTGTTATGATGATAATACAGTTGCTGAATACTATATAAATTGTAAATATTTGCCTGTGGGATTTACAGATTCCCTTGAAAAAGAGTTTATTGATTGTCAACCCGATGAAGCATGTATAGATGGTAAATGTGTTTATACAGGTTGTGGTGGTAGTAAAACTTCTTATACTGCAAAAGGGACGTATAACGTTTGTACTCTTGCAGAGTATATTGACGCATCTGGTTCTTGTTTACCTACTGGCGTTAATTATGAAACTGGTTATGAACCTGAAGGTAATGAAGTAAGACTGATAGACACGAATGGTAAAACTCTTCAAATAAAAACAATTTCTATATGTGATTTATATCCTTTGATATCTGTGGTTTATGGCACTCATACTTTAATACAAGGTAATTGTTATACTAGTCCAGACCCTTTAAGTAGTATCGAAACAATATGCTGGGAAGAGAAATCGACACTAGATAATTTTTTTGATATAGTAAACATTGATTGGAAAGTACCAATTACAACTACTTCGACAACAAGTTCGACTTCATCTACATCAACCTCCACGATATCAACAACTACTACAACATCTTCGTCAACATCTACCTCAACGTCCACTACTTCAACTAGCACGTCTACGAGCACATCAACGTCATCAATCACTTCAACAACAACTTCAACATCTACGTCTTCTACATCAACTAGTACTAGCACTTCCACCTCTACAATTACAACTACTTCGACAACAAGTTCGTCAACTACGACTAGCACGTCAACGATTACTTCAACCAGTACAACTTCTACTAGTTCTTCTACGAGTACGTCAACTATAACATCAACCAGCGCATCCACATCTACTATATCATCTTCAACTTCCTCTTCTACATCCTCAACTACCACATCTACAAGTACGTCTTCTTCTACGATAACAACTATACCCACAACCTCAACATTAACTAGCACATCAACATCAAGTTCTTCTACCACATCAACTACAACGGTTAAAACAACGTCTTCTTCGACTTCTTCAACTACAAGCACTTCGATAAAAACAACTTCATCAACTGTTAAGACTACAACTTCTACTACAACAACTATATGTGGAGTCAAACAATGTTTAATCAGAACTATACATCGTATATGTCTTGCCTGGAGGTTTGTTCCATGCCAACAGACTACGTCAACAACAACTACATTGATAACATCATCAACAGTCAAAACTACTGTGACAACTACGACTAGTATTGGATCATGCAAACAAAAGGGCGAATTATGCACTTCTAATTCTCAATGCTGTTCTAACTCATGCACAAGAAAATGTATAGAAAAATTTGGTGCAGCTTGTAGTAAGTATGCGTTTATATGTAATTAGAATTTTCCTTAAACAAAAACAAATTTTCTATATTGTTATAAAACCACTCTAAAGTGGCATTATACCCCATTAAATAGTTTATTTCACATTAATTGAATTGGGATGGGGTGTGAAGAAGGTATTATTTGTAGTATCAATAGGATTATTCTTGGTATTAATATCAAGCGTTAGAGCTGATTGTGTTGTTCCAACTGATGGGATGGTTATTGATGAATTTACTTGGTTTTGTAGTGGCACTTACTATTTACCCAATGGAATTACTATAACGAACCCTTATAATGTTTATTATCATCCATTTTTGGATTGTAATGGTGCAACATTGATTGGCAATAATATTCCATTGAAAGGTGGAATATCAGTTATTATTCCTTATGTTAATATTATAAATTGTACCATAAAAAATTATGATCAATGTATCAGAATGGGAAATACAGGTAATTTACGTCTTGTAGACAATACGTTTTATAATTGCAGTTTAGCTTTTTTTAATAGTGATAATAATATCATATTTAACAATAATTTTGTAAATAGTTCATTGGAATTAGCAACTTCAAATAATAATTTAGTAATAAAAAATATTTTTTATGAAAGTTCTATATTTGTTGGTCCTATGGGAATAGGAGATACGAGTTTTCCAAGTAGTTTTAATAATAGAATTTATAATAATACTTTTATCGGAAAAAGTAATCCTTATGGTAGTAATATCATAATATCTATTTTACATCCTTATTCATTTTATAATGAATTCTGTGTCAATGACATTGGCAATACTTATCTCGACGGTGCAACAGGTCCTACGTGCGAAGATTTACCGATAAACAAAAGAGTATCTTTACTTGAACTGACGGTCAACAACATTTGGAACAAAATCCTCGATATAATAAATGATTTCAAACTTCTAGATGAAAGAGTTGATGCCTTAGAAGGTGTAACAACAACTACTACAACAACTATATCATCTACGACTACTATAGGTTCAACATCAACAACGACTACCACCACAACGATAATCAGTGTTTGTAAAGGTAAAACTTATTCTACTTGTATTTCTTTATCCAACTGTAAATGGGTTGGTGACTTAAGAACTGGACACTGTGAATCAAAGTAAGAAATAATTTTTTCTATCAAATATACAATATCCAAATAAATTCTTTAAATTCAATTAAAAAACTATGAAAAGAATTATCGTACTTTTAACTTTGTTTTCATTCATCTTTCTTTTTAGGATAACTGATACCATTACCCCAGCTGAAACAGGAAGTTTATCTCCAGGTATTTTTACTTGTAATTATGACCTATGCGTCTTAAGTTTAAACTATTTCTTTACACAAGGTGGTTGTGGAAATACTGGAGTGATGATAAAATCAGATAATGATCAAATATTCTTAGGATGTAGGATTGTTCATACTTGTGATATAGGGGATAATTGTGGAACAAGAACTAAGAAAACCATGAACATTACAAAGGATCAATCAGCAGAACTCAGTTGTTGTTATTCTAGGGAAGGAACTTGTACTTTCTCACCGGAAAACTGTAAATGGGGCTGGGTGGGAAGAACTCTTGGTATAAAATATGATGCAACTTATTCAGCTTATGATTTTGGTGGTATAACTACTACAACTACAGTTACAACAACAATAAATTGTAAAAGAATTGAGACATGTAGAGTAAAAAGTATTCATGGCATTTGTCTAGCTTGGCAGGTGTCTTACGATTGTGAGACTACAACTACAACAATAAATCCCGAATGTCTGCCATCAGGATTTAAATGTGAAACAAGCGATGAATGTTGTTCGGGAAAATGTCAAGAAGGTAGATTATGTTATAATAAAAGTATTATTGGTATCTGCTCATCTTGGCTAGTTATAAACGTTTGCCAATAATTTTTTATGTTATTTCTAGTAGTAATTTTTTTTCTATCTTATATGGGTATTTGTTACGAGTAGTAAATAGTACTTATACAAAAGCATAAAATCTTTTCTTTTTACTATAAGAATCATTAAATAGTAGATATTAATCAATTTAGTCATAAATAGAAATCTTTTTAATAAAATAACTAAAATAATAGCTTATTAGAGTTAAAAAAATTTTTTCATATGTATAACAATGGGGTGTGTTTAGTTGAAAAATAATAAAAATTTAGTCATTATCTTTGCGATATTAGCAATGATAATAATACCGTATAAGATTCATTCGAATAATATTGGACCATATATAGGAGTTGGGAAAAGCGTTAATCCAACAAACATTAACTGTCAATTAGCAACTGTAACTTTAAATGTATCGGGAAATGGTCAAATATCCACCACACATAACCCCATAGATGTTATGCTCATAATCGACCGTTCGGGTAGTATGGAAGGGGCTAAAATTCTTGCTGCAAAGTCGGCGGCAAAGACATTTGGTACATTTTTAACAGATAGTGATAGAGCTGGTCTAGTATCATTTGAAACTACAGCAAAATTAAATCAATCACTTAAATTTATGGATACTGCCAATAAAATTATCTTAAACAACACAATCGACGATCTACAAGTGGGTGACCAAACAAATATAGGCGATGCTATACTCATAGCTAATGGAGAACTAATTTCAAGCGGAAGAACAAGCCCTGTAATTTGGGTAGAAATATTACTAACTGACGGTCAAGCTAATCAACCTTTTGTTAATACTGCACAAGACATAGAATATGCTATTAATGCTTCAATTAATGCATCTAAAGAGAATATCATAATTTATACAATTGGACTTGGCTCAGGTGCAGATAGCGCAACTCTGATAGAAATAGCTAATAATACAGGTGGAAAATATTATTTCGCTCCTGACAGCAGTGTCCTCGAACAAATATATATGGATATAGCAGAAACATTATTCAATAATGCTGGAACGTCTATTATATTAGATGATATACTGCCACCATACGTAACTCTTACCTCTAGCCTGCCATCAAATTGTACATACTATATTCCTAATAGAACAATTTCCTGTAGTCTAGAAAATATGAAAATAAATGACAGTTATATTCTCAACTTTGATGTAAATGTAACTATGCCAGGAAATAATAGAGTTGATGTATATCCGAATTCAGGCGTGAGTTATATAGATTATTTAGGAAGCAATACATTCGCATCTTTCCCTGAAACAAATGTGACTGTCACAGGTTATCCCGGGGCAGCAGAAATTTGTAATGATGGTTTGGATAATGACTGTGATAAATCAATAGATTGTACTGATCCAGATTGCGCTGGTCAGACCGGACCTGGTGGAGCGATATGTTGTCAAGTTGGAAGTACCTGTTCAGAATCTACAGCTGAATGTGATTACTTACAAAGAAAATACTGTACTAGAAATGAATTTGGAACATGTAGCAATAATATTTGTACAGAAAATCCTTTTGTTTGTGGTAATGCAGATGATACTGATTATTGTGCCAACTGTAATCACTGCGGAGATGGAGAATGTAATTGTGGTGAAACTTCTATGAGTTGCTCTGAAGATTGTATAGAATTAATACCTAAAGTTTGTGTTTGGGGAAGAGAAATTGACGTTAATGGTATAAACATCTTTGGCATTCGTATGGGACAATACGCTTTCACAGGAGAACAAATTAAATTCAACATAACTGTAAGAGATCTTAAAGGAGCTGAAGATATTGGTTATGTAAAGTTGCAAATAGGTGAAGAACAGGAAGTATTATGCAACCCAACTTATTATTATGACGGATCATGTAATGGATTTGGACCATTCAACAATGATACAGATAGAACTTTCGTATGTGAACTAACAGTAGAGCCACAATGGTATGATGAAACAGAAATTGCGATTGTTGTGTATGATATTAACAATAATCCGACTGTAGGTGGTCATAAAGAAACTTGGTTTTTCAATCCGGGAATCTCACTCGATTTAGAAACTTCAGATGATCAATCCATACGATTTGAAAAGGGTGGGCCTGGTGAAATAGTGCATTCATTGAATCGCATAATAATTAGGAACGTGGGAGAAGGTGGAGTGAACCTTTGGATGTACATGGCAGGAACAGATTTTTATGGAATTGGAGTAGCCAAATGTCCAACTACTAACAAGATTGATATAGAAGATTGGATGCAATTTCAAGCATGGTCAGGAACTATTTCAGGTGATTGGACATACATGTCTGAATATAATGAGAATGGTGTTTGTAGTTTATCTGGAACTTGTTATGGTGGAGTACCTTTACCAGGAGATGCACCTCTTGATAATATATTAACAAACAATGGGATATTAGAGGTACAATTCAAGTTAGAGTATCCAATGCCATGCATTGGAAAGTTTGGTGCAGCCTCGATAATAATTATTGGTAAAGCAATATAGTTAGAATTTATGAATTTTTTTATTTTTTCTAAAAAACAATTGTAATTATGTAAAAAATTGTTCTTACTTTTAACTAATAACACTTTTTTCTATCAGATATTTGTATCTGTTACGAGTAGTAAATAGTACTTATATGAAAGCATAAAATATTTTCTTTCATCTAATAGAGTCACTAAATGGTAGTTTTTCTTTAAAATAGAAATTTTATGCCTTTAAATTTAAATATTTGAGCTCCCATACTTTATTCACTAAATGGGGGTGTAATAAAGTATGAAAAATGAAACATACGCACTTCTTGCTGGAATACTAGTAGTGATGTTATCAGTGAATCTAGTGGCAGCAGATGTTGCAACAGGAGATATAACAGTTATAGCAGATCCTACCGTTAAGGATCCAAAGATATGCGTCTATACGAGAGATATTTCGCCAGATGGAATAAACAACTGTGATGCAAGATTTGGACAATATGCATTTACAGGAGAAGAGATGTACTTTGAAATTATTGTCAGAGACTATCTCGGATGGGAAAATATCGGATTCGTAAAAATGCAAGTAGGTGGAAATGAAGAAGTTTTATGTAATCCAATAGCTACAACAGAGACAGAATGCAATGGACTTGGCACGTTGGATATATTTACAGATAGAACATTCAAGTGTGAACTAACAGTAGAACCACAATGGTACGATGAAACAGAAATTATGTTTACAGTATACGACGTTAACGGTAAAGAAACAAGTGGTACTCACAAGGAGACTTGGTTTTTCAACCCAGCCATATCCATTGGTGTTGAAACCAATGACGAAGGACCCATCGCATTTGAACAAGGTGGACCAGGGGATTATGTACATTCATTGAATCGTGTACAAATCAGAAATACAGGAGAAGGTGGAGTGAATTTATGGATATTCCTAGCTGGTACAGATCTTTATGGTATCGGTGCAGCTAAATGTCCAACTACAAACAAGATTGATATAGAACAAATGTTTTTCAGAGCATGGTCAGGTACACAACAAACACCAAGTGAAAATCCATGGGGCAATTCGGAATTTGACGGTTGGGTTCCAATGGGTGAATATGACGAGAACGCACCTTGTGATGCAGCATGTTGGTTTAATACTCCACAAGTTGAAGTAGGAGGACCAATGGATCCAAGAGCATTCGTTACATGCTATGGTGGTAAACCAATACCTGGATGGACTCCGACTGACAACATATTGACAAATGGTGGATTAATGGAAGTAGAATTCAAGTTGCATTATCCAACACCATGTATAGGAACATTCAGTAGTGGACAGATATTCGTATTCGGTAAGGCAATATAAGTGCAATATAAAAGTTAAGAAAGGCTGGAACTAATGCTTAGCCTTTCAATTTTTTTTTATTTTTATTTTTTTTTAAAAACAGCAAGAGGTTTGAATAAAGGGAGTAGGTCTCATTTTGAATCCAGCAAAAAGGTTCAAAAAATGGTTACTACACCGAAAGCCTGCTTCCGTTCAAAAACTAAGTGGTAAAAAATGAAAGAAAAAATATTAACAATGTTGACTTTGATTACAGCATCGATACTATTAGCTGGAATAGCAAATGCACTTATTGCTACTGTAAGACCGGCAAAAATGTACTTTGATGTATATCTTAATCCATCAGGACCTACGTATGTAGAAGGCGATATTTACGTAAAAAATAAAGATACAACACCAGAACATATAGAGTTAGAAAAATCCATGACATTTTTAAATAAAATGACGCTATCACAAGAAAGTTTTGATTTAGCTCCAGGTGAAGAAAGAGCTGTACATTTTATAGTTAAGATTTATAATTTAGGAACTTATTCCGGTCATATAACTGTAAAATTTTCTACTATAGGAGGTTATTCTTTAACTACTTCTGTAGATGCTGATATAACGATTCGAGCAAATGGATATTCCACCAGCACATCTACAACAAGACCTACAACTAGTATAACTACGACTATCCCTACATGTAAAAAATTAGATTATTTATGTACACAAAACTCAGATTGTTGTTCTGGCAGTTGTGAGTTAACAACTTATTGTTCTATAAGATCGATTCATGGAATATGTCAAGCATACAGAACAGGTTATGCATGTGTTCCTGGTGGATCAACTACAACTACTACACCAACTACAACTCCGACAACTGTTTTAACTTCTACGACGATTGTAACAACAACCACTCCTATTTGTATTCTATCAAAAGATAAACCCTGTACACAAAATTCAGATTGTTGTTCTGGTATTTGTCAGGAATCGAAAATATGCACTAGTATGACGATTCATGGAATATGTTTATCATACAGAATATGTAAGGTATGTGCTGATGGAAGCACAACTACAACACCGACAACTACGCCAACTACAACCACAAGTGTAATCACAACAGTTCAGTCAACGACAACAACTATATCCGGTTGCTTCACTACAGGTCAAACTTGTTCCTCTAATGGAAATTGTTGTTCACAAAATTGTCAATACAGCAGGTTTTGTGTTCAATATGATGTTCATAACATCTGTCAAAGATATTCAAACAAATACGTTTGCGCATAGACAACAATTTTCTTTTTTATATGAAAGTCTGTTACCAACATCCAGTGATATGTTAACAATATAGAAAACTTATTTCAATAAGGTAGTAAATCTTTTTATTCTTTAAAGAAAGTTTATTTATACTTCTATTAAGCTAAAGAAGACATTTCCTGACAGAAAAGATTTAAATCTTTACTGTTACAACTAATAGTTAATAACAATGGAGGTGTAGTAATAGATGAACAAACTTTTTGCTGGAACATTATCAATAACACTAGCCTTTTTATTGACAGCAAGTCTAGTAGCAGCAGATGTTGCAACAGGAACAGTAGGCACAGGCGCAGGTCCTAATGATATAAAACCAAAAATCTGCGTCGGTTGTAGATATGTAAGAGTTAATGGTATAAACAAAATTGACTACAGAACTGGTATGTACGCCTTTACAGGAGAACAAATATACTTCGAGCTATTAATCAGAGATGCTAACGGTGCTTTGGATATAGGTTTTCCAAGGATAAAAGTGGATAATAGACCGGAAGTACTATGCAACGAGATACCATTGCCAACAGAACCATGCGATGGATTAGGACAAGCAAATCCTTTAACAGACAAAGCATATCACTGTCTGTTAACAGTTGAACCATCTTGGTATGGTGATTCTGTCGTTAAAATAACTGTATACAACAGTAACTTCCAACCAACTGATGCTACTCATACAGAGAACTGGTTTTTCAATCCAGCTATCAGATTGGATGTGAGCACAAGCGATGGTCAATCGATACACTTTGAAGATGGTAAACCAGGGGATATAGTCCACTCAGAGAACAAAATAATCGTCAAGAACATTGCTGAAGGTGGAGTAAACCTATGGACTTACATAGCAGGAACAGACATGTACGATCCAAGTGGTGCATCTAAATGTCCAGAAACTAACAAGATTGATATAGAGAAATACATGTGGTTCAGAGGATGGACAGGAACCATAACCGGTGATTGGACTCAAATGTCAGAATACGACGAGAACAAACAATGTTGTTTGTTTGACGGATGTTATGGTGCAAGACCATTACCAAGATCAGCTCCGCTAGGAAACGTATTAACTAACATGGGAACAATGGAAACAGAATTCAAGTTAGAATATCCAGTACCTTGCGTAGGAACATTTAGTCAAGGATCGATTTTCATATTTGGTAAGGCAATATGAGTGTAAACAAGGCTAGCCTTTGAATTTTTTTATTTTATTTTTTATTTTTTTCTAGTTGATAGAAAACTTATTTCAATAAGGTAGAAAATATTTTTATCCTTTAAATAAAGTTTATTTATACTTCTATTAAGCTAAATAAGGCATTTCCTGACAGAAAAGATTTAAATCTTTACTGTTACAACTATTTGTTGATAACAACTGGAGGTTATGAGTATGAAAAATTTAAAATTCATGTTGGCTATAATTGCAATAGTTTTATTTTCCTTGCCTTTTGTATATTCTACCATAGTTTATGTAAGACCAGGTAAGATAATTGTTCGTGCTGATTATTATCCTGGTGTCAATACTGCAGATTATCAAATAGTAGTAAGAAATGAGAATGATAAACCATTCAACATTACTAATACAGTTTCGAGTACTTTAACAAGTTACATCACGTTGAGCGATTATAATTTTATAATGCAAACAGGTGAAGAAAAAACAATCACAATGACTATAGATTTAAGTTTCTCTGGATATAAAGCAGGGGATGTTTCAGTTATGTTTGCCCCTGTAGATGGAGTAGGCCTATCATTTCCTTATTCAATATCTGTAGAAATGTATCCAAAAGGAACGAATCCACAACAATCATGCGATAAGCCTTTTTGTGGAATAAAACCCAACTGTATGCAGTGTTCACAACTTAAGGGATGTTATAATGGTTATTATAGAGTATACGATGATCTCACTTCTTGTATAAATAACCAATGTGTCATGACAATGGAATCTTGTTCAGAAACTTGTTGTGACAAATATTATAATAGTTCGTATGCTTACTGTGGTGAAGATTTTAAATGTCATTCCTACACGCCACACGCACCAGTAATAGGAACATATTCTCCAACTAGTCTCACACCGATAGTAGTAGCTAATCAATCAGTGAAATTTACTCAATTCAGCTCCGATGAAGATGGAGATACATTAACATACAATTGGTTTTTGGATAGAGTTCAGAAAGCAACAACCCAAAATTGGACTTATGTAACTAAACAATCTGATGTGGGAACACATAATGTCACTTTTGTCGTGAGTGATGGTCAATTAACAGCTAAACTTGAATGGTCTGTAACTGTTTCAAGTGTATCCCTGAAACCAAACGGACAATCTTGCAGTTCAAACATCGAATGTCAATCTGGAAATTGTGTTCATGGAACTTGTAGAGCATCTTCAACTTATTGTGGCGATAGTTATTGTGATTCTGGAGAAAGTTGTTCTAGTTGCTCTTCAGATTGTGGATCATGTGTAACAACAACTGTTTCAAGTGGCGGTGGAGGCGGTGGCGGTGGAGGAAGTGGAACAACCGCAACAACTACTTCTATACCAACAACTACGATAGAGACGACTACTGTCTCGACGATAGCAACAACAATGGAAACAACTACAGTTGAAGAAGAAATTATAGAAGAATCTAAAGTTCCTACAGGAGCTTTTACATTACCACCGGCACTTGCAAATTTATGGTACTTTATACCAATACCTATTGTTGTGGGAGTATTGATCTGGAAATTCTATCCAAGAAATATTATGCCCAGTTCTTCAAAAAAAGGCTACGCATTTGTTGAAGTTAGGCCGACTAAAATATCAGTAAGTCCTGATACAACTAAAAATCAGAATGTTGTAAAAATAGAGAAGAGTGCAAGCAGGTTGACTCAAATCGACAAAGAAAAGATGGAACAAGTCAGAAGGAAACAGATAGAAGATATGAGAAACAGGGCATTGTCAGAGGACAAGAAATTTAAATAATTTTTTCTTTTTAATAGAAAACTTATTTCAATAAGGTAGTAAATCTTTTTATTCTTTAAAGAAAGTTTATTTATACTTCTATTAAGCTAAAGAAGACATTTCCTGACAATAAAGATTTAAATCTTTATTCCTTCATAGTGATAATAAGAAAAATTAACTTAATAGTAGTGACTTTGGGGAGTTGTATGAATTATAAAATCACATTTTTTATCTTATTTCTAATAACAACAATCTTCATATTTCAATCTGCATCAGCCATCATAGTCTACTTGCGACCGGCAAAAATGATAATAAGAGTAAATACCACCTCTACTCAACCAGCTATAGTAGAAAGATCATTAGTAGTTAAAAATGAGAACAACTTTACTTTAAATGTTGAATTAAGGCCAGAAGGTGACATTTGGGACATCACAACAATGAAAGAAAGGAATATCACCTTAGGACCAGGAGGAAAAAGAGACGTTAATTTTACTATTACGATCAACGAACCAAAGACATACAATGGTAAGATAACGGTAATATACTCTGCACCAAACATCACAGGTGTAGCATTACAGGCTGAAATATTAATAATTGCTAGCGGAGAGAAAGTTATAACAACTACTGTCAACCCATCAACAGGGAAGTTTATACTCGGTCAATCTCTAACCAATATAGGAATAATTTCTGTAGTGATTGTAATCTTGATATTGCTTGTTTATAAGTTTGCGAGAAGATGATAGTGAGAATAAAAAAAGAATTTTACATCGGAATTTTCTTAACACTTTTCTTACTCTCATCTGTTCAGGCTACAAATGTTGCTTTAATAGTGAAGGATGTAAACAATCTATCTCCGATACATGAAAGGCCAGTAAAAGAAGCATTAATTGATTTGGGTTTTAACGTGACTTTGGTCGATAAAAATTCCAATATTACTTATTCAAATTATGATTTGATAGTTATTGCTGGTCGCCCTTCAAATGTATATTCATATGAACACTTAGATGGTTTCGTTGCTGATGTGCCAGTGAACGATTACCCAACAATAGCTATAGATTCTGCTTATCCAGATGATTGGGGTTGGATTTCATCAGGTGGTATAAGTACTCTCTCAACGACCGGTATGCAAAAAATTGAAATTACAGATAATACGAGTCCAATAACTTCTGATTATAATATAGATGACTTAGTTCAAGTTCATATAATTGAAGGAAAAACAATCATTGACCTAGTCGGTGGAAAGCATAAATTAACATCATTGGCATCCGTAACAGGCAACCACGATAACGCTGTCATAGCTGTAGCAGAAGCAAACACCGAACTTTATGACAATAAAATAACAAAATCAAGAATTGTATTTTTCGGTATAACCAATCCATTATACTGGTCTTATGAAGCTAAAACATTGTTCAAAAAATCTATATCATGGGTTTTGTCTGACACAGATAAAGATGGTATACTAGATTACGAAGATAATTGTCCATATGTTTCTAATCCAGACCAAAAAGATTCAGATAAAGATGGTACAGGAGACGCATGTGATAATTGTCCTTCTGTTTATAATCCAAATCAAGCCGATTTGGATGGAGACAAAATAGGAGATGTTTGTGACATAGATATAGATGGAGATGGAATACCAAACCTATCAGATAATTGTCCTCTAGTTTATAATCCAAATCAGAGAGATTCTATTGGAGATGGTACAGGGAATGCATGTAGAATACTTCCGTATCAAGTTTTCTTAGACGTAGACAATGATACTGTAAATGAAACAGCGATTAATCAGAACAATATCACAAAGGATGGTTTCGAAATATATGAAGATCCCAATTATAACACTGATGTCATTGCAATGGATGGAGACTTTGATGGGATGACAGATTGGCTAATAGATATAAGCACAGACGGAATTTACGATAAATATTGGGATCCAGATAATGGAATATTAACAAATGTAAATAAAACTGATGGAGACTATTTAATAGATACAAATGGTGATGGTATTTTTGATGTTACCTTTGATTCTTTTAGTAGAGTATTTGTGATTAGAAGAGACGTAGATTCAGATTCTAAATTAGAAGAGGCTTTGGATATAAATTTGAATGGTTCTTTCAATCGTTATAGAGATCCGGACGGTTCATCAAGATTATTGAAAATAGTTGATGGTGACGGAGATAGGAAAAACGATTTCATAATTGGTGTTGATGGTATGAAAACATCAAAACCAGCAAAATATTGGGACCTAGATGACAATATACTAATAAATATAATAGAAAAAGATGTAAACAATGATGGTGTCGTAGAATATGCAATAGACGTTAATGATGATGGCAAGTATGAAAAAATATACGATGGAAATTTACTTTATGATTTACCTGATTTAACAATAACATCACTCTCGATAGAATCACTTTCTTTGTTTAACAAAAAAATTAACGTGACTGTTAAAAATACAGGTGTTTTTGATGCGTATAACTTCACAGTCAAGTTTAATGCGGGTGGTACTACCGATAATAAAACTATTTCATTGATTAAAGGCAATTCAATCGATCTAATTTTCAATTGGGTCAACATGACAGAAGGTTCTTACACCGTCAGAATTATTGTAGATTCGACAAACTTAATTTTTGAATCAAATGAAGAAAATAACGAAAAGAACCAAGATATTTCAATTTTCACACCCTCTAGTCCAAGTGGTCCTAGTGGTGTTGGCGGTCCATCATTCACCCCTACAGGAAAAGCAGAATTCATAGATTTTCCAGAAAAAGTCGAAGTTAATATCGGAGAAAATATAGAAGTATCTGGAAAATTTGTCAATAATTTGAATTATGACTTAACTGACGTAGAATTCATAATAATGATTGATGGTCTTAACACAAATTGGTATTTTTTGACACCAACAGGTCATCATACAATAAAAGAGAATGAGACAAAAAAAGTCAGTATTTTATTCACAATACCTGAAGATGCAGATGTTTACACATATGGGATTTCACTCAGGGCATTAACTAGTTCAAGAGTTGGAACAAAGACCTATTCCAAAGATTTTAGTTTAGTCTTGAAAGAAAAAATAGAAATTCCAACTACCACGATTAGTGAAACTACAATAACTACAACAACACCTGGGAAAGAGCCAGAGGTAAAATCCCCTTTAACTGGCTTATTCGTCTTTGCAGAATCCTACCCATGGATAATATTGATAGTGATAGTTGTAATAATCATCATAATTTTAAAAATAATGGGAGTAAAGTTCGAATTTACTAAAAGTAAAAAGGGTTATATTTATCGAAAAGGCTGGTTTAATTCGTTAAACCCGTTTAAAACAAATATGAACATAGGTTTAAAAAATTTACTCACTAAATGGTAATTACTATGAGAGAGCAAACAGTCCAAGATATTTTTGATGTGAGCCAAATTTTTGCTTCTGGGAAAAGGCTCTTGCTTCTATTCATCCTTAGGAACGAACCAATGGGTTATACAGCGATAACAAAGTACTTTGAAAGAATGAGTATTCCCATCGGCAGCAGCGAAGTTTACAAACATTTAAAACAGCTATTAGATTTGGGTTATATCGCCAAAAAGAGCAGTTCCTATGTTTTGACGTTAAAAGGACTAAGAACTGTAGAAAATACAGTTGATATCATTAACACCCCTCCATCAGTTCCGGAAGTTAGATTATCCTTTAAAGAATTGAGAAAAAGTAAATAAATATAAACGTAAATTATTTGTGAGAAAATGGCTTGGGGAAAAAAATGGAGTAGTGGTCATTCCTCTAATTTTTCCTTTAGATTTAAAATGCCCAACATTCTCAGTAAGACCTGTCTTATTGTCATAGCTTTATGCGTCGTACTCGCCATCTTACTTTTTGTAAACGTTTCAACTGGCAATTATGTTTCAATTTTAGAGGGAAATAGGACTACTTTGCAGAACAGGCTAAAAACATGCGATGATAATAAAAATACTTTGAATTCTAACCTCGGTACATGCAATTCTAACCTCGGAACATGCAATGAAAATTTAGAAAAGAAATCTTCATCTTTACTTGCCTGCCAGAATGAAAAGATTGATTTGAGTACCTCTTACTCAAGTTGTGGTAATGATTTAACATCATGTGAAAATGATCTTTCGGGCTATAAATCTGACTATAATTCTTGTAGAGATGATTTAGATGACCTAAATAATGATATTGATAACTGTGAACATGATTTAAGCGACTGTCAATCCAACAGAACAAGCACAGATAATAATTATAACGCTTTAAAAATAAATTATGCAAAGGATTATTGCTGTTTGTTGAACAAAACCCATTATTCTATAAGCAGCAACAAAATAACTTGTGGCGACTCAGGGACCAATATAACTTGTTGAATCCTTACCATTCTTCAATTGGATAATTACACATTCGTTTATTTTATGAAAAATAAATGTTTTTTAATAAAAACGAAATATTTATATATATAAAAAATAAAAACAATTGTAT
>Ga0315285_10002240_pt1 | contig 20223 bp, 16 predicted proteins | sample YL17G09_36_MG_FD_203698 | JGI IMG/M metagenome (GOLD analysis project Ga0315285, IMG submission 203698) | Sediment microbial communities from Yellowstone Lake, YNP, Wyoming, USA - YL17G09_36 | ecosystem: Environmental > Aquatic > Freshwater > Lake > Sediment | place: USA: Wyoming | collected...
AAATCCTCTCTTTGGAGCTCCAGCTCCGCTAATGAGCGATCGATTTCAATCGATTGACGACCAAGATTATCTTGTTGCTCCTTTAACCGAATTATGGTTTGCCGACGTTCCCCACATCGCGATTTCGCATCACTCAATACGCGCTCAACTACGCCAAGACGAGTGTTCCAATAAGTCAACTGGTTTTGTACATCCTCTAAAGCAAATTCAGCAAGTTCGATATCCAGAGTACGAATTTCTTCATAAGCTTGAGCAAAATTCATGTCGACAACTGAGAGGGTCTCTATCGATTGTTTATATTCACTTTCAGCCTGGATGATCTCATCTTCCAGATGCTTTTTCTGTGACCTCTGCCAATCATACTCACGACATACCGATTCTAATCTTAACCTAAATCGCTGCTCGGTCTCCTGTGCCTCTTCAAAATGAGAACAAGTTCTCCGTAAAGATTCCTCTACCCGGATTTGTCTTCGCTTTGCCTTGGCAAAATTCTCAGAACATTGCTTTATTGTCTCAGATAGACTTGTTATCTGTTCACTTAAGTCATCTAATAATTTCCTTAACTCACGTCGCTGACGTGGGCGGCTTATAATCACTGACCGGGTTTGTTGACCCGCAATGACAGAACCATCTGCGCGGAAAACCTCACCACGCAAAGTCACTGCCTGTAAACGAGCATCCTCCCCATTAACCAAACGACGGGCGGCTCTACGATCCTGCACTACAATCACATGACCAAGAAGCAAATCTACAACCGATCTGAATTCATCGGATGTCTTTACTAAATCTGCTGCAAGCCCTAAGCAATCTGCATCTTTAGGAACTTTTATAGGAGATTGCTTAAGCAACCATGATAATGGAAGCAAGGCCGCACGTCCGGCTTCACCGCTTTCGAGTAGTTTCAGCGCCTCTTCAATCTCCTGGTCAGACTTGAGCAGAATCGCATCCACATAATCACCAAGGGCGGCAGCTATTGCTTTCTCGAATTCAACCGGAACGTCGATCGCTGCACTCAATGCACCGTGAGATCCCTTAATACGCGCTTCGCGTGCAGCTTCCAACAGGAACCGGGCACCTTCAGCATAACCAGTCAATGAGTGTTCTGCCTGTTCAACCACTTCCAACTGAACTATAAGACGGGTCTGTCTGGTTTCGAGAGATGAACGCACCTGAATTTTCTTGCGAAGAGCACTTTCGAGATCGATAGTTGTAGTCTTTTTCTGCTTAAGATCAACTTCAGTATGATGGTGTGTAGCTTCCATCTTCTCAAGATTCAAAATCGAAGCTTTATGATCCTTTTCCGCATCAGCAACTTCCTGTTCAGCGAGTTTGATATGTTGTTCACTTATTTGAAGTTTTTTTTGTAGACTTTCAAGACGAGTCTGAAGTTCATCCAAATGAGCCCGTAACTCAGCACGGTTTGTATTTAGACCATCGATTTTTTGGCGTGCGACTTGTGATTTCTTTTCAACTTTCTCACGATCAGCTTGTCGTACCTCGAAAACCTGACGTGTGTTGTTAACTTGAAAAAAGGCTTCCTCATAATCAGTTTGCAATCGGGTCACTTCCTGCTCAGCTTCCACAAATCTCTGTTGAGCGAGCCTTTCTTCTTCCAAGCTGTGTCCTAGTTCTGTTTGAACTACCAAACGGGTCGATGAGAGCGAGCGTTGGCGCTCTTCCATCACTGCCAAATCGCGGCTGACCTTCTCGCGTTGACTGTGCAATTCGGACGATTGGTGATGCCAAGTATTCAGACATGAGCGTAATTCTTGAGTTTTTTCGCGAAAAGCTGAATATTCATGTTGGTGTTTTTGATATGCATCTCTGCTCTCGTTAAGTTTAACCTCATGATCCCGCATGATTTCACGACTTTTAGCTAACGCTTTTTGGGCCTGATGCCAATGATAGCCATACCAATCACGCAAGAGAAATCGTAGATCAGCCTGAGCTTGAGCATAATCCTGTGCCCGGCGCGCCTGCCGTTCCAAACTTCGTAGACGGGGTTCGAGCTCGATCATAATATCGAACACGCGCTCTAGGTTCCGTCTAGTTGTCTCCAGACGACGCAAGGTTTCCTCACGGCGGACACGATAGAGACCTATGCCAGCCGCTTCTTCAAACAAGCGGCGACGTTCATCGGCTTTAAGTGCAAGAGAAGCATCTACAAGACCCTGTCCAAGTATGGTAAATGTACGCTCGCTTAATCCGGATTGAGACAGAAGTTCATTGATCTCACGCAAGCGGACATGTTGGCCATTAAGCAAATATTCATTACGCCCGTCGCGATATGCACGTCTCATCAGGGCAACCTCGGAATAATCAACTGGCAGCCAGTTATCGGAATTATCAAATGCTAGTGTTGTTGAAGCCATACCAGAGCGAGGACGTTGCTCTGAGCCGGAGAAGATCATGTCCTCGGTCTTCTTGGCTCTAAGCAGGCTATAAGATTGCTCACCTAACACCCAACGCAGCGCGTCGGCAATGTTCGATTTGCCAGATCCATTTGGACCCACTATAGCTGTGATACCCTCAGCAAACTCAAAGACTGTTCGGCCAGCGAAGGTCTTGTATCCATGAAGTTCGAGCGATTTAAGGCGTAAAGGCATTGAATGAAATAGGCAATAGAAATAAGATGATTAGTAGGATTGTTATATCAATCCCAGGTATTCCAGTGCGGTTTGTGCTGCCATTTGAGCGGCAACTTGTTTGCTATATCCACTTCCCTGACCATAAGCTCGACCGTCAACCTGCACTTCGACTTCAAATAATTTGGAGTGTTCGGGGCCACTTTCGTTAAGAATCAAATATTTAGGTGAACCAAGTTTCTGTCCCTGTGCCCATTCTTGCAGGCGGCTTTTTGGATCATATAAATTTAATCCGAGATAGATGTGTTCTCGTGCATCTTCAAGCAGTGGAATGACAAATCTCTCCACAGCAGATACACCTGCTTCAAGATACAATGCACCAATAACTGCTTCAAATGTAGCACACAATAATGCTGGACGGTTATAACCACCTCCATTCACCTCGCCTCTACCTAACCTCAAGCTACGACCAAGATCTAAATGGCGAGCATACTCCGCTAGTTGTTCAGTTCTTACCAAGGCAGAACGCAGGCGTGTTAACTCACCCTCAGTCATCTCCGGAAAATGATTATAGAGCCATGCACCAACAACAAAATCCAGTACAGCATCACCCAAGAATTCCAATCGCTCGTTGTCTTCGAGAGCATCCGAGTGCTCATTTACATAGGACCGGTGCGTTAGAGCGCGTATTAGTAAATGCAGATTAGTAAACGGCAGGGACAGTCGTTTTGCCAGATCTGCCGGAGATTCTGCCATTTGCCGTTTATTTGGTTGATATATCACAGGGACCTCCCCAGAACTCAGGGAGCGCCAGCCACCTAACAATAACCGCCAAGTAGCTGGCGTTCCATTAGTTCTTCATGTGTTTTTACGTACCGATTCTAACCTGAATTTGGCTGGATGAAAACCCTGAAATAATAAATATGGAAAGGACTGACAATATGCGTAACCAGTGACCTACAGCCTATCAATAATAATCAATTACAACTACCAATATTCCAAAAAAGCGTTAGAATATCTACATTGACGACGTGGAGGGTGTTTTGAAAAAATCCAACTTCGATGAAATCCAATCCCTGAGCGCGATCAATATGGGTGTAGGCGCTTCATCTTGGGGTGATCGTGTTATGTGGAATTATGGTCGAGGTTTTTGTTATGAAGATATTAAATCAGCCTTTGAAGTTTCTATAGAGGAAGGTATACGGTTTGTAGATACAGCCGAAGTGTATGGTCGAGGTCAATCAGAGAGGTTGTTAGGGCAATTCATCAAGGATAGCAAGGGACCAGTTATCGTAGCTACTAAATTCTTCCCTTTCCCTTGGCGATGGAATGAAAAATCGCTGTTGAGTGCTTTGCGCCATAGTTTGGAACGACTTAAACTTGAAGCTGTGGATTTGTATCAGATTCATGTACCATTACCACCAATTCCTATCGAAACTTGGATGAAGGGATTGGCAGAGGCGGTCCAACTAGGATTGGTCCATTCAGTAGGTGTATCCAACTATGACGGAACCCAAATGCTGCGCGCCTATACTGCCCTGGCGAGGTATAACATTCAATTATCCTCCAATCAGGTGCTCTACCATCTGCTGGATCGCGAGGTCGAGAAGAATGGTTTGTTGGGGCGTTGCCAAGAGCTGGGAATTCGCTTAATCGCTTACAGTCCATTAGCACAAGGATTATTAACTGGCAAGTATACATTAGAGAATTCACCACCAAGTATCCGCAATCGTCGTTATAGATTTACATTAACAAATATCCAACCGTTGCTCAAACTTATGATCGAAATTGGTCAGGATCATGGTGGAAAAACCAATTCCCAAGTTGCTTTGAATTGGTTGATTAACAAAGGAGCACTTCCAATACCTGGTGCGAAAAATGCCCATCAAGCACGGCAGAATGCCGGCGCCCTAGGTTGGCAGTTGACTTCCGAACAAATCAATGCATTGGATGAGATGAGTGACACTATTCATCAATAAAATTAATCCTCCTATAACTTCGCCTCACTGTTATTCGAAGAGCTACGCCTTACCCTAGAAATGGATCCGACCCTGAGAGAGGCAGGATTTTATTTTTCGGGAACCATTGGTTTATGGAGTGGGTGATAAACACGATAATAATGGTCGGCTTGAGGCTTTTTCCACAAAGGGGAGTTCATCCCCCAGGCAAACTTCTTTGTTGGGGTATCCAGACATTTCCTAAGGCCTGTTATGGAGTCCTCCTCAAGCTCGATGCTACCGGTGAGATAAAACGCAAAATAGTTAAAATTGAAACAAGAGTATTCCATAAGGATGGGGACGAATTGACTGCGATGCCAGATGTAGCCTGTCTCTTACAATACCTTGATGGTTCAACTAACCTTCCAGGATTATGGATGATGGGATATATGGTTGAGCCAATACTTTTACTTAAATTCATGGAAAGGGTGGTTGTTAAAGTAAAAATTACTATCACCTGATATACAGGCAATTAGAAAGGAGGTTTAAACCATGTCAGGAATTCGGATCGGTCAAGTTACACACTTCTACGACAAGATAAAGGTGGCAGTTATCATTACGACCGCTACAATTCAGGTGGGTGACACGGTCCACTTTCTTGGACATTCAACCGATTTTAAACAAGAGATTACATCACTACAAATTGAACACCAGGGTGTTAATGAGGTTGGACCAGGACAAGAAGTAGCCATGAAAGTCTCCCAAACTGTACGACCAAAGGACACAGTTTATAAACTTACCAAAGAGGAATGACTCAAACGTAATGTTGGGGGAGTCGATACTGTAGGAAAGCGATCTTGGTGTAATAGATTCGTTAAGGAGTTTCAACCTGATCGCTATATTTAAATGTAAACAAGAATGAACTGATTCATAGTTGATCAGATATATTTCGTGCGGAAGAAAGGTGTCATGCAAACATGGAAATAAACAACACAAATCCAGGAACGTTACAAAAGCGACCTGGTCATTTCCTTAAAATGTTTCTAAGATTTCCTGTATTTCTGCACCAGATTGGCTTTGGCGGCTGGGAACAATTACTCGGTTTGCAATGGATGTTCATCACAACAATAGGGCGAAAGACTGGTAAACAACGTTACGCTATGGTAGATGTGATAGATTATGACAAGGAAAGAGATATCTATTATATCGAAGTAGCCTATGGACAACGAGCCGACTGGTTTCAAAACATCCAAGCCAATCCAATATTCCACGCCCAGGTTGGTAAGCGCCAGTTCAAAGCTTCTGCCACTATGCTGATTGCCGAACAGGCCGGGAATGCAATCGTTGCGTTCGTCAACCGTCATCCGCATTACTCCCGCACGGTCATGGCTATGGTCGGGATAAAATTCGAGGATGAAGATGAACTTCGCTTAATGGCTCGTGAATGGATCTTTTTGGCAGTCCGGCCTGAAAAATAATAATAATGCATAAAACGAAGGATAAGGAGCATTAATCAAAAAAAGACCTCGCATGGCGATTACCCATCAACTCATTCTTGGTCCAATTATCGGGGGACTCTCACATGATCGTGTAAAAATATGGGCTCGCGCTGATGGTCCCGTAACTCTATATGCGTGGATAGGGGAGAAATCAAACCTGAGCGATGCCTCTTTAATGGGGACATCTGGATTGCTTGTCGCTGAGGATGCTTATGTTGGAATTGTTACAATCACCCAACTGCAGTCTGAGACACAATATCACTATGCCTTGACTTTTACTAAAACGAAGCCAAAACCATCAAAGATACCATACCCATCATTTAAAACTTTTTCCCCGCCAGGTGAACGTTATCCATTCAGTTTTGCTTTTGGATCTTGTTTTCGTCCAAGTAGTGCAAATGGGGGAGGAATTTTTAACGATATCGATAGACAACGGTAGGTAGATGACCTCCGTTTCATCCTAATGCTTGGCGACCAAATCTATGTCGACCAATGGCAATAGAACAACCTGGGACACATCGCGATTACCATCCATGATTACCGTGATGTTTATGCTTACACTTGGTCCCGGCCACCTTTTCAAAATCTGTTGAAGAATCTTCCCGTATTTATGATTCTGGATGATCATGAAGTCGATAATTACTGGCATTGGGATGATAAAACCCGTCGATTGGCTTCAATTCCTTTTTATGAAAAATTCCTGCGTTGGATCAAACATCGACCCAAAGATGAGCTGTTTTTATCCCTTCATCGCGTTCGCGATGCACTGGAGGCTTATTGGGAGCACCAGGGTATCCATGGTTCAGATCCAATTCACCCGATTAAGATGGACACCAGCGGACGGTTTAACATCCGTAAGAGTAAAGGTTCCCTTGCATATAAATTTTCCTTCGGTGCTGCTGCCTTTTTTATAATGGACACCCGAACAAACCGGATTCTGGATGATGGGCAATGGATTGAACTCGAACAATGGTTGCTTGAAGATCAGTTTCCACTGAAATTCTTAGTTTCGTCGTCATCAATACTCTTCGATATGTTAGGAGATTTTACCCGGGATCGTTGGAACGGTTTTAAGCTTGAGCGTAACCGCCTATTAAATTTCATCGCCACTCATGCGATAGAAAACCTTTATATCCTGACCGGTGACATGCATGCGGGTCACACGATTGAAGCCTGCCTTAACGACCCCACCTGTCCACCCTTACGATTATGGGAGTTCTGCGCTTCCCCATTTGAACAAGCGGTCAATAACCTCACAGGACTCGGATAAAAACGCAGTCCCAAGCTATAAAAGGCTATAAACTGCATTTTATTGTGACCGCGCATAACTATGGTGTTGTAAACGTAAGCTATTCACCGAATGGTAAACCTATCATCCGTTTTTCTCTTCACGGAGATAAAGGAAATAAAATCCAATCAATCGAAACACCATAAAAGCTACAGCGTTATCCTATCCAGGCGTGTCAAACCAACATGGATAGCATCTTCCAGCGCTGCCTGGAACTCACGATCTGTGATTGGTCGATTAATTTCCGGATAACGATGTGCATTATAAGTAGGGTGATACTGAGCCATGATATTCACATATGTATTTCTCGATATGTCTCTTTCGATAAATTTCATGACTTCTTTCGTTCCTGCCAGATTCCTTGGAAGAACAAGATGCCTGATCAATAAACCATGTTGTGCCAACCCCTGCTTATCAATCTGTAAATCCCCAACCTGACGATGCATCTCAAGGACTGCTACCTGGTTGATTGATGGATAATCTCTCGCGCGTGATAAGCGGTAAGCCACACCGCAATTCGAATATTTCATGTCTGGCATATAAATGTCGATCACACCATCCAACATTTTAAGTGTGCTTAAAGAATCATAACCACCTGTATTGTAGACTAATGGAATGTGCAAACCAAGCTGAACCGCGATAGCCAACGCCCGTAAGATCTGAGGCACAACATGGCTTGGTGAAACAAAGTTTATGTTGTGACAACCTTGATTCTGCAACTTAAGCATGATAGATGCGAGCTCATTTGTATCTACCTGACACCCTGAGTCTGTCTGACTGATACTAAAATTTTGGCAATATTGACAACGCAAGTTGCATCTGGTGAAAAAGATCGTCCCAGAACCACGCCAGCCGCTCAAAGGTTTTTCTTCACCAAAATGTGCCCCAAAACTGCTTATCTTTGCTTGTAAACCAATTCGGCATACGCCAGAAGCCCCTGTCATACGGTTCACACCGCATTGCCGAGCACACAGGTCACATTGAATCATGTGTGCATAAGCAATCTTGGCACGGCGTTCCAGTTCACCGGTAGGTAAATTGTAATAAATGGGGGAAAAAGTTGGATCGATTTCCATACTCCAATAGCTAAAAACAGTAATGTTCAAGATTTTTTTGGTGTTGAAAAAAACCACCATGAGTGGCTACAATCTCTCATGGCTCAGAAAAACCCATATCTATCAATTGATCTCCATTTCACTGATCATCCTGCAGTCCCATAATGAACATTGATCTGATAACTAGAGGGGTTCAATCAATGGGTAGACATATATATTGACACAGGGCAAATTGACTCAGGTCCACATTAATATGGGTAGCTTTAAAACCTCTTTTCCATTACATACTAACCTATATATTTAACTTCGAGCAATAAACGCCTGTTATCTTTCTCCAATCACCTTACTTTATTACCAAGGATCGAGCTTCCGTCCATACCACCCTGGTAACTGATCCGTTTTCGCCGATCAATTTATTCAAGAGAGATTGAAAGGAAACTACATCACCGGATGTATAAAATGTGATTTTGCCACGTTCCTCCCTTGAATTTCTTAAACTAAAGAAATCAAGAAGACATCCTACCTGCCTTGCTACAGCGGGTGCTGGATCGATAACGCGAACATTCTCTCCAACGATTTCTTGAATGAGTGGGATAACAAACGGGTAATGTGTGCATCCAATCACGATAGTATCAATATTTTCCTTAATCATTGGTATAAGAGCGGTTTCCAAGATTACCCTCGTAACCGGTCCATCCAATTCACCTTTTTCAATCTGACCTACCAATCCAGGACATGTATCCTGGAGGACATTTACCCCATTGGCAAAACGTTCCATAACCGATGCATATAATTCACCTTGAAAGGTTGCCGAGGTGGCTAGCACGCCGACAACACCGGTTTGTGATTGTTCGACAGCTGGTTTAACCGCCGGTTCCATACCAACAAAAAGAACGCTTCTAAAGATTTCGCGAAGGTGATGCAGGGCTGCCGCTGAGGCAGTATTGCAAGCAACAACAATTAATTTTACTCCCTGGCCTATCAATAAACGAGCTACCTCTACTGAAAAATCCCGAACCTCGTCTAATGGTCTCGAGCCATAAGGTACATTTGCCTGATCAGCTATGTATAGTATAGATTCATTGGGTAACTGCTCGCGGATAGCTCGTAACACGGAAAGTCCACCTACTCCAGAATCGAAGATTCCGATCGGTGAATAGTTTTTTATCTTCGCCATAATGTTATTCTACACCTATTGGAACTAGCGGTTTCCTTTTCAAGGTCGATTACCTTCATAAGTAACAATTGCTTAAACAATACACGCGTATACAATTGGTCAGCCAACCATATTTTGTGCCATTGTACTGATAAACCAAATGGATGACCTCGCAGTTCCACCACCTGGGTCAATCCATATGGAGCAACCGACAACAGTTTCAATTCAGAGGATACTCCAGTCACACCTTGATGGTGAAGACTATTTATATGCAATCTTCGTTCACCTGTTATTAATCCCAAACAGCTATCCTCTTTGACGTTAATATAAGTGCAAGGAAATTATCCGGGAATTCTGGATAGTAATCATTTCAAAATGCATTTGGGTATTGATCGGTCAGTTGGTAAAGAGTTTTTTCCCCAAAGCGATATATACGCCGGAGATCCCGGTATATACCAATAAGCCATCCCGTATTCATATGCTCTCTGGAGCGTCATCAGTTCGATAATATTCGGTCATTATCAATATTTCCTATCGGGGATGGGATTATCCGTTTTAATACTGGATGGCAATATCCCGACCACCTGAAAAATGGATCCCATCCTTATTCCTGTTAATTTACTGCCATCTGTCAACTGGATATTCCGAGGGTGTGAGAACTTGTACCCCGCCTGCTCAATCCAAGCTGTAACTAAAGATTTAGTCAACTTGATTGCAGTCAAACCATCAACATTGACCCCCTGATATCCAATAATTTCAATTAACAGATTTTAGAGCAGACTTTTTGGAAATTAGAAAGAACACAGTAGAACTGCTCCCTTTATTCATTTTTATTGGGATTATTCAAATTTCTGCTTGAGACGTGTACGTTTCCCAGTTCGATCCCGCATAAAATATAGTTGTGCTCGCCGGACTTGCGAGTGACGTTCTACTAATACCTTATCCAAACGCGGAGATCGGAGCAGGAAAGTACGTTCCACACCTATACCATTGCTGGCAACGCGGCGGACTGTAAAATTTGCGTCATTACCGCTTTTACGTAATCGAATCACGGTACCTTTGAATTCCTGGATGCGTTCACGATCACCTTCTTTGATGCGAACATGCACATTAACTATATCCCCAGGACGTAATTCTGCGATATTTTCATTTACAGGAGCCTCAACGGCTTTTAGTAAATCCATCATTGTTTATTATCCTTGCATTTTTTCTAAGATTCTGTTGCTTTAAAGTGTATCACAATGGCTGCATGACGCCGGATTATATCACGCAGACAAGCCTGAAGCAAGTAGAATTCAGGACGAACACCATAATTTGGAGGGCAAATTTGCTCATGAAGGTCTTGATGATCCTTTTCTTACCGGTATTCACGCAGAACTAGAACAGCGTTATGCCCCCCAAACCCAAAAGCATTGCTTATCGCTACTTTGATTTTTTTTTCACGCGCCTTATTAGGTACATAATCGAGGTCACATTCGGGATCTTGTGTCTCATAATGGATAGTCGGTGGGATAATACCCTCGCGAATCACCTGAATGCAAAAAATTGCTTCCAATGCTCCTGTTGCACCCATCATATGACCCGTCATGGATTTCGTTGACGATACTGGTATCGAATAAGCTAAATCACCAAATGCTGTCTTGATGGCTTTAGTCTCCGAAATATCATTTAACTGAGTGGCAGTACCATGGGCATTAATATAACCAACCTCTTCTCTGTTGATATTCGCATTATCCAAAGCCTGGAGAATGGCAGCGGCACCACCAGATCCATCCTGAGAGGGAGCAGTGACGTGATAGGCATCTGCAGTTGCTCCATAACCGGCGAGTTCAGCATAGATTATCGCGCCTCGGGCCTTGGCATGGCTCTCGCGCTCAAGAATTAATACGGCTGATCCCTCGCCCATCACCAGTCCATCGCGGTTCTTGTCAAAAGGTTGCGGGGTCATTGAAAAATCATCGATACGACGAGACATTGCACCAACACGGTCAAATGCGGCAATACCAATGATTGAGATGGTTGCTTCAGCTGCTCCAGCCAGAGCCACATCGATTAGACCAGCACGCAGCATAATCCACGCTAAACCAATTCCGTCCGCGCCAGATGCGCAGGCTGATGCCACCGACATACTCGGACCTTTAATCCCATTGACTATCGAAACGATCCCTGCACCTCCATTGGGCATCAACATCGGGATCAAGAAAGGGCTGACATGTCGACTACCCTCTTCTTTTATAGTAAATATTGCATCTTGCAATGATTTTAAACCACCGATAGCGGAGGAGATAAAAACACCTATCCGTTTTGCGCTGGATTCGGTAATCTTCAGACACGAACTTTCCAGGGCTTCCTTCGCTGCTATCACCGCAAATTGTTCGAATCGATCTCGACGACGTGCTTCTTTGGTATCCATGTATTTTGATGGATCAAAATTCTTTACTTCGCAGGCGATTTTTACCGACGAATCTGATGTGTTAAATAAAGATATCGGTGCGACACCAGATATGCCATTTACAACCTGATGCCAAGTGGTAGGAACATCCGCTCCCAGGGGATTTATCGTCCCCATGCCGGTAACAACAATACGCTCCATTCCTCCTCCAAACTGAAAATCGTAATGATAATTACCCTCTCCTTATCAGCGATTCCTACTATTATCGCATCCTGTAACTATCAGGTAAAAATATTAAATAATTCTGCATATTTCCTACGTTTGGCAGATTTTCCATAACAGGAATAGTTATATTCAAATTATCTCATCGGGCACTCAAATGTCTTGGGGATTGGTGAGCGTATATAAACAGTATTTCTTTCTTCCCCAACTATAATCACCATTAAAGCATCAATTATGCGAGCATTGAATAGTGCTCTATACCAACTACCACAACCAATGACATAGACATCTGATCCATCAGGAATGCTTTTCGGGGCAATAGGCAACGGCAATATTACAGAAGCGTTATAAGGACCAATCACTGTCATTGATAACCGAGGATAGTCCTTGACAAGATATGCATAATCAATCATTTTGCAACGGTAGCAACCACCTTTTCCAGCAGGATAGAATCGTGGATATAAAGCTCGCCCATATATTGCTTTCGCATTTTTTTGTTTAATAAATGCTTCAAGGTCCTTTATAGCAATAGGCGTATCAATGGGTAACTGGTTTATTATTTTTAGAGTTGTTCGTTTATTCTCTTCAGGATAAACAGGTTGAATCACTTTTCCAGACATGGGCAGGGCTAGACCAAGTATCAAGAGTCCAACTGCCGTACTAGCCATTTTTATCATATATATCCCAGAGGTAGTGGATAAGGTAGGTTGATTCTCCTCCTGGACATGTATATCCCACGATTTGCCTAGCAGAATCACGAGCCAATGAGTTATTTGTACCAAGCCCAAGCTATAGTAAAGGTAAATTGTCCAATCTGCAGGCACCAAGTATCTGCTGCCGGAAGTCCGTGCAAAGGCGTTGGCAAGATAGTAACCGATATTAACCATGGCTGGTAACAAACCTACCCATTTTTGACGATCCCAGGCGACAGCCAAACCTAACGCAATTAGAGAGAGATTAAAAAATAACAGTAATTTGCCTTCTAACGACAGTCTACCATCCCATTGTAAATCCCACATTGGCATGTTAAGTGTATGATTGAGATCAAGAAATTGGAATGATAAAGGTAAGATCACGATTGCAGTAATTTGATTATGGATGAAATGAGCTGGTATAAAATAGACCGCACTAGAAGGAAAAGGTCTGTCCTCATCAAATTCATTTAGCTGCCTCCGTGGTGCTGAGGTAGTTGAGGAAAGCTGCGTAAGAAATCCTCGATAGTTAGACAAATTCAATGGCAGAATTTTTGCAGACTTGACAATACTGTCAGTTCCGAATAATCCAGCAATTGTTATATCCTGGTCGTTTTGCTGGGATGAGAACCCGAATCCATTTCCCACTTCTGGTATGTTACTTTGATGGTCACTGGCGGGGATCGTGATTTTATACTTTTTAAGTATTCCATTAATTTTCTTCAATAGAAAAACATCACCATCTTGATCTCTTGCAGTAATCGTCCAGGGAAAAAATACAAGAACAAAGCCGAGAATGAAAATTGAGGAGGAAAAAAACCATTGTCGCCAACGGAATTTATATTCAAAAATAACAACGATCAGAATAAGAGGTACTAACAACAATGGATTTGGACGTAATAATGCCGCCGCCCCGAGTATGCCGCCAGATAACAGTGTCATATTTCGCGCTCCCTGGGCTTCCTTAAACCATTTGAAAATCAACAGACTCAACATAGCAAGCAGCAGAGCAGTCGATAATTCTGACATCATTAATTTAGAGTGTGATACTTGAATATTCAAAGTGGCTGCAATCGCGTTTCTTTCTTTGAAAATTGCCATGATCGCTACCAGGAGACCCAACAAACGACCGTGTATACCTTTTCCAAGCAAATATAGGATGGCAGGAAAGAACGCGAGGCAGAGAATTTGTAATCTAATCATATGCATATAATTCTGACCACCTATTGCATGTAAAAAAGCCAGGAATAACATATATAACGGCTTGTCAGTAAATTGACCATTATTAATCCCCTTCCCTATGAGAACATATTGCCCTCCTACGTCATATACAGCCGCATCAGAAAATGGGTAATACTCGTAATTTGGAGACGTAGGGACTGCAGTGAAATAACTTCTTCTTATGGGTTCGTTGTTCCAAACAAGAACTGCACAAGCCCATATCAACAAAAATATCAGAACATCCAAAATGGCGATTCTTAACTGAAAACCCCTGATACCAATGCTTAATTGGATGTTCTCAAATTTCCTGGTGGAGATAAATATCAGGATTCCAATACCCCAAGCAACCACTATCTGCAATCCCAATATCGGTACTCCTCCTTCATTCCAAAAATCGACATCCGGAGAAATCCCGATTTTAGTAAAAGCAATGAACACCCAAATCGCAATGAAGGCTATTAGAATGTAGAAACTTATTTTCACAACAGACCGTTGAGTATTAATTTGCTCCGATAATTGCTGCCAATACAACCCTCGTTCCAACAATAAAGAAAAAAAAGTCTGAGCCGCGATTAAAGTAATCCAGATAATAATTGGATACAACCGTATGTAATACGCCGCTAATCTTCCAAAGTAATATAAAGGCAATAACGTTCCAATCAATCCAACAACAAACAGGCTGCCTGAACTCCATAAGTTGGCAGGAAAGGTGGATTCATTCGTAACCTTTTCCCATAGCCGTTCAGCCCATTCCTTTTTTTGCCACGACCGCAATCCTAAGGTTAATAATACAAAACTCACGACAGAAACCCCGAATATCAGAATCAATCGTTGAAGGGAGAATCCAATAAGAAAAGCATTCTCACTATCCTTGGAAACTTTAAGCATAAAAACAACTACAGTAAAACCTTCAAGGCTGGCAAGAACAAAGTGTAAGCTGGTCAGTGGTATACGACGTTTCATGAACAAGCCTCCATTGCCCTAAACCCCACGATTTATTGGCGGTCATTATTATATTCTTAATCTCTGAAATGTATTAATCACCCGAATTCAATATTCATTAAACCTTATATTCATTGATTTTATATTTCCCCATAATATGGCATTAAATAATTGATGTAAGTCCTTATTGATTCCATAATTGGAAATCGTGATTATTCTAATAAGCTCCCTTCCCTCTTAATATAATCCAGCCAGTTCGAATTAAAATCTTGATATCCAACCATATCGAATAATTCTGTACATAATACAGATCATCTTCAGTATGAAGGTGCATGGGTTTATCGCTACGTCCATGAATCTGCCACCATCCTGTGATTCCTTGCGGAACAGCAAATCGTTTCCGTTGCCAGGGTTTATACTGATCAACCAAGTAAGGGAGTTCAGGACGTGGACCTACGAGACTCATATTACCTTTTACGACATTAAAAAATTGAGGCAGCTCGTCTAGACTCAGCCTTCGAAGGATGCGACCTACACGGGTTACACGAGGGTCATTACGAATCTTGTGGATTAGATTTCCTTGGTCATCCACGCGTTCAACCATATCGCGTAGTTTTTCCGCATTTGGCACCATCGTGCGATATTTATATATCTCGAAAAGGCGACCATTCTCACCAACACGCGTTTGTTTAAACAGGATTGCTCCACGATCATCAATCCATATGGCTAGAGCGATAAAACCCATTAAAGGAATGGTTGGAATTAAAATAAAAATTGTTGTTGTCAGATCAAAAATGCGTTTGATTAACCTTTGATAATCACTGAGCGCTGGAGCACGTAAATCCAACATTGGAATACCAGCAAAATCTTCGATTACTGCTCGATGTAGTGCCAAATGAAAAAAATCAGGGACCACCCAAACACGAACTGGGAGATCATACAATTCAGTGACCAATTCTGTCACGCGTTCATGGGCACGAGATGGTAACGCGATCACCACGTCATCGACCTGATATTTTTGACTTACTAACCGAATATCCTTTACTGTTCCTAATACTTCAGATGTATTCTTTCTTTTTTTGGGATCATCATCCAAGAAACCAATAATGTTAAGATCGAGATACGGCCGACTATTTATTTGTAGATTAATTTCTTTCCCTACTGGACCCGCCCCCACGATCAACACTCGTCGCGGCCTTGATGTCTTACCTTTTGTTATCCAAAAGACTGTCCTTGCAATGGAACGCCAGAATACCATAAATATATAAGTGAGAAGGACAAAGAAAATAAACTGGACCCGGGAGACATCACGATATGATAGGTATAGAAGCCCGGCTAAGGCTACTCCAGCCAGCATGGCAGCCAATGTTAAACTGGTCAATTCATCTACAATCCGCAGATTACGCCTGCCATCATATATGGAAAAGAGAGACTGGATAGCCACCCATACTAATGGGAATATAACGTAGATAGTTATTGGCAGTTGAGTAGGGCTTCGCATGTAAGCAAACAAATGTAAAGAATTCAATAGAGGTCTAATGATGGTAGTAATTCGGAAGATCGCTGCCACCATAACGGCATCAACCATTATCGAGAAGATTGAATAATTAACAGAAAAACGACGAAGCACTTTAATATACCTTTGGATATCTTAATGAATTATACCAATCAATCACGAAGCAGAAGAGGCAAAGAAACTATTATGGTAGATATAAAGTCATAATTGTTCATACATCGCTTGATATAGATATTTTTTCCATCCGAGAAGCTTGATTCCAAATGTTTGTTGGATTCGGGTGGAGTCTAATGCTGAGAATGCGGGTCGAATTGCCGGCGTTGGAAAATTACTGCTTTTATCACGTACGAGTTCTTGTACGACCCGTTCTTCCAGATGAGGGTCAAGCTGTAATATCGTTTTGGCCCAATCATATCTCGATACTGCTCCCTCTCCAGCTAGATGATAAACGCCTGACCGTTCCTTGATGAAATAATAAACATCCTGATTACTTTCCAAAATAGATGTGGTAGTTTTCGCTAAGGTTCTTGCCCATGTTGGACTACCTATTTGATCGTCGACCACATGTATTTCTTTTTGTGTTCGACTCCATTTCAACACTTTTGTAACAAAATTATCATGCCCCATCGAATATACCCAACTTGTACGTAGGATTAAAAAAGAATCGCCAATGTCCTGTATCGATCGCTCCCCAACCAATTTACTTTTCCCATATGAACTTAATGGATTTGGTTCATCTGATTCGTTGTAAGGTTTAGCTTTCTTGCCGTCAAAGACGAAATCTGTTGAATAATGGATCAATACTATATGCATTGCTCTGGCTTTTTCAGCTAAGGCACCAGGTGCTATCCCATTTGCTGTCATAGCAATCTCGGGAAAAACTTCGGCTTGATCCACAGCTGTATAAGCTGCCGCATTAACAATCACGTTCGGTTTAATCTCATTAACAATATCCATCATTTGGTCGATCTGAGTAAGGTCAAATTCACCATCACCATAAGCAAATAACTCCCCTAAAGGAGCAAGGTACCGATTCAGCTCCTCACCAACTTGCCCATCCTTACCAAAAAGTAAGAAACGAATGCGATTGGAGAACTTCATTTAGGCATAAAGTGGAGACTTACTAAGAGATCATAAAATGAGTATTGATTTTCAACCGGTAGTTTATATCTCCCCGCCATTAGAGTCACGGATGACCATCAGAAAAAAAGGATTGATTGAATGTTTCAGCGTTTTTGAGAAATTCGCCATGTGCATCTTTTTCAGAAAGAATTGGATCCTTTTTATCTATCAAAGGCCAATTAATGCTCAGATCTGGATCATTCCAAAATAATGTACGTTCCCATTCTGGTGCATAATAATCAGTTGCCTTATAAATAACATCAGCCCACTCACTAAGAATATATATCCCATGTGCGAATCCGGGGGGAATCCATAATTGTATCTTATTCTCTGATGAGAGCCGTGCACTTACCCATTTTCCAAAAGTAGGAGACGATAATCGTAAATCAACAGCTACATCAAATACTTCACCTGCCACTACTCTAATAAGCTTACCTTGTGCCTGACGAATTTGGTAATGCAAGCCTCGCAGAGTTCCTTGACATGATCTTGAATGGTTATCCTGTAAAAATGGCATAGTAATGCCATATTCAGCAAATTTATGCGCCTGGTAAGTCTCCATAAAAAATCCTCGGTTATCATTATAAAGACGAGGTTGCAAAAGAAGAACATCAAGAATCGCAGTAGCTGTTACGATCATAATCAAGTAGTAGTTATATTTAGGCGTTCTGGAAAAGGAGTTCTTAGGACTCGATGAAATAATCGTTCATACTCATCGGTTACAGAATCCCAAGAATAGTGGGCCTTTGCATAATTATAGGCCTTTTTACCATACGAATCAACAGTATTTGGATCGTCTATTAATCTTTCGAGAACTGCTTTTAGGCTTGATGCTCCCACTTGACCATCATAAGCTGTTCCTGCATTATCTTTGCCGATTGTTTCCAGGTTTTCAGGAGTATTATTGACAACGACACAATTTCCAAAAGCCATGGCTTCTACGAGAGCGGGATGAGTCCCGCCAACCCCGGAGCTTTCAATGAAAATGTATGCGTTTGAGCCTAATTCCTGATATCCCTTGCCAAAGATATAGCCTGTGAAAATAATGCGCTCATCATCCCCGGCCAGTTTTTTCAGGCTAGCTTTATACTCTTCCACATAGGGCGCGTCGCCCACAATGACACATTTCAAATCGGTGTCAATTCCGTGAAAAGCCTCTACCAAATGATGCGCGCAGTTTTCGGGAACCAGTCGCCCCACAAACAGGATATATTTTCTTTGCTCCAGGTCGTACTGTGCCAGGGTATCCCCGGGTGACAGGATTTCAACGTCTGAACCATAAGTAATGTACGCCGGTTCATCGATGAATCTTTCCTTATAATACTTTTGCACATGCCGCGAATCGGTCAGATATTCAGTAGGCAGAATGGTGGCAAGATATTCAGCGAATTGGATGTATTTCTTGGCCAACCCCGGCCATTTCTCCCTGCGCCAATCCAGACCATCCACGTTAAGGATTGTTTTCGTGCCAACCAGTCGAGGGATCCAAGTCACTGGACTGTTCCCAGCAATGAAGTATAGTGCAATATCATAATGCTGGAACAACGCGTGCACGGAGGAGAGGAAGGAGTGGACAATTGTATCAAGGTACTTATTGGCAATGGTGGGCAACTTCACCAGCCGCATCCCTTTATATTCACTACCCGGGTAGGTGATATGATGACTGCGGCAGTAAACGGTCACCTCGTGTCTGCGTTCCACCAGGCGCTGACCCAATTGTTCCACGCATGTTTCAAATCCACTATAACTGGCTGGAATACCACGTGTACCAAGAAGCGCAATTCTCATTTACAATTCCTTATCCTTTCTTCCAAAAAGTAAGGTTAACAATCTTTTCTACGAAAACTCACGATTAACAACTTTCTGCATATTTTAGTTTCGCAAATTCTTTGTTGGCGCATACAGTATTTGCCCTTTAGGCGAACACCTGAAGTGGTTATTTGTGATTATCCAGCCATTCCTGGGCTTGCTGGGCAACCACAGATCCGGGAGCATATTGGATAACCTTCTGGAATTCCTGGATTGCCAAATCAGTCTGACCCTGGGCAGCGTAAGACATCCCCAGTCCAAGGTGAGCGCGCGCATCTCGAGGTTTCAATTTCAAGGCATTCTGATAAGCGTCAATCGCTTTATCCAGGTCTTCGCATTGCAAATAAGCATTACCAAGATCGGAATAGGCAATATAGGCAATATTGGGGGTTCTGGAGTTTGCTAGACGTCCTAACCAATGGGGAATAGCCGCCTTGCAATCGCCTCTACCTTGAAAGATTTTTGCCAGGCTGGTGTGCGCATAAAAATTGTTTTGTTTTATCTTCAGAATACCTTGAAACGCAACGATTGCATCTTCCGTCCTCCCCAGAGACAGATAGATGCGCCCCATTTCCGTCAGGTATTCGATGCGAGTTCGAGGGCGTTGAGTATACTCTAGGGCCTGCTTGTAATTTGAAAGAGCCTGAGTCAAGTCGCCTGCTTTTGCATAAAGGTGCGCTAAACCGCCAAATGCCTGCTGCGCAAACTCAGATTCAGGAGCATATTGGATAACATTCTGGAATTCCTGGACTACCAAATCAGTCTGACCCTGGGCAGCGTAAGTCAT
>Ga0315285_10002241_pt1 | contig 20206 bp, 15 predicted proteins | sample YL17G09_36_MG_FD_203698 | JGI IMG/M metagenome (GOLD analysis project Ga0315285, IMG submission 203698) | Sediment microbial communities from Yellowstone Lake, YNP, Wyoming, USA - YL17G09_36 | ecosystem: Environmental > Aquatic > Freshwater > Lake > Sediment | place: USA: Wyoming | collected...
GCCCCATAAACTGGTTTTCGCGTTCTTCGGTCGAGAGTTCGAAACATCGCATCCTTGGCGACCTTGGCTTCGTCGTGAGCTCAGCCGAACGGCGTCATGGCGGTTCAATGGTTTTTTCGGATCAGCATTAGTTTCTGGCTGCGCCCCCGTTCATGTTGTGGGAACATCGGAAGCCCTTACTCGCTAACCCTCCACATGGTGGCGCAGCACCTGGTAGGTCGGAGTAAGATCCGGGGCACGCTAGCGACCCGTGACATGTAAACCCTAGACAGTCAGAGGATGAGTCGGAACCGTAAGGTGGTCGAGCTGAACGGGCGAGAATGGTTGTTCCTTCCTTAACGAGGAGAAGATCGCCAGGTGCAAGGTGCAGCCGGTTCGACAAGGAGCCCGAGAAGCCATGAGGATAAAGAACCGAGAGCGACTGGTATCTGTCGGTGACATTCCATCGCGCAAGGTCGTGTTGGATGTCATCGAGGCATCCCTCCAGTCGCTGGACGTCTATCCTGTCATCAGGAATCTCCTGGTCCTCGACGGGGACGTCCTGAGAGTCGGGACCTGCCACTGGGATCTCGGCCGGAAACGTCGCCTGTTCGTCATCGGAGCCGGCAAGGCCGGGAACTCCATGGCCAGGGCGGTAGAGGAGGCGCTGGGCGAGCGCATCACGCAAGGTCTGGTTATCGTGAAGCGGCTCGAGCCGGACGATACGCTGCAGCGCATCGAACTCGTTGTCGGCGGTCACCCCCTCCCCAACGAAGCCGGCCTGGCGGCGAGCAAGCGAATCCTCCACCTCGTGGAGCGGGCAGCCCCGGAGGATCTCTTCATCGGCCTCATCAGCGGCGGAAGTTCCGCCTTGATGAGTTGCCCGCTGCCGGGGATCACCCTGGAGGATGAGCAAGAAGTGACTGAGGCGCTACTCAAGAGCAGCGCCCGCATCCTGGAGATCAACGCTGTCCGCCGCCATATTTCCGCGACCAATGGAGGCCGCCTGGCCCAGAGAGTCGAGGCCAAGGGCGCGGAGCTGATCAACCTGATCATCTCCGACAGCGTGGGGAAGAAGCCGACGCTCGACCCCGCGCAGCCGACCGCGTTCTTTGGGACGCCGGTGGGCCCGGATGCCACCACCCTCCAGGATGCGCGCGAGGTTCTCGAGAGGTACCGGCTCTCCCCGCGGATTCCTCACTCGATTGTCGAGTTCCTGCGGAATGCCGGCCCGGCCCAGGAGACACCAAAAGCCTTTGGCGGCCGCATCCACCATTTCGTCTTGCAGGAGCCGGCCGACGCGTGCGAGGCGGCGAAGCGGGCTGCAAAGACGATGGGGCTCCCCGCAGGCATCCTGACTACCCAACTCGAGGGGGAGAGCCGCGAGGCTGGGACCTTCCTCGCCAGCGTGGCCAAGGAGATTGCGTTGAACCATCGGCCGCTTCGGCCTCCGTGCGTGCTGATTGTCGGCGGAGAGACCACAACGCGGGTCGAAGGGGACGCAGGCTTGGGTGGGCCGTCTCAAGAATTAGCGCTTGGGTTTGCCCTGGAGGTGGCCGACAAGCGCGGCGTCTGTCTCGGCGCCATCGACACGGATGGGACGGATGGCCCGACGGAGATCGCGGGAGGGATTGCCGACGGCACCACTGTGGAGCGGGCTCGCCTGGCGGGCCTGAACGCATATGACCGTCTGCGAGCCCATGACAGCTCCACGGTACTCTTCACCATTGGGGACCACGTGGTGACCGGCAACACGGGAACAAACCTCTGCGACCTGAACGTGATGTACGTTTCCGGCAGGCAATAGGGGCGCCTGATCGCTCTCCTGGGGGGATGAGGATGAAAGACGATCGGATTGCTGCGGTGAAGGCTCGGGAGGTTCTGGACAGCAAAGCGCGACCGACGGTGGAGGTGGATATCTGGACGGCCGGTGGGGCGATGGGCAGGGGGGCCTCTCCCTGCGGCACCTCGGTGGGACGACATGAGGCGTTCGTGCTGCGTGACGGCGAGGCACGGTACGGAGGTCTGGGTGTTCGCCAGGCCGTGAAGAACGTGGCGGAGGTCATCTTCCCCGCCATCCGGGAAAAGAGCGTCCTCGAGCAGCGCGTGATTGACGATCTCATGATCGAGCTGGACGGGACGCCGAACAAGTCTCACCTCGGGGCGAATGCCATCTATAGCGTCTCAATCGCCGTGGCACGAGCGGCTGCCAACACCTTGCAGGTGCCTCTGTACCGGTACCTGGGCGGCCCGGATGCTAACCTCCTTCCGGTCCCGATGTTCAACATGATCAATGGTGGAATCTACGCCGCCACGAAGGTGGAGTTTCAAGAATTCCATCTGATCCCCGCAGCGGCAGAGACGTATTCCGAGGCGTTACGAACCGGAGTAGAGGTCTTCTCTGCCTTGGGTGAGGTGATCAAGCGACGGTACGGGAAGGACCGTCTCTCCACCGGTTCCTCGGCCGGATATGGCGCTCCCACGAATGAGCCGGCCGCGATCCTCGAGACCTTGCTCGAGGCGGCGGAAGCGGCGGGCTACCAGGGGAAGTGCAGGGTCGGTCTGGACTGCGCCGCCAGCCATTTCTATGATTCGAAGAGCGGTTATTATTGCTTCATGGGAGGGCAGGCGGGGCGGGATGAGATCATCCGGTTCCTGGAGAGACTGGCCACGTCGTATTCCCTCTTCATGATCGAGGACCCCCTGGAGGAAGATGATTTCGAAGGCCATGCGGAGATCACCAGGCGTCTGGGCAGTTTGATCGTCGGGGACGACCTGTTCGTCACGAACCTGGAGCGCCTAAAAAGGGGGATTGGCCTGGGGGCGGCGAACGCCATGGTGCTGAAGCCCAACATGGTCGGGACGATCTCGGAGGCGCTGGACGCTGCACGATACGCCAAAGATCATGGCTATTGCATTGTGGGATCGGGACGTGCCGGCGGGAGTATTGATGATCCCATCCCGGACATTTCGGTGGCGGTGGGCGCCCCTCTGGCGAAGTTCGGAGCTCCAAGGACAGGCGAGCGGATTGACAAGCATAATTGCCTGCTGCGGATGGAAGAAGAGCTGGGGGGGTCAAGCCGGTTTGCCGGTTCAGAAATCTTTCCCGCGTGAGGAAGCAGGGGAGAGCATCCTAAACAGGCGAACAGCGAGTGAAGTAGAGCTTCCTCAGGAGGTTCAAGGATACGGCGCCAGGAAGTTTTCAAACTCGGGCGTCTCGCATCGGCGTGAGTTGGGTCAGGTCCGACGAAGCGGAAACCGATCTCCTAGTCCTCGCCGTCCGGTCGACGGGGGGCGAGCCCGTCTCTCTCCTGGCCGACGCGCCCTCTTGGACCGCGCGAAAATAGGGGACGTAGGTTCTAAAACAGATTAACGATCCTATGGGCGGCGGCCTCATTTGGAGCCCGAAGGGCCTCGGCGCAGGTTCTCTCGCTGCGGCGGAAGGAGACCGCCGTGGCATCGGATGCGCGGGTTCTGTGGAGTGGCGAGTTCATCGCGGGGCTCGTGGCGGAGGCGGCGTGGCGAGACAAGGAGGCGTTGCGATTACCCTGCAACGTGGTGGACTTGGCGGCCCTGGGGAGGAAGCCCACAGCCGGGGAAGGGATAGGAGAGGCTGAGTTGCGGTCAGGGGTCCGGACGAGAGACCTGGTGCGGGCCAGGAGGGTGTTTTGTCAGCTGGCCATCAAGGGCGTGGGGTAATCCGGGGCGGAGGCTGCGTGCTACTTGGGGGTGACGACCTCGTCGGTCAATCGGCCGCCCGTTTCGGAGGAACTCCCAGAGTGTAGGACATACCTGAATGCGCTTCAGAACCTACGTTCCTCAGAGGTGCAGTATTACCTCCCGTCGCCACCTTTTCCTCCCCCGCCGTTCAGCTTCCCTGACATCCCCATTTCTGTGTCTTGCCTCTGCTCTCGGGCTATGCGATGATAGCTTATCCGCCTGAAGGAGGGACCGCATGGACGGCACCACCGGCTGCTACAGTCCCGGGGACAAGGACTTGGTGCAGAAGATCTTCCTGGCCACCGGGGCGGTGCAGCACCGCGGGAAGGCCAGCGCCGGCCTGGCCGTCGGAGGGTCGAAGGGGATCTACGTCCACAAGGACATCGGTGGGATCGTGGACGTGGCGGACGAGGAGATCCTGCGCACCTTCCAGGACCTGGAGCCCGTCGCCGCCATCGGCAACGTCGGCTACACCAAGAACAAGATCCCGGAAAAGCGGAACGCCGAGCCCATCCTGGTGAAGCCGAAAGCGGACTCGCCCTACACCGTGGTCCTCACCATGAACGGGCGCATCCTCGAGGACGACGAGCTGCAGGCCGAGCTGGAGGACGCCTACACCTTCGACACCGTCAACGCGACCGAGGTGCTGGGCGCGCTCCTCCACCGCTGCTTCGAGGAGCAGGGGGTGACCTTCGCCGCGGGCCGGAAGCTGGTGGACCTGCTGCACGGGTGGGGCACCTTCGCCCTCACCGCCCTGGTGTACGACGGCAAGGAAACCTCTCTCGTCACCTTGAACGACAGCCGGGCCTTCGAGCCCTTCTGCTTCGGGATGGTGGGGAACGCCTTCCTCGCCTCCTCCGAGAGCTGCTCCCACCGCCGGCTGGGCGGCCACCCCGAGCGCGAGTACGCCGGGGCGGAGATGACCATCTGCTCCTCGCGGGGCGTGGAGACCCGACGGGTCCGGACGGAAACAGAGATGCCCGACGCCTTCCAACCGGTCTATTTCGGCAACGCCGCCTCCCTCTATCGGGGAGAGGAGATCTTCCGGCTGCGCATGGGGCTGGGACGCATGCTGGCGAAGACGTACGGCGACACCGACGCCGATGTGGTCATCCCCAACCCGGACTCCGGACTCGGCGTCTCCCACGGCATCGCCGAGGGGCTGGGGAAGCCCCTGTTCCCGGGCCTGGCCAAGCAGGCCCAGGCCATCCGCACCTTCCAGGAGGCGGGCCGGAACAAGCGGATGAGGGAGGTGGCGGTCAAGTTCGCCGCCATGGACTCGGTCCTCGCGGGACGGCGGATCATCATGGGGGACGATTCCATCGTGAAGGGGAGCGTGAGCGAGGGTGGGGCGGTCTGGAGCGTCTACAACGCGGGGGCGACGACGCTGGAGTTCTGGGTTTCCTACGGCCCTATGTTCTTCCCCTCCTTCAAAGAGTGGCGCCGCGGCCGGGAGTGCCTGGATGAACTGGCGGTGCAGCGCGCCTTCCGCGGCGACAACCCTTACGACAAGACGCCGGAGGAGATCAACGCCAAGGTGGCTGCCCTGTTGGGGGTGGATCGGGTCTGCTACAACACGCCCGAGAACGTGAGAGCGGTGATCGGCCCCGGCTCATACCAGGCCCTGGACGCCTCGTGTCCCATCTCCGAGCGCTACTGGCCCGCCTGGCTCAAGGAGGAGGTGGAGCACTTCCGCCATTATCGCTGAGGCGAGGCGGGCGGGCAGAGCGCCCGTGCCTACCCAAGAAGGGGCCGCCACCCGGCGGCCTCTTTTGTTTGTGCGTCGAGCAGGATGGCTTTCCGGGGTGGGTGAATTAGGGCAGCGGGAGCAGGCGGTTTCGGTAGCCAAAAAAAAGTTACCGGACTCCAATTAGCCCTGATCCGAAAAAACCATTGAACCGCCATGATCACCCAGCGCCAGCGCTGGGTACCCGGGTCGCCAAGGATGCGATGTTTCGAACTCTCGACCGAAGAACACAAAAACCGGTTTATGGGGCATTCAGAAGTTCCGCTCCTTTCCCCCAATAAGCCATTTCGGTCTTGGCGTTCTTGGCGCCTTGGCGGTTGCTAATTTCGGATTGGAGTTAGGAGCCAAGCGCGTGATTTACTGGATGGGTGATTCAGATTCCTGGAGCTCAGTGCTGCAAGCGGGTATGCCGTGAAGCCCTATGCGCTGGCAGAGGATCTCCTCCGGCCCGTGCTGCGCGAGGCCATGCCCCGCGCTAGGAACGTCGCTCCGTTTCTTCCGTTGAGCGAACCCCGAAAGCTGATACGCTGAAAAGACCCGGAGGACTACCCTGGCAGGCTCCAGGTCTCGCCGATGTTGTGGAGGGCGATGCGGCGGGCGGAGCTGTTCTGCGCCGTCGTGAGCCGCTCGTACGGCTCGAACGGCCGCTCGTGGGACATGCGGAAGGTGCGCCAGTGCATGGGGATCAGGTAGCGGGCCCGCATCTCGTGGAAGAGGTCCCAGGCCTGTTCCGGGCTGGCGTGGTTGGCGATGTACGGGTTGTAGCCCCCGATGGGGAGGATCGCCACATCCAACGGGCGGCCATTCGTGGCGGCGGGCAGCCGCTCGGTGTAGGCGGTGTCGCCCCCAAAGAGGACGCTGTGCTTCCCCTTCGTGAGCAGGAGCCCGTTGTACCCCCGGTCCCGGTCCCATGGGTACCGCCGGCCCCAGTGTTTAGCAGGGACGGCTTCGATCCGCACGCCAGCCACCGCGGCCGTCTGCCCCCAGTCCAGCTCCTGGAGCTGCGCGTAGCCCAGGTCCTCCATGAACTCCGTGGTGTCCCGCGCCAGGATCGTCGGGGCGCCCCGGGGGAGCTTTCTGAGGGACGGGATGTCGTAGTGGTCCATGTGGGCGTGCGAGACGAGGATGAGGTCCAGGGGCGGCAGCTCTGCGATCTTCAATGCCGGCGGCACAAAGCGGCGGAGCCCCACTGTTGTGAGCCCCAGGAGGCTGATGCCAATCTTGTCGCTGAAGACCGGATCGATCAGGATCGTCGTGCCTTCCAGGTTGATGAGGAAGGTGGAGTGGCCGATCCAGGTCACGGTGATGCCGCCATCAGACCACGCCCGGGGCGTAGGGCGGACGGGCGAGACGAAGCGAACGGTATCCTTGGCCTCCTCGTCTCCCTCGTCCGGCTCACGCGTGAGTCTGTCCCACCAGTTCCGGATGGACCGCATGGTGCGTTCGAATCTACCCGGATCCGCCTCCTGCCCCCATACCCTCTGGGGCAAGCAGGCCAGCGCCGCAGCCATGACGGCCAGCGAGAGCAGGCGCCGCCGCATGCGGTCGGGGCGATCCGACGGCGTCTCGGGGTTGAGAACGTATCGCATAGGGAAGCGCTCAGCTTTCAGCGTTCAGCCCCGGAGACTAGCCCGGGCGGTCTTGCAATGGCAGCAGTCTCTCCGGAGAACGGTTCCCGTTCAACCGTCGAAGCGCGGCGACGAGCGAAGAGAAACGCTGACTGTTGGGGTTGACGGCTGAACAGCTTCTCCTGGAAAAAGTATGCCGGAGGAAGGAAGCAGGCGCAACAGGAAAACCGGGAGCTGCTGCGGAGCCACCAAGACGCCACGGCACCAAGAAGGCTGGAAGGCACACCGGCTGGAACGTCGCAAGATCAAGCCATCCCTCCTTCCGCGCCTCGCGGATGGAATCTTTACGCTTGACAGGATTTCAGGGAAGAGGGATGCTATGGGAAGATTTGAGGGACCCCATGGCCTGTCCACTCTCGGTGGCCATCTTGTCCGAAAGCCCATTCCTTTCAGCCAAAGTTCTTTCGGCGGCCCTTCGCACCTCTCTAGAATCGAAGAAAGCTCCGGTCAATCCAGGGGACCAGGGGGGCTGACGCGGCCATCGGGTTTCCCGGGTGAGTTCGTTCTCTTCGACTCGTGGTACGACTCCGCCATGCCAACCAGATTCCTGTTCGCGCTTCCCGGGAAAACGAGGGGCAGCTGCCCACGCTCTTCCCACATCACCCGTCCCAGCTCTTCTTCTTACATCAGGAGGTGACGTATGAGAAAGGCACTGGCTATTCTTGTGATCTGCCTGGTTGCGGTCGGACTTGCCTCGGCGGCGGTTGCGGGCGAGGTCAAGATGGTCCTGGCCACCGGCGGGACGGCCGGCACCTACTATCCCTTCGGCGGCGCCATGGCCAACATCTGGAACAACAAGATTCCCGGCATGAACGTGACCGCTCAGGCCACCGGTGCGTCCATCGAGAACATCCGGCTCATGAACAAGGACGAAGTCGAGCTAGCGCTGGTCCAGAGCGACAATATCGACTGGGCCTTCTACGGCAAGGAGGTCTTCAAGGAGAAGATCACCAAGATGGCGGCCATCGCCGTCCTGTACCCCGAAGTCGTCCACATCGTGGTGCGGGGGGATAGCCCGGCGAAGACCTTCGGCGATCTCAAGGGCATGAGGGTCGGCGTGGGGGCTCCCGGCAGCGGGACCGAGGCCAACTTCCGGCAGCTCATGGAAGTCTACGGGCTGAAGAAGGACGACGTGAAGGGGCAGTATCTCTCGTACGCCGAGAGCGCCGAGCAGTTCAAGGACAAGCACATCGACTCGTTCTTCCTCACCACGGGCGTCCCCAACTCGGCTATCATGGACGTGGCCAACGTCCGGCCCATTAAGCTCGTGTCCATTGAGGACGCCATGGTGACGAAGATCACCCAGAAGTACCCCTTCCTGGCCCCGGCCAAGATCCCTGCCAACACCTACAAGGGCCAGCCCGAAGAGGTGAAGACCATCGCCGTGATGGCGGTCCTCATCGCACACCCCAAAGTGAAGGAAGACGTGGTCTACAACATCACCAAGGTGTTGATCGAGAACCAGGCCCAGCTGGCGGCCGCGCATGCGAAGGGGAAGGAGTTGAGCCTGCAGGGGGCGGTCGAGGGTGTCTCCATCCCGTTCCATCCCGGCGCCGCCAAGTACTACAAGGAAAAGGGCGTCCTGAAGTAGGTCGAGATCGCCACAGAGCCGGGCAGGAGAGTCTGCCCGGCTCTCTCTGCCCAGATGTGGAAACGGCTTCTGGTTAGCGTCGTCTTGCCGGGGGCGCTGGTCGCCATCCTGTACGTCCTGTATCCGTCGCGCACCATCCTCGAGATCACGGGGGCCCAGACCGGGCGCGCGATCTGGTGCGCCGAGATGACTGAAGGGGAGGAATTCATCCTCTCGTTCACCCACTCGGTGAATCGGCGGCCCGTCTACGACACGCTGCGCGCCGCGGGCGATCACCTAATCATCGTCAAGTCACGGTTCGACGCCTTCGGCGCCGGCATGCCAGAGAGGTCCACCGAGCAGGGAACATTCCGCGTCGCAGAGGATGGCTGGTTAGAGTGGACGATCAATCGTCCCCTCCCTGAAGTGATTGTCCGCGTCGGGCGGGTTGCCAACCACACGCTCCGCCTGAAGGGTCGAGAGATTCCCCTGACGGATCTGGCCGAACCCGGCACCCCCCTCACCCTGCGATCCCAACACCGCTCGATCTACACGGTCTGGAAAGGCAGGTGCATCCGGTGAGCGACAAGGATAATCCCAAGGAGAAGGAAGAGGTCCTCCGCATATCCGACATGAAGTCGGAGGTCAGCGAGGAGGAACTGACGAAACTCCTTGCGAAGGTCGACAAGGAGTCGACCTTCCGCAAGCTGACTGGATACCAGTTCCGAATCATTTACTGGATCGCGGTCGGCTGGTCGTGCTTCCAGTTATACACCGCGTTATTGGGCATGTATCCGGCGCAGATACAGCGATCCGTCCACCTCTCCTTCGCCTTCGCCCTCGTCTTCCTGCTGTATCCGTTCCGCACCAAGTCCGCCGTCAACCGGTTGCGTGTGCGCGACTATCTGTTCGCCGGTTTCGCCGTCTTCATCGGGATGTACCTGACCATCAACTACACCCGCCTCATGGAGACCGCCGGTGATTACACGAAGGTTGATATGGTGGTGGGCATCATCGGAACGCTTCTGACGTTGGAGGCGGCGCGACGCGTGGTCGGCCTGCCCATCATGATCATCGCCAGCAGTTTCTTGGCCTATGCCTACTTCGGGGCGTACTTCCCTGGCTTCCTCACGCACCGGGGATACTCCATCGAGCGGATCGTCTCCCACATGTACTTCACCACCGAGGGGATCCTGGGCATCCCCCTGGGCGTCTCGTCAACCTTCATCTTCCTGTTCATTCTGTTCGGTGCCTTCCTGGAAAAGACGGGGATCGGCAAGCTGTTCATTGATATCGCCGACTCCATCGCCGGCTGGGCGGCCGGCGGCCCGGCCAAGGTGGCGGTCATCACGTCCGCCCTGGAGGGGACGATTTCGGGCAGCTCCGTGGCCAACACCGTGGGGTCCGGCAGCTTCACCATCCCCATGATGAAGAAGCTCGGCTATCGGCCCGAGTTCGCCGGCGCCGTCGAGGCGGCGGCCTCGACGGGTGGGCAGATCATGCCCCCCGTCATGGGGGCGGCGGCGTTCCTGATGGCCGAGTTCCTCGGCATACCCTACATCGAGATCGCCAAGGCGGCCGCTATCCCAGCCTGTCTCTATTTCCTCGGCATCTTCATCGAGGTGCACTTCGAGGCCAAGCGCTGTGGGCTGAAGGGGATGCCGTGGGACCAGGTCCCCAGGTTCTGGACCGTCCTGAAAGAGCGGGGGCATCTCTTTGTCCCCTTGATCGCCATCATCTATGTGCTGACGGAGGGATTCACGCCCAGCCTGGCCGCCCTGGTGGGCCTCGGCCTGTCGGTCGTGGCCGGCATGCTGACGAAGGCCACCCGGATGAGCATTCCGGATATCTTCAACGCGCTGGAGGCTGGGGCCCGCGGCGCCTTGGGTGTGGCCATTGCCTGCGCCACGGCCGGCATCATCGTCGGCGTCGTGACGTTGACCGGCCTCGGCCTGAAGATGGCCAACGGCCTCATCCAATTGGCCGGCGGCAATCTGCTCCTCACCCTGTTCTTCACGATGATCGCCTCGCTGATCCTGGGCATGGGAGCGCCCACAACCGCCAACTACGTCATCACCTCGACCATCGCGGCGCCCGCCGTCGTCATGCTGGGCGTACCCAAGCTGGCGGCCCACCTCTTCGTCTTCTACTTCGGGATCATCGCCGACCTGACCCCGCCGGTGGCGCTCGCCGCTTACGCCGGTGCGGGCATCGCCAAGGCTGACCCCTTCTGGACGGGTGTCACCGCTACCAAACTGGCCATCGGGGCCTTCATCGTGCCCTACATTTTCGTGTACAACCCGGCCATGGTGCTGATCGGCACGACCCCGTTCTTGCTGACGCAGAACCTCGTCACGGCGTGCGGCGGCATGTTCGGCATCGGGGCGGCCATGATCGGCTTCTGTGTTGCCCCGATGAGCTGGCCCGAGCGCATCTGGTTCGCCGTCGCCGGCCTGATGCTGATCGATCCGGGCACGCTCACGGATATCGTCGGCATCGTCATGCTGGCCATGGGGTTGTTCGTCCAGTACCGGAAGAAGAAGATCTGGGTTGCGGCAGGATCACCCACCGCCGCAGCCTAGTAGAGGGTTCGCTAACTGAAAGACTGGGCGGGAACAGCAACAGGCCAGAGGGCATAAACGCTCTGGCCTGTTTTGCTTTGGGACGGCCTCGCCGGATTCAGGCGTCCAGGGCGACGGCGGCGGCCCCCAGGATGCCGACATCCGGTCCCAGGGCGGCGGGGAGGATGGGCACCGACTCCACCGCGACCAGCTTGACGCGGCGGCGGACCTCGCGTCGCAAGGGCCCGAAGAGGAGGTCCCCCGCCTGCGTCACACCGCCCCCGATCACGACGCGCTCGGGGGCCAGGATCGTCACGATCGCCGCGACGCCCAACCCGAGGTATTTAACCGTCTCCTCCCAGACCTCCGCGGCGAGCGCGTCCCCCTCGTGCGCCAGCCGGACCACATCGGCCGCAGTGAAGTCCCCCGCCTCGCGCAACCGGCTCGGCCGTCCCGTGGCCAGGGCCTCGCGCGCCCGGCGCGCAATGGACGGGCCCGAGGCCAGCGCCTCCAGGCATCCCGGGTTCCCGCAGCCGCAGATCGGCCCATCGGGGACCAGGGTCATGTGGCCGACCTCTCCTGCGCCGTCCTTCAGGCCGTGCCAGATCCTCCCGTCCAGGATGATCCCGCCCCCGATCCCCGTGCTCACCGTCAGGTAGACGAGGCTGCTCGCCCCCTTCCCCGCGCCGTACCGGAATTCCCCTAGCGCTGCGGCATTGGCGTCGTTTTCCAGGACGGCCGGACGACGCAGCGCCTTTTCGATGCGCTCCACCAGGGGGACACGGATCCAGCCCGGGAGGTTCGGGGGATTCAGGATCAGCCCCGCCTGACGATCCACGGGGCCGGCGCAGCCGATCCCGATCCGGTGAATCGCATGCGCCGACACCCCTGGCTTCCCCAGGACGTCCTCGGCAAGCCGGACGATGCGATCCAGGACGCGCTCCGGCCCCTCGGAGGCCAGCGTCGGCACCTCGCCCCGCGCGAGGATGGCCCCACCGGCGTCCACGATCCCGGCCGCCAGTTTGGTCCCGCCGATGTCGATCGCAAGCACGGTCGTGGTCACAGCACCTCCGCACTCCTCAACATCAAGCTTACTCGTGGCGATCCGGGTGGGCAAGAGAAGTCTTACCGAACGGGCCGCAGGCGTCGCTGCTGCGAGCGGTCCTTGTCCTGGCAGACGTCCCAGGCGATGCCCCGAACCATTGCCCCTCGCGGGATTTCGTTAGCCCATCCTGTCGTAGGTGCTGGACCCACCTTCAAGCGTTGCTCCCTCTTTGCCCCGGCAGCCGCAGGAGGCGGGCTGCAGCTTGGTCCACCATCCAGACAAGCCGTCCATCAACAGGCCGGACGACCTGGGCCGGGAAGCGGTCCGGTTGATATTCTCCTTCCAGGACGGCCCGCAGCATCTCTGCCTTTTTCTCCCCGCTGACGAGGACAATGACGTGGGCCGCATTGTTCAACACCGGGGGGGTCAGGGTGATCCGGTGGGCATCGAGCTTCTCAACCCAGGGCGCAGCGACCAGCCTGGTCTGTTCGTGAACTTCGTCCGTCCCCGGGAAGAGCGAGGCCGTGTGCCCATCCGGTGCCAGTCCCAAGAGGATCAGATCGAAGCGGGGAAGCTGGCCGCCCGCCAGGCCAAAGAACTCGCGGAGCGTCCGCGCATATTCCTCCGCGACCCTGCCGGCGTCCGGGTTCTCGGCCGGGATCCGGTGGACATTGCTCGGCGGGATCGGCACGCGTGACAGCATCGTCTCGTAGGCCATGCGGAAGTTGCTCTCGGGGTGGTCGGGCGGGACGTGGCGCTCATCCCCCCAGAAGACGTGGATGTGGCTCCAGGGAACTCGTTCTCGAAAACCGCCCCTCTCGCCTGCGAGCAGCCGATAGAGCGCTTTGGGTGTCGAACCACCGGAGAGGGCCCCGGCAAAGCGCCCCCTGGCCCGGACACCCTCGTCGCCGGGCGGACGAACTCCTCCGCTGCGGCGCGGCACAAGTCCTCGTCATCTACCAGGACGCGAATGAAAGGCCGGCCCATATTTCCGCTGCGGATTATTCTGGAGCACAGAGCGTAGCAAAGCGGGCGGCGCCGAGCAGGGCAGTCTTCGGGTTGAGGATCACGCGGACCGGCATCGCCTGGAGCAGCGGCTTCATCCGGCCCTTGGCCGTGAAGGCATTCAGGAAGACGGGATCCTTCAGCTTCCGGACGATCTTGGGGGCGATCCCGCCGCCGAGGTACACGCCTCCCGTTGCCATGACCTTGAGGGCCAGGTTTCCGGCCTCAGCACCATAAATCGAGACGAAAAGATCCAGGGCCTGGACGCAGAGTTCGCTCTCCCCGTTCAGGCCGGCCGCTGAAACGACGGCTGCGGGGTCCTGCTGACGCATCCGCTCCGCGAGCCATGGCGGCTCTTCACCGCGGCCACTGTCTCTGAGGAAGTGATAAATATTCAGCAGGCCCGGCCCGGAGACGACACGCTCGCAGCTGACCCGCCGAAACTGTTTCAGGAGGTAATCCAGCAGCTCCATCTCCAGGTGGTTGCGCGGCGCAAAGTCCGTATGACCGCCTTCCGTGGCGAAAGGACGGTGCTGCCTGCCATCCCAGTAGAGGCCGGCCTCGCCCAGGCCGGTCCCCGCAGAGATGATGGCCGCATTTCCCGAGGCGTCGGAGGCCCCCTCGTTGAGGACGGCAAAATCCGTTGCCTCCAACATGGCGATGCCCCAGGCATTCGCCTCGAGGTCGTTGATCAGCCCGACGCTCTTCAGAGCAAGCTCGCGCGCCACCACGCCGGAGTCCACCACCCAGGGGAGGTTTGTCCCCTCGCACCGTCCGTCCCGCACCGGTCCCGCGATGCCGAAACAGGCACACCCGATTGGGAAGGGATGGGCCGCGATGAATTTCCGGAGGACCACCTCGAGGCTGGCGTGCTCCCGACTTGCGAATGTGTCTTCCACGACCGGAGTCAAGTGGCCGCCCCTTTCCTCGAGGAACGCAAGGCGGGTATTCGTGCCGCCGATGTCCCCCGCCAGGATCATTTGTCGATCCCCCGCCACTGCCGGCCGTCGCGTTCCATCAGCTCGTCGGCTTCTTTCGGCCCCCACGACCCCGCGGGGTAGTTCGGGAAGCTCCGGGGCGGCAGCGCCTTCCACACGTCGAGAACCGGGGCCACGACGCTCCAGCCCGCCTCCACCATGTCGGCGCGCTGGAACAGCGTCGCATCCCCGGTCATGCAGTCATAGAGCAGACGCTCGTAGCCGGTGCTGGGGGTGCTGCCGAAATAGTCTTTGTAGTGGAAGTGCATGTGGACCGTCCCCAGCCGGACGAGCGGCCCGGGAACCTTGGCGCCGAAGAAGAGGTCGATCCCCTCCTCGGGCTGGATGTGGACGACGAGCTGATTGGGAGTCAGGTGCTCCACGGGGGTCTTGCGGAAGAGAATGAACGGCGCGCGCTTGAATTGGATCGCGATCTCCGTGACCCGCTCGGGGAGGCACTTGCCGGTCCGCAGGTAGAACGGCACGTCGGCCCAGCGCCAGTTGTCGATGGACAGCTTGAGCGCCACGAACGTCTCCGCCCGGGAATCGGGGGCGACCTTCGGCTCTGCGCGGTAGGCCGGCACCCGCTGGCCGTCGATCGTGCCCTCACCGTACTGACCGCGGACCGTGCGCGTGAGCACCTCCTCGGGTGTCAGGGGCTGGATGGCCCTCAGGATCTTGGCCTGCTCGTCCCGGACGGCGTTGGCCTCGAAAGAGATGGGCGGCTCCATCGCCGTGAGGGAGATGAGCTGGAAGATGTGGTTCGGCACCATGTCGCGGAGCGCGCCTGCCTCCTCGTAATAATTGCCGCGCTGCTCCACGCCCACGGTCTCGGCCACGGTGATCTGCACGTGATCGACGTACCGGCGGTTCCAGATGGGTTCGAAGATCCCGTTGGCAAATCGGAAGACCAGAATGTTCTGGACCGTCTCCTTGCCGAGGTAGTGGTCGATCCGGTAGATCTGGCGCTCGGCCAGGACGGTGCCGATCTCGCGGTTGAGGGCGCGGGCGGACTCGAGGTCGCACCCGAACGGTTTCTCAATGATGACCCGGCGCCAGCGGCCGTTCTCCTCCTGGACGAGGCCGACGTCGCTGAGACGGCGAACCACGTCGGAGAAGTAGCTCGGGCTCGTGGCCAGGTAGTAGAAGTAGTTCCCCCGCGTCCCGTGCTCCTTGTCCACGACCTCCAACATGTCGCGAAGCTGCGGGTACATCTTGGGATCCTCGAAGTTCCCCGTCAGGTAATGCAACCGCTCGGCGAACCACCCCCAGAGGCCGGGCTCGACCTGTTCGGTGGCGAACTCCCGAATGTCCCGGCTCATCTTCTGGCGGAACTCCTCGGTCGTCACCGGGGCCCGCGCGACACCCACGATGGCGAACTCCTGGGGCAGGAGCTGGCTCCTTGCCAGGTTATACAGGGCAGGGATCAGCTTCCGCTTGGTCAGGTCTCCCGCCGCACCGAAGATCACCATGGCACAGGGGCCAGCCGGCTGCCCGGGCCGTTCCCCCGCCAAGCTCACTGCGTCATTGGATGCCATGGCGAAGTCCCTTTCTCCTAGCCTGTCGGCTCTCACGTGTCGGCAATCACCATCGGGCTTCCCGAGGGATGGCCGTGGTGGGGCTGGGACAGCGGGATGGTATCACACTAGCGCCTTGCCACACGTCAGGAATTCCCCAGAAAAGACAGTCGAACGTGGGCCTCTGCAAGTTAGCCCCAATCCGAAATTATTAACCGCCAAGGCGCCAAGAACGCCAAGACCAGAAGGCCTTATTGGGGAAGACAAACGGAACTTCTGAAGGCCTCAAGAACCGGTTCTCGTGTTCTGGATTGGAAGGTTCCGAACATGCCATCCATGGCGGCCTTGGCGTCATGGCGGTTCAAGGTTTTTCTCGGATCAGGGTTAGTCCTAGCGCCCCCGAAGCTTCCGCGCCGCCTCCGCCCGCATTTGCTGCATGGCGCGGCTCTCCTGGCTCGAGAAGCGCTCCTCCTTCCACGGGTCGGCATGCATGTGGTAGCCATTCTCCTCCCAGAAGCCGGGCGCGTTCACGTGCATGAACTCGAACGCCCGCACCCACTTGGCGCTCTTCCAGAAGTAGAGCTTGGGGACCACCAGGCGGCAGGGGCCGCCGTGGTCGGGTTCGAGGTCCCGGCCGTTGTGCTTCAGCGCCAGGAGGGCGTCGTCATCTATCAGCTCCTCGAGCAGGAGATTCGTGGTGTAGTCCGGGTCCGCATGGACCATGACCGCTATCGCCTCCGGCTTGATCCGCACGTGCTTCAGGAGTTCACAGATGTGGACGCCCTCCCACCGGCTGTCCAGCAGCGACCAGTGGGTAACACAGTGGACGTCGGAGGTGATCTCCACCCGGGGGAGCCGCAGGAACTCCTCCCAGGTCCAGACGACTTCCTGCTCTACCAGGCCGAAACAGCGGAACGTCCACGTCCGGGGGTCGAAGCGGGGCGTCGCCCCGTAGGTCAGAACCGGCCACTTCTGCGTCAGATGCTGCCCTGGCGGAACCCGCTGCGCCGGATTCTTCTCACCCTCTCCCATCCTCCGCCTCCCCCGTGTTGAACCTCCGAACACCCCATATGTTTTCTCCGCGAGGACAGATCATACACCGCCTAGCCGCCGCCGTCTGCAATAACCGCGCGCCCTCCTCGGGCCACTCGCCCAGCCTGTCCGCGGGACGCGGGGCCGGTGGACCCTCTCCGCCTGGGCGCTCCTCCCCAACCACGCCCACTGGCCTCTCCCGAGGGGACCACAGGGGCCGCTGCCAGTATCCGCGTGGCGGGACGGGAATACTCAACTTCCGGCAGATCTTCGCCAGTCCCGTGCCCGTGATCCCGTATCGCGTTGCGAGCAGAATCATCGGTTCGGCCCAGACTTGCTTGTTCAACTCACCACACTTTAGGGTGACGCTGTTGCGCATTGCCATGCGCTCCGCTTCAAGGTTCTTTGCGAGCAAGACCGACGAGGGGAAGAGTAATCAGGGGCGAAGGCCACGTGCCAGACGAAATCTGAGGGTGCGAAGGAAAGGCCAGCGAGACGGTCGCCCTGGGCATCGAAGAGAAGTTGTGGTATGCTATCAAGTCACTAGTTCGCACTATCTGAGAATAATCGCTTGAAAAACATATCGAGGTGAAGTATACAATAAGTGCAATTGTTCCCGTAATCTGTGAACTGTCTGATCTATTCGAAACCACATGGTGATCCCATGGCACTTTCCCGGGGACGTACCCGCCTTTCGCAGGTACTTCGCACGGCAGGGCAACTGATCACGGTTGCTGATGCGACCACAGCCCTCGGCGTCGATCGGAGGACCGCGGCCAAGCTCCTCGCCCGCTGGCAGGAGCAGGGGTGGCTCAAGCGGGTGCGGCGGGGACTCTACGCCCCTATTCCCTTGACGGCGATGCCGGCCGATCAGGTCATCGAAGATCCCTGGACGCTGGTACCGGGGCTCTTCGATCCGGCCTATGTCGGAGGTGCCAGCGCTGCCCACCACTGGGGGCTCACGGAACAGCTCTTCCGGACGATCTTCGTCTACACGGCCCGGCCGGTGCGCCGGTCCCAGCAGGTCATTCAGGCGATCCCGTTCGTCGTCCGCCACGTGGCCGAAAAGAATATCTTTGGCACCCGCGGCCTGTGGCGGGGACGGATCAAGGTCCAGGTGTCCGACGTTCACCGGACGCTCATCGACCTGCTCGACGACCCGGCCATGGGTGGGGGCATCCGGCATGTCGCCGACTGCCTCCGCAGCTACCTCGGCCGGCCTGACGCGAGCACGGAAACCCTGATCGCCTACGGGGATCGCCTGGGCAATGGCGCAGTCTTCAAGCGCTTGGGCTTTCTGGCCGAGCGGAGTGGCGCGCCCAAGGAATTGGTGGCGGCGTGCGCGGAGCGGCTGACCCAGGGGAACGCCACCTTAGACCCCGCCCTTCCATCTCCCCGCCTCCTGCGCCGGTGGCGACTCTGGGTTCCCGACCGCTGGAAGCGCGAGACATCGTCAAATGATTGACCGCACGGAGATCCTCGCGATCGCGACCGACTTGTCCCTGTCGCATGATGTCGTGGAGAAAGACCACGTGCTGGGGTGGCTCCTCGCGGGGATCTATGCACACGAGCGGGTCGCGGCCGCCTGGATCTTCAAGGGCGGCACGTGCCTCAGGAAGTGCTACTTCGAGACCTATCGCTTCTCGGAGGATCTCGACTTCACCCTCACGGATGCCTCGCACCTCGAGGAGGCCTTCCTGAAGGCGGCGTTCGCCGATGTTGCCGCCTGGGTGTACGACAAGAGCGGCATCGAGCTGCCGGTCGACCAGATGCGGTTCGAGGTCTTCTCGAATCCCCGGGGTGGGCGGAGCGGGGAGGGGCGCATATACTACATCGGCCCGCTGGGGCGCGGGGGGAGTCTCCCGCGGATCAAGCTCGACCTGACCATCGACGAGCTCCTCGTCCTGCCGCCCATCGAGCGGCCCACCAGCCACCCGTACACCGACATGCCCGAAGGGGGCATCATCGCCCGCTGCTACGCCTATGAGGAGATATTCGCGGAGAAGATCCGCGCGCTCGGCGAGCGTAGCCGGCCCCGCGATCTGTACGACGTCATCAACCTATTTCGTCACGGTGAGTTTCGACCGGCGGCAGCCGTGACCCTCGACGTGCTGAAGCGGAAGTGCGGGTTCAAGCAGATCGAGGTACCCACACTGGCGAGCCTCTCCGGCACAACCGAGGAACTCCTCGCCGACTGGCAGGCGATGCTGGGACACCAACTCCCCGTTCTGCCGCCGTTCGAGAGCTTCTGGAGTGTTCTCCCCGAGGTCTTCCGCTGGCTGGAGAGCGGGGCGGAACCAGTCCCGCTTGCGGCTGCGCCGCTCGGGGCCGACGAGGAAGTTGTACGCCCTGCGGTCGGCGCGCTCCGCCGCGAGGGCATTCTCGGCTCGTCCTTCCTCGAGATCGTCCGGTTTGCCGCGGCGAGCCGGCTCTGCGTCGATTTGGCCTACCAGGACAGTGTCCGCCGGATCGAGCCGTACTCGCTCCGGCGCACCCGTGCCGGCGATATCCTGCTGTGCGCGGTGCGCTCGGACAGTGGGGAGGCCCGAAGCTACCACCTGGACCGGATCCAGGGGGTGCAGGTGACGAACCAGACCTTCGCGCCGCGCTATACGGTCGAGCTTACACCGACGGCAATCGGCCCCATCCCGCCGCTCACCCGCCCCCCATCAGTATCGGCACTCGGCCGCACCTTAGGGGCCACCCGCCCTGCCCATAGGACACCCCGTCCGAAAGGCGGCCCGACCTATGTCTTCCAGTGTGGTGTCTGCGGAAAGAAATTCGAACACTCGAGCAACGATTCACACCTTCGCGTCCACAAGGCACCAGGGGGTTACACGTGCTCCGGGCGGACGGGCTTCTTCGTGACAGTGAAGTACTGACCTGGATGCGGGAAGGTCGCCATTTCTGGATATTTCAAACTTGGATTTTCGAGTAATGCGGTACCCGGCCGTTTCTTCGGCGTCAACATAAGTCCCTTCTGTCGACGTCGGCGGGGGAGGACCAAAGCAAGCTAGCGTAGTCGGCGACGTCCCCCGTTTCCGTCCCTAGGGATGGAATTCCAGACCGCAACCACAGCCGAATTCCTTCCGCCGTCCTAGTCGCTCTGCTGCCCTTGGGTCTTCGCCCCCTCCCCCTTTCTCCCACTCTCCCGTGCTCCCTGGCCCCTCGTTCCCTCGCATCTGCTTCCCTGCTCTCCTTCAGTTCCCTCCACTCCGCATTCCGCACTCCGCATTCCGCAATTCATCCGTGCCCCCTCGGCCCTAGGCGGTCGGCGCTCGCTGCTCGGTCCTCCGATTCCAAGGATTTCGCACGGCCGTGAGGAACCGGGGGCAAGGAACTGAGTTACAAGGACTTGGGGGAAATTCGCATTGTGGAGGAGTTTCTTTTTTCTTGACAGGGGGTGAGATTGGGGTTATCTTGCA
>Ga0315285_10002242_pt1 | contig 20202 bp, 16 predicted proteins | sample YL17G09_36_MG_FD_203698 | JGI IMG/M metagenome (GOLD analysis project Ga0315285, IMG submission 203698) | Sediment microbial communities from Yellowstone Lake, YNP, Wyoming, USA - YL17G09_36 | ecosystem: Environmental > Aquatic > Freshwater > Lake > Sediment | place: USA: Wyoming | collected...
ATCTCTTCACCTTCTCCACCGCTCCAGGTGCCGGAAAGACGTCAGTTGCCACCAGCAGGGGCTTTCCTCGGGCAGCTATCCACTCGATGGCATCTGAAGGCGACATGGCCCTAGCGCTGATCAGGTCTATCAGCTCACCCTGGAGGTTCAGGGCGGCAATCCCCGTGGTGGTACCGGGATCCAGCCCCACGATGATGTAGCCCCTCCTCTGGACTATAGGCTTGAACTGCAGCTGCGGCCGGGCGATCCCCTCCACCTTCAGCTGGGCATCAGAGTAGTAGCCGGGATTGATGTGAACCTTATCCCTTGAAGCCTCCACCACGAACTCCGCTCGGGTGTAGCCGCCCAGACCCTCCACTGCCCGGGATGTGAACTCCAGGCCCGCCTCGCGAAGCTGTCTTTCCACCTCTCGGGCCAGTCCCTTCACCGCACCGTGGATCTTGCGGGAGTATCTGTTCTGGCTCCAGCCTCCCCGCCCTGGTGAGCGTCTGCGGCTGACCTTAATCCATGTCCTGTCCTCGAAGGCGGATACGGCCTGGCCCACTCCCTTGGAGGCCAACCGGGCACAGGCCAGGGCCTCCTCCTGGGAATTCAGCCTGTCGAAGCTGATCCCGTGCCATCGGGCCACTCTGGTCAGGGCCTCAGGCTTGTCTCCTCCCGTCACCTGCACCAGCCGGGTGGTGGAAGGAAGCTTGCGCAACAGAGATAGCAGCTCCTGGCGGCTGGAGGCCAGCTCATGAATGTTGTCCATGGCCACGATCTCGGGCTGCATCTGCCTGATCAGCCGGATAAGCTTATGTCGGCTGATCATGTGATAGGTGGAGACGGCATCTCCAGCCAGGATCACCAGCGAGTAGCTGGGCGCCTGCCGGCCGGCCGGAGAGCCGCTGGCTATATCCACGCCGAAGATGCTCAAGAATCAGGTCACCTCCGCCGACATCACCATGGCCAGGGCCTCCTCCAGATCTCTTTCAATCCCATGCCGCCGGGCAAAGAATCCGAGGATGTTGTGCAGGTCCCTCTTCAGTAGCTCTAAAGCATTGGGGTGGCTGGCAGCCACGGCCTGAGGCCAGTCGATGATCTTGATCTCGTCGCCAGCCACCATCACATTGAACTCGCTCAGGTCGGCGTGAACGATGCCAAGCATGAAGGCCTTCTGCACATTCTCAAGGATCATCTCCAGGCCCTCCCCGGGATCGGCCAGCTCGACCTTTTGCAGCAGCATTCCGCTAATCTGCTCCATGGCCAGAGCGTGCCTGCTGCAGGCCACTGGCCGGGGTATGGAGACCGCAGGGTAAAGCCGCTCCATAACTCTGAACTCATGCCTGGCAGCCAGGTTGGCAGCATAAAGCCAGGAGCCCCTGGGAAGGTCCCGCAGATGATCTCTTGCTCGGCGGACGTGCTTGAAGCTGGTCTGGCCCTGACGGTGGAACTTGATGATCAGAGGGCCGTCACCCACCGCCTCGTAGACTACGGACTCCTTGCCCACCCCCACCCTGTTGCCCAGTCCGGTGACAAAGCCTTTCTCCACCAGATCGGCCAGCGCCAGAAGGTCATAGGCATGAAAGCCTATCTGGTATCCCTGGTAGTGCAAGTTTTCAAGGAAGATTAGCTTCTTCTGGGAGAGGGAGCGAAGCCTGAACTCCGATTTACGTTCTGCAAGGCCGCAAGAGCGGGCTATCTCCGGGAGGGGGACCCACTCATGGTCCCTCATCCCGGCCTCCACCGCACTGAGCACTGAGAGATCCTCCTTGCCCAGCCCGAGATAAAGCTCTGCCAGGTTCTCCACGCGGCTAGTAATTTGTTTTTATTTATCTAAATCTTTATCCCTGATCGGTCTTCTGGTATGCCCGCCATTTCTCCTCCAGCCCGGGATCCTGGAGCGTTTTCATAACATAGTTGGCGAACTCTGCGCCCGTGGCCCCTCCCGGACGGCCGGTGATGCAGACCTTCTTCTCGAACTGTCCGCAGATATCGAGAGCCATCTCAAATGCCATTGCCTTTTCTACGAAACCGATGTGCCTGAGCATCATAACCGCTGCCCTCATGATGCTGGAGGGATCGGCATACTCTGCCCTGCCATCCTGTACCATGCGGGGGGCGGAGCCGTGGATGGCCTCGAACATGGCATACCTCTTTCCAATGTTGGCGCTCCCGGCAGTGCCCACCCCGCCCTGGAACTCCGCGGCCTCGTCGGTGAGTATATCGCCGTAGAGGTTGGGGAGGACAATGACCTTGAACTGGGTGCGCCTCTTGGCGTCCACCAGCTTGGCCGCCATGATGTCCACAAACCAGTCGTCGAACTCCACCTGGGGGTACTCTTTGGCGATATTACTGGCTATCTCCAGGAACTTGCCGTCCGTGGTCTTGATCACATTGGCCTTGGTCACAGCAGAAACCCTGTTGATTCCGTTCTTCTGGGCGTAATCGAAGGCCAGCCGGACGATTCTGTCCGTTCCCTGTGTGGTTATGACCTTGAAGTCCACCGCCAGGTCGTCGGTTACATTGAGGCCCTTGCTGCCCAGGATGTACTCTCCTTCAGTGTTCTCCCTGAAAAATATCCAGTCGATTCCTTGCTCCGGAACCTTTACTGGTCTTACGTTGGCGAAGAGGTCCAGCTCTCGTCTCATGGAGACGTTGGCGCTCTCCAGGTTAGGCCAGGGGTCGCCTTTCTTGGGAGTGGTGAGAGGCCCTTTCAGGATGACATGACACTTTTTCAGCGCCTCGAGAGCATCTTCCGGAAGGGCCTTCCCCACCTTGGCCCTCTCTTCAATGGTTAGTCCCTGGATCTCCTTTAAAACCACCTTGCCTTGAGCCATCTCCACCTTCAGGAGGTGCTCTAAAACGCGAACTGCCTCCCGCGTAATAAAGGGCCCGATGCCGTCCCCGCCCACCACGCCTATTACGAGGGGCCTGGCTTTAGAGTAGTCCACCCAGTCTGCGCCCGCCTTCATCCTCTCCACATGCTCTAGCTGCTGCTCCAATAATTTCCCAAAATGCTGCTTTGCCATCTCAATGGCCTCGGCTTCCGACATGCTGTCTCACCCCTGTGAAATGATGTGGCCCTTGCAGATCAACCTTTTTGTAAGAGGCAGCAAGGATTTATGCCTGAAAGGCCAGCCTCTAGGACATGGCAGTGGGCGAGATAATATTCTACATAATAATATTCCTCATAGCCTTCATGGTGGCCAGGATAATCATGAGGATCATCAGAGGCTACTGATAAGAGCGACACGCTTAATATTGCTGTAGCGCTAATATGATGGCATGTTTCCCTCTGTACTGGCCACAGTGGGCGGCTCAGGAACCCGGCTTTATCCTCTGACACTGGAGCAGCCCAAGCCTCTGGTAGAGCTGTGCGATACGGCAATTATTGCCATTCTCTTCCGCGTCCTGGCCAGCCAGGGATGCCGGAGGTTCATTCTGGGAAGCAAAGGGGCCAGCAACACCCTGAACCTGAGCAACTACTTCAAGGCCGGAGAGGGCTTCTTCAAGCGTCTGGGGATAGGCGACCATGAGGACTTCTGCTACCAGCCTCTCTACGAGGATAAGGGCAACGCCGACTCGCTCCGGTACTGCATGAGCTACTTCGATATCGAGGAAGATCTTTTGGTGGTCTCCGGAGACAACCTCATTGACATCGACCTGAATGCCTTTGTCGAGTTTCACAGAAAGCGCAAGCCAATGCTCACAGTCGGCCTGAAGAAGCTGGACGATAGTGAAGAGATATCCCACTATGGGGTGGCGGACATAGAGGAGGACCTGCGCATTAAGGGCTTCGTGGAGAAGCCAAAAAGCGGCACCGAGCCCAGCCGGATGATAAACACGGCCTTCTATCTGTTCTCAAAGGAGATTCGCGAAGTTCTTTCTGAGATGGGGGACTCTGCTCGCGACATTGGGGGCGACCTGATCCCTTACTTAACCGAGAATGGGTACCCCGTCTATGGCTATCCCATCTCTGGCTACTGGATTGACATAGGGACTCCGGAGCGGCTGCATCAAGCTGCCATGGATTGTCTGGCGGGAAGCGTTAGACACTTCGACCGCAAGTATGAGTACCGTCCTAACCAGTGGGTACATCCCAGCACACTCGAGAAGATATCAAAACACCTGGACTCGGGCGAGATACAGCTCAGGGGCACCGTCTCCGTAGGCAGAAACTGCCATGTAGAAAGGGGGGTGGTGATCCAGAACTCCCATATCGGTCACACCAGCCTCATAGAGCGGGAAGTGGAGATCAAAGATAGCCTCATCATGAGCTTTGCCAACATCCAGCACAAAGTGGCCATAAGCGGTGCTGTGATGGGCAGGCATAGCACCATCGAGGAGCACAGCGTTGTCAGCGCGGATTCCTCCACGGGAAACGATCGGCTGCCGGTCATTGGGGAGAACGTTACTCTGCCTGCAGAGTCTGTAGTGGGCCCGGGGACGAGGGTAGCACCCCTCAAGCACAGCCACAGAATACTGGCTACGGGCCGCTTCCTGGAGCTGGGCACAGACGACAGGAATATCTACTTCACAGAAAAGCTATACTGAAAAGCTACCAGTAGCGCTCCCATACCCCATTGATCTTGCGCAGCTTGTACTTCCTGCCGTTCTCAAGCAAGAACCGGTGCAGATCCTGAGCATCTCTAAAGAGGCGCTTGTCGTACAGGTCATTGTAGATGTCCTCGGTGGTAAAGCCCTTCAGATCGCCCCTGCCGTAGACGATCCTCTCTATAGTATAGTACAGGTCATCGAACTTTCTCAGCGGATAGGTCCACTCTGCATATTTCATCGGCAACCACCTTCAACATGACAGAGGCCTGCAGCAAATAAGAAGCTTTCGTTCTGGAAAGGAAGGATTTTCATCCTCAAGCTCCAAGCCCCGAGCATGGACCTCCAGATGCTTAATGCCAAGATATGCTCCTGTCGGCTCTGTCCCTTGTGGGAGGATCGTTGCTTAGCTGTACCGGGCGAAGGCCCTTGTCCTAGCCCGATAATGCTGGTGGGCGAGGCTCCCGGCATGCAGGAGGACCGGAGCGGAAGGCCTTTTGCGGGCAGGGCAGGGCGGCTATTGACCCTGGCTTTGGCTGAGGCAGGCATCGATAGAGATCAAGTCTTCATAACCAGCATCATAAAATGCAGGCCGCCAAAGAATAGAAAGCCGAAAAAGGGCGAGGTGAAGACCTGCCAGCCCTACCTCCAGGCCCAGATGGAGCTCGTCAAGCCAAGAGCAGTGGGCCTGATGGGCAATGTGGCAACAAATGCCATCCTGGGATTAGAGGGGGTGACAAACCACCACGGCCAGCTGCATCAAGGCCGATTTCTGGTGACATTTCATCCTGCGGCCGTCCTGAGAAATAAAAATCTCATGGAGATCTTCATCGCCGATTTGAGGCGTCTCGAGGACCTATGATCTTCAAGGCGGGAGCCAAGAGCAGATCAATCCATCAACCCTTTTCGCCGTGTGGTGTTCCCAGCGAGAGGGAAGAGCAAATGGATCTATCGACCGTTTTCGACCCTCCGGCATGTGGTGTTCCCCGCGAACGCTTAGGGTACCGCGCCCGCGGCCTTGAGCGGGATCTAAAGGCGCCGGGGCGACTCACGAAGATGCATAAAAGTAAGTCGTATCTTTGGGGAAAAGCACCGAGAACAGCCATACGTTAAGAGGAGAGCCGAGCCAGCACGCTCGCCATGCCACACCATACCAGGAGCAAATCAAACATCGCGGCAGTGAGTGGGGAAAAAGATAGCATTATAAAATTTCTTAATGCTTGGCTGGCAAGGACGGCGACTAAGCTTTTTAACCATACCGTCTTCTAAATTCATCATGCAGATTCCCGCGTCGGAGTGGGGCGCTCACATCAGCAAATACAAGAATATCCTTTATCTCGGCCACCGCAATGCAGATCCGGATGCTATCGGGAGCGGCTTTGCCCTTCAGCAGGCCTTCGGAGGCACTCTGGGCGCAGTAGAGGGGGTGAGCAAAGCCGGAAGAGCGCTGTCCTCAGCCGTCGGGGCCGAGCTTTTTCTCGATCCTCCTTTCGACGACTTCGACCTGGTGGTGGTGGTGGATGCTTCAGTGCGCCTCCAGCTGAGACATGTCCAGCTCAGCAGATATGCAGTGGTGGATCACCACCTTGACAGGGGTCTGCTGGAGGGAGCGGAGTTCTACATCCAAAGACCCGCTAACTCCACTGCAGAGATCGTCTGGAATATCCTGAAGCATGCGCGCTCGTCAGTCAGTCCCCAGATGGCCTTGGGACTGCTGGCCGGAATCATCTCCGACACGGGAAGGTTCAGGAGGGCCAGCGTCGAGTCCTTTATGGCAGCCGCAGAGCTTCTGGAGGCAGGGGGAATTGATTATGAAGACGCATTGGACGTGCTTTCCATCCCCACTGACCTATCCCAGAGAATAGCCACGCTCAGAGCCGCCTCGCGCACGGAGATGGAAAGGATAGACGACTGGCTGATAGCCACCACCGATATAAACTCTTACGAAGGCTCTTCGGCCATGGCCCTGGTGGAGCTGGGCGCTGACATTGCCTTCGCTGCCGGAAAACATGAGGGCCTCTCCAGGGTGAGCGGAAGGGCTAGCCGCGAGGCCGTGAGAGCAGGCATCAACCTGGCCAGGATCCTGGCAGAGGTTGCCGAGGCCCATGGTGGAGAGGGAGGGGGCCATAGGGCGGCAGCCGCCATGGAGGCTCCAGGAGATGCCAAAATCCTGCTGGCCGCGTGCAGGAAAAAAGCAGCAGAAAGCCTCAAATCCTAGGTCTTGCGGTGCTGTTGAGCTGACCTCTTCAGAGCCTCTATGCCCGGCATGGGCTCCCCGGAAAGGTAGGTTATGCTCGCCCCGCCGCCCATGCTCACATGAGAGAACTTTGGCTCCAGGCCCATCTGCTCAATGGCTGCCACGGTATGCCCGCCTCCGGCAATAGAGTACCCGGATTCTGTAGCCGCCTTTAGTAGCTCTTCTGTGCCCAGCCTGAACTTGTCAAGCTCGAAGATGCCCGTCGGCCCGTTCAGGACCGCCAACTTGGCCTCTTTCAGCTCTTTTGAGAAGCTGACTATGGTCTCCAGGCCAATATCGGCTATGGGCAGCTCTGTTGGCAGTTTGTCTACCCTCACTTCCACTCTTTCGCCGTTCATATTCAATGCTACGTCCACGGGCATAGCAATCATATCAGGGTAATCCTTGAGGAGCTTGGCAGCCACGGGGATCTGGTCTAGATAACCCTGATCCTCTACGAACTTTCTGTTCGCATGCCCCACGTCTATTCCAGAAGCCATCATGAAAACCGTGGCTGGCACGCCAGAAGTCAGCACTTTGTCCACCCCCCCTCTGCCGAGCACGTGCTGTATCACTTTGAGGGAGTCGTCCGCCTTAGTCCCTCCCAATGAGAAGACTGTTGGGCGCTCATGTCCTTTCATGCCCCTGTCCAGGGCAGCCACCTCTTTGTCCATCAATATGCCGCCTGCGCTCAATAGCACCTCTGTAAAGCCCACTACGGAGCAATGAGAACGGTGGGAGACTGCAAAGGCGTCGTTTATGAAAATATCGAAGAGGGGGGCCAACTTGTTCACCATATGGCTCTTGGCATGCTCGGCCGGGGTACGGTTTAGGCTTTCCTCAGCGTAAAACCTAGTGTTCTCGAGGAGCAGCACTTCGCCTGGTTGCAGCGATTTTATGCATTCCCGGGCATGTGAGCCGAAGATGTCGTCAACATAGGTTACCTCACGACGGAGAAGCTTGCTGGCCATCCTGGCATGAGCCTCCAGAGTAGTGAAATCTTTCTTTCCCGCCCTGCTCTGGTGGGCCATCAGAACCACCCTGCAATCCTCCAGCGCCCGCAGAGTATCCAAATGGCTCTTTATCCGTCTATCATCAAGAATGTTGCCGCTGGGGTCCATGGGGGAGTTGAAATCCACCCGAGCCAGAACCCTCTTGTTGTCCAAGACCACATCGTCCATGGTGAAATAATCCTTCAACTCCGTTCCTCCCGGTGTGATAATCGTTGACATAAGGGCTATATAGCCGTTGCTAAATTGAGCCGCCGAAGGATCCGCTCCCCATGGCCGAGAAATAAAACAAGAATACTGCATCGGTCCAGCTATATTTTAAATTTTATAATTTCATCTTTTTTTACTCACAGCCGGCCAGGTTTGATCTGCTCAGATGTGGCCTGGCATGGCGAGCGTGCTGGTTTGGCTCAGCTCTCATATTCCCGGGTCTGGATGTCCTCGGTGCATCTACTACATTCTTACAATGTTTCTTTGTGTGTCGCCCCCGAAGCCCTTAGCTTCCGCGTGAGAACGCGGGCGGTTACCCTCCAGCGGTCGCTGGGAACACCACATGGCGAAAAGGGTTGATTGATCGATTTGCAATAGCCTTTGAATTAGATACATCTTTATAAACAGTTAAAAGGCATTTTGGGATTTAGCCGGTCAATGGGAATGCTCGGATTGACATAGGTATAAATACAACCGCGAAAGGTAAAATCTCGGCAAACGTCGAGAAGGATCCATATGTCGATTGGCATGACCTCTATAGAACACGAAAAAGATGATGTGACCGCAAGCTGGAGCGAAGTGAGATGATTCAAAGATCGAATTTGGCCTTTACAGTAATGGCAGCACTTCTTCTAGCAGGTGCTGCTTCTGGGGCCGATTGGGGGAAAGAACGCCCTATAGCTATCTTAGCCGGATCAGAGCAAGAGCAGCCGGCCATAGGCGGCCATATAGCCGCCTGGGCCGACAACCGGAGTGGCAACTACGATATCTTCATGTACGACCTGGAGACAGGCCTGGAGAGATGGGTTTGCATCGACCCTCTCTTCCAGATTTACCCTTCTGTCTCGGGAGAGCGAATAGTCTGGCAGGATATGCGCTCTGGAAATGCAGACGTCTATATGTACGACGTTATCAATAGGACTGAGGTGCCGATTTCTACAGCAGAGGGAAATCAAACCCAGCCGAACATCAACGGCGACCTCGTGGCATGGTCTGATGATCGAAATGGACCCGCCAACATCTATCTCTATGATCTATCCGCCAAGAAGGAGAGCCGCATATCTTCAGGTCCCAGTGACCAGCTGAACCCCAAGGTCTCTGGCAAGAGAATTGTGTGGATGGACCAGCGGTCTGGAAAGTGGAGCATATACCTCTACGACCTAGAGAGCAAGACGGAATCTCCCCTGGCGCCAGAGAGAGGAAACCAGACTTTGCCTGCCATCGACGGAAATATTGTGGCCTGGACGGAGAACAGCACTGGTGATGCGGGCATCGCCTTCATAGATCTGTCAGACAAAAATAAGAAAAGTCTGGTCAAGCCCGGCAGCCAGACGAATCCTTCTGTTTATGGAGACTACATCGCCTATCAGAATAACGGCACTGAAATATGGCTCTACAATATTAAGACAGAGAAGGACTTCCAGCTCCTTGCAGGCTCGCCCAAGATGGGGCCTGCCATCTCGGAAAGAGGTGTGATCTGGACTGATTTCCGGGATAGGGCGAACATAAAGGATCCGGATATTTACATGTACGACTTCAAGATCCTCTCAGACATAACCATCACCTCAGGGCCCTACAACCACACCAACCCCTCCATCTCTCTAGACAACATCGTGTGGACAGACAATAGAAATGGTAACTACAACGTCTATCTCTACAACGTCACCACCCGAGCGGAGAAAAATATCACAGACGATAAATTTGATCACAGCAGCGCTGATATGAGCGACGACAGCATAATCTGGACGGACAAAAGCAAGGGCAACCTCAATATATTCCTCTATAGCCTGCAGACCGGTGATGTAAAGCAGGTGACAAGAGATGCTTCCGATCACCGCTACTCCATGATAAACGGGAAGAACATTGTCTGGGTGGACAACAGGACGAAGAGCGATCAGGTCTATCTCTACGACATCATCACAGGAAAAGAGCAGCAGATAACAACCCAGACGTCTCTGAAGCTGTCGCCGGTGACAGATGGAGATAAGATAGTCTGGATCGATGCCAGAGATAAACATTGGCAGGTATACCTCTACAACCTGACCACTCGATCGGAGTTGGCTATAACCACCAATGCGGCAAATCATGCACAGCCCTGGATCTACAATAATACTATCGTCTGGGCGGACGGCAGGAACAAGAACTGGGATATCTATTCCTACAATTTCACCACCAAGACAGAAAGATCAATAGTTCTGAATCCTTCTAACCAGGGATCCCCCGTCGTCTTCGGAAGATACGTGGCCTGGCTGGATGAGCGGACCGGGAATCCTTCCATATACCTCTACGACCTCGAAAAGGGAGTTGAAGTTCCTGTAGCCACCCGTCCCTCGATCCAGACCTTCAACGATGGCAAAGGTGATCCCTTCAGGGTGAAGCCCTATTCTTCAACCAAGGCCATGATCAAGGACAAGATCGTCTGGATGGACAAGAGCGGAGGGACATCGCAGATCCTGATGAGGTACATTATTGCGGATCCGTTATTGCTGCTGAACGCAGATTTCCCCAGCACCAACGGAAGCCTGATGGTATGGAGCGACAACCGGAGGGGTAGCTGGAATATCTTCGGCTTCGACTTCGTCTCCAGATCCGAGAGGCCTATCAGCATATCCGAAAACGATCAGCTCTATCCGCGCGTCGCAGGCGATAGAGCGGTATGGTCGGATTACAGGGACGGCAAGCCCCAAATTTACTTCAAGAACCTCACCACAGGACAGGAATCTCCAATAGCTTCCGGCAGCGGATATCAGATCTGGCCGGCCATATCTGGCGACAGTGTGGTGTGGATGGATAACACCAGCGGCAACTGGGACATATACCTCTACAATATTTCCAGCAAACAGAGCCGTCCGATAATAAAGGAACAAGGCCAGCAGATGTATCCCTCTCTTTGGGGCGATTTGCTGGCATGGCAGGACGACAGGAATGGAAACTGGGACATTTATGCCTTCGACTTCAAGAGCGGAAGTGAGACGAAGCTCACCGGGGATGGCGATCAGGTATATCCCGATGTATCCGGCAACACCATCGCCTGGGAGGACGACCGGGGAGTGGAGAAGGATATAACTTACTACCTGTGGGACAAGAAGTGGAGCAAGACCTACTCCCGGAAAGGCAACCAGTCCAGCCCGGTGGTATCCGGCAAATACATAGCCTATGTAGATGGTGACGGCTCCAATACCTCGCTGCGAAAGCTTGACCTGAGCAGCTTGAAGGATGAGCTGGTGGCTGCAGGCCCCGGCCAGGTCAAGCCCAGCATGGACAGGAGGCTGGTCTGGCTGAACTCCGTCACCGGGAGGCCCAGGACTGTTCCTGTGGCCTCCGGCCAGATCAGCGCAATCTGCAAAGCGCCCGGCAACCAGAGCCGCCCCTCGGTAGGGGGTGACGACCAGGTGGGATACTATGTCGCCTGGATGGACAACCGAACGGGAATTCCAGGGGTCTACGTTTACAGCCTGCAACAGGAGCTGGAGCTTCCTCTGGTGGCAGGCCTATTCCCCAACATGTATCCAGATATCTACGGAAATGTCATAGCTTGGACGGCCTTCAATCCCATTAGCGGTTTCTGGGCGATTAGGACATTTGAACTCGATACCGGTAACCGCACACAGCTGGTAAATCTAAGTGTGTCCGGCCCCATTTCCCTAAGCGATCAGTATCTGGCCTACGGAGAGGTGCCTACGGAATTGTCCGGCTGGATGGTCTTCAAGAAGTTCCTCTACGGAAAAGAGCCAACTCCCGACTTCCCTCCCAGAGGTATGAATGCCAGAGCCGGCGGGGATATTACAGTATACCAGAGCAAGGATAAGGGGAGGGGCGACTCTGACGTCTGGATCTGGCGGAAGGGGCAGTCGCCGGTAGCCTTGATCAAAAGTCCAGGCGATCAGATCAACCCATCCACCGACGGCCTTACGGCAGTATGGCAGGACAACAGAAATGGAAACTGGGATATATACGCTCTCGATCTCAAATCCGGCCAGGAGACGCAGATAACCAAGGATCTAGCGGATCAGACCAATCCTGACGTGGACAACGGCGTGATAGTGTGGCAGGACAAACGGAAAGGCGGCTGGGATATTTATTCCTACGACATCTCGGCCAAGAAGGAAAGGATCATCTGTGCTGATCCCGGAGATCAGATGCAGCCAAGGATCGGGGCTGGCAGGATAGTCTGGACTGACAATAGAGACGGGAACGAGGACATCTACATCTACGAGAACTATGAGCGATAGAGATGGCGGTCCCGTCCGCCTTCTTCCGTCTTCGATCATAAATTTCATAAGAAGATCGCACTGCGGCGGAGCAAAGTTTATCTATCCTGGCTGCATAGCATATACTTGAGAATGTTTTGGAGCAATTCATGGAGCTTGAAAATCTTCGTTATGGTACGGAGCTGCTAAAGCGCGGTTTCGCCAAGATGCAGAAGGGAGGCGTCATCATGGACGTCACCAACCCCGAGCAGGCTGCAATCGCCGAGGAGGCAGGGGCTGTTGCGGTAATGGCTCTGCATGCTGTGCCGGCGGATATCAGAAAGATGGGCGGAGTGGCCAGGATGGCCGATCCGGCCGTAATCGAGTCCATAATAGAGACGGTGACCATCCCTGTCATGGCCAAGGTAAGGATCGGTCACTTCGTGGAGGCTCAAATCCTGGAGGCCATCGGCGTGGACATGATCGACGAGTCCGAAGTGCTGACGCCGGCGGACCAGTTCCACATCGACAAAGCCAAGTTCACAGTGCCCTTCGTCTGCGGGGCCAGGGACCTGGGCGAAGCTCTGCGCAGGATAAAGGAGGGCGCCGCCATGATCAGGACAAAGGGAGAGGCAGGAACGGGCGATGTGAGCCATGCCGTGAAGCACATGAGGCTGATCATGGGGCAAATCCGGAGCTTAAAGGGCATGGATGAGCAGCAGCTGATGAAGGTGGGGCGGGAGAGTCAGGCAGATTATGAGCTGGTAGTCGAGTGCGCAAGAAGGCAGCGGCTGCCTGTGGTGAACTTCGCAGCCGGCGGCTTGGCTACGCCTGCAGATGCCGCTCTGATGATGCAGCTGGGAGCAGATGGTGTCTTTGTGGGCTCGGGGATCTTCAAGTCCGAGAACCCGAGAGCTATGGCCTCCTCGATTGTGCAAGCTGTGCACAACTACGACGACCCCCAGCTCCTGGCCAGGATCTCAAAGGGGCTGGGTGCAGCCATGAAGGGCCTGGAGGCAAGCAGCATTCCTGAATCTGAAGCTCTACAGGCCAGGGGCTGGTAGTGTTAAAAATAGGGATTATAGCCCTTCAGGGAGACGTCTCTGAGCATGTCCAGGCCATGGAGGCGGCTCTTAAGGGCAAGGGTTCTGTGGAGGTGGTGAGACGGCCGGGGATGATTCCAAGCTGCAACGGGCTGGTCCTTCCGGGTGGCGAGAGCACCGCCATATCCCGCCAGCTTCAAAGGGCGGGGATGGCGGAGGAGCTGAAGGATGCCGCATCTGCTGGAGTGCCCATCATGGCTACCTGCGCCGGCCTGGTCCTGATCTCCGAGGAGATCGAGGGCGATGCCAAAGTCAGACCCCTGGGGCTTATGAACATCAAGGTAGCCAGGAATGCCTTTGGGCCGCAGAGAGAGTCCTTTGAGGCTGATCTTGAGGTGGAGGGCTTTGACAGCCCCTACCGTGCGGTCTTCATCCGCGCTCCGGCCATCACCGAGATGGGCGAGGGCGTGGTGGTGCTGGCGCGAGCAGGCGGTACGGTAGTAGGAGCGCGCCAGAAGAATCTCCTGGCTTTAGCCTTTCATCCTGAGCTCACGGATGACATGCGGTTTCACCAACTCTTCCTGAAGATGCTGGAGGCATGAAATGTTTTCGGAGAAAGACTTAGCGGCCAGAAGCTTTGAGGATATGGCGCAAGAGGCAAAGGAGCTTTTGGCGGAATCGAAGCGCTTGCGTGAAGAATACGAAGTGGCCTTGCAGAGAGAGGGAGAGCAACGCCTGGAGTCTGTGGAGGCCAGGCCGGAAAATGTCGAGCTGGCGGAGTCCCTCTGGCAGGAGGCAGAGAGGCTAAAGGAAGAAGGAATGGAGCTGTCGCGGCTGTCCATGGAGAAGAAGCTGCGTGCCGCCGAGGTACAGCACCGCATCGATGTTCGTGCTCAGATCGAATCCCTGGACAATTACGATGGTGTCTGGCGCAAAGCAACCAAGGCAGCAAGGAACTAGAGATCAAGTTCAATGCTATTGATTTAAGGCTGCAAGAAGTCAAGGGGGGAAGCATCTATAGTCGAGGGCAAAGCGTCGCACTCGTTCTGGCCCGGTCTGCCCGATAGCGGCAATGCTATCGTTATCTCTTTGAAAGGCTGGATATCTGATAACAATTGGTTTTTCTGACCTGCCCTAAGAGCTAATCGATCTGTCAACCGTTTTCGACCCTCCGGCGTATAGTGTTCCCCGCGATCGCGGGGTTAGGGGGGCCGCCCGCGGCCTGGAGCGGGAGCTAAAGGCGTCGGGGCGACACACGAAAACGCATGATAATAGTAGTATTGGGCGAGAAGCGCCGAGGACGTACAGATTTGGAGAGTACAGTCGAGCCAGCGCGCTCGCCATGCCACACCACACGTGAGCAGATCAAACATCGCGGCTGTGAGTGGGGAAAAGACGCTACTGCAAAATTCATATTTTTCAGAGGTTCATGACCCGGGATGGAAAGACGCTATTAATAGAGGCTAGATCCCTTGCTTCTCCCAGTGTAAACTACTGCCACCGGCTGCTCAAAAAGCTGGGCCCGCAGCCATGGGTCGCTCGTGTAATACGGGGATAGGAAGTCTGCCGGCGCATTCTGGCTGTTTCTCATGGCCGACCCGTTTATAATCAAGGGAAGCTCATTGCTCATGAAAGCGGGATAGAACCATACTGTTTGATCAGTAAGGGGGTACAGCGTCCCATTAAAGACCTCATATCCCTTGGGCTTTCCTCCCCAATCCCAGAGGTTGTCTATATTGCTGGTATTGTTGGTGACAAACGTGTGGCCGTATTTGGCCAGCCAGGAGCGGCCAAAGTCTCCTCCCACATCCAGCATCTGGAAGCCAAGGCTCAGGTTGAGCATGGCAATTGCTATTGCCAACGCCAGCAACGTCCTCATTTTCGCTCCCCCTTTTTAATATGCTGCCCCCTCTGATAAAAGCATTTCCAGCCCAACTTCAACTTTAAAACCGCCCACGTGCGGCAATCGGAAGTTGCTAGTGCCGTTTCCAGTTGAGTCTACCCATTTTTCTTATCGGCCAAAAATCACTTTTGCCGGATTTCAAGCCGTTTTGTTGAAATCAGGTCATCTTTATTTGAAAGGCCACTAGATTCAGAAAGTCGAAGCGCGAAAAAGTGAGCTTAAGGAACGAGCTTATAAAAAAGATAAAGAGGGGCGGTGGGAAATAGCAATTGAGTCCCCCTCCCAAGATCTAAAGAACATCCTTCTTGAACTTTTCAATTCCGATCTCCTCGATGAACTCTCCCAGACGCTGCTTCTTGGCATGGACCTTATAATAGCTTATGACCTTGTCGATGAGCAACAGAGCATCCTCGTCGGATAGATTCTCCGCCAGGACCTGGCCTATCCTGGGCTTAAGGCCGCTGCTTCCTCCTACCAGGAGCCTCCATCCCTTTGAGGCGCCGATCAGGCCAATATCCTTTACCGCCGGCTCGGCACATGAGTTGGCGCATCCTGATACGCCCATTTTGAACTTCCAGGGGAGCTCCATGCCATGGTAGATCTCGTCGAGCCGGAGTCCCACACCAACTGAGTCCTGTTGACCTCTCTTGCAGAAGGTTGTCCCCGGGCAGATCTTCACGCTTCTAACGCACAGGCCGATGGCCGCCCCCGGCTTCATGCCCAGATCCTTCCAGGCTTTGTCGATGTCTTCCGGCCTGATGCCCACGATAGCTATTCTCTGGGCAGAGGTGAGCTTTAGAGCTTTGGCGCCGTATTTCTCTGCCACTGTAGCGATCTTCCTCAAACCAGCGGGGTCGATGATGCCCCCTGGAATATGAGGAGCGATGGCGTAAGTCTCTTTGTCTCTTTGCACTATGGCTGCCTTTTCCAAAATATCTTTAGACATTTTATGCTGTCACCTCATGGAGATTAACGCACATTAGGGGGATTATAACCAATTCCAGCGATAAAGTCACCTGTCAATTCGTCAAACCCTGAGCTACTGTTCTTCCCAGATGGAAGCACTTCTGGATATCCTCCTTTTTGGGCACCTGAATGGTCGTTGTGGCCGGCTCTAGCACCTTCATGCCCAGGGACTTCATCTTGGCCACCAAGGTCTGAACACCCTCACCGCTCCAGCCGTGGGAGCCGAAGGCCACTCCCATCTTGTCCTTGAGGTCCATCCCCTCCATTGCCTTAAGGACGGGATCCATGGACTTTATCAGCTTGTAGTTATAGGTCGATCCTCCCAGAAGCATGGCGTCTGCACCTTTCGCTTCCTCTGGCTTGAAGTCGTAGGCGTCCGTCAATACGATCTCCACACCCTCAATTGTCCTCGCCCCATCCGCTATGGCCTCGGCCATAGTCTTCGTCCTTCCCAGGCCGCTGCCGTATACTATTACCATCTTAGGCATTTAACATCCCCAGGAGGGGGTCTGCCCTGCCGCTTATAACTAATTTATGGTTTTTGGGATGAGTTGTATCTCTGCAGGCAGCAAAGTCCCAAGAGCGTGTGCGGAAAAAACAAAGAGCCGACGCCGCGAGAGGCTGTATTTCGGGCCAGAGGCGCATCCCATGCTCAACGTTTTGAAATAGATTGGGATTCTGATAATAATAGGGGATATGAATGAGAAATAGCGCAGGTTTCGTGGGATTTGATGGAACTGAAAGCAAGAGGGCAATAATGGCCATACATTCTGTCAAGGATAAAGAAAAGATCTCCGGCGATCTGAATGTGCTGCTCCGCAGCCCTCATGCCCGGGCCAAGAGCATGCTCGCCAAACAGCAACGGATGTGCGGCGCTCGGGCCTTCTTGAGCGATGAGAAAGACAGGGTGAAGTGGGAGAGGGCTGGAGCGGTGATCGAAGGCGGACTGCGGGAATTCTTTGAGCAATCCGATTTGGTGGTGATAGGAACTCCTGCAGGGTTTGAAACCCCTTACGTGGAAGCATGCATAGCCCATGGTTGCGAAGCCGTCCTCATGGGAGGAGCCCATCGTCCCAGGATCCGGGAGGAGCTGGCGAAAAAGGGGATCGAAATCCCTGAGAAGATGCTGGAGGATCTGGGCAGGGAGTTTTTCTTCGGCCTGGCCAACTACGAGAAGTTCCTGCAAGCCGGAGCTAGGCTCGTCCAGTGCACCAGCTGCAACACCACAGGAATAAGCCGGGCAGCTCTGGCGGTCAGGCCCCTGGGGCTGCAGGCGGTCATTGGCAACCTGGATCGCAGGCAGGGCGACCCCCATAACATCGTAAGAGCTTCTCCCGGAGCAGTGCAGTTTGGCCAAGGCGTTGGCCATCAGGGGGCGGATGCCAGCACTATATTCAGCCAGGTGAGATTCTCCATAAGGGCCAGCAAGATACCAACCACCTTGCCTCATGTCCATCATTTGAACTTCATCTTTCGTGGCGAGGTAGCGCCGGAGGAGGTGGTAGATAGTCTGAGCCGCACCAATCGGGTGGTGGTAATACCCTACCAGGATGAGGGAAAAGTGCACGATTGGACCAGCAAGATACTGGAGGCCTTTATATCCGGCTTCGAGAGGCCCTTCTCTCCAGAGATCTATGAGCTATTGGTCTCCGATGCCCTGATACCTTTCCCCCTGGGAGACTATACTATAATGCAGGCAGTTTTGATGGTGGAGCAGATGTCGCTGCCTGTCCCCAACTACGTTGAAGCCTATCTGTTATTCTGCGGATTCCCGGCCGAGCAGGTCCACAATGTAGTGGACAAGCATCTGGGATGCGTCCACGGAGTATGGCCGGATAAGCTGTCGGCATGAGCAGAATCAGCAAGGCGTTGGTGCAATTCATGAGCAAGATAACAGCCTACAGTGCAGCCAGCCTGATCCCTGCGTCCGGCGTCGATCCGGCCAGGTGGAACAAAGCTCGTTGCAGGCTCGGCAGTTAGCTCCACAGCCAAGAGCTCTGGAAGCCCGGGGAATAAGAGTCGTCCAGATAGATGACGGGATCCAGGCTTTGGAGGCACTGAAAAGGATTATTTCCAGGGGTGCCGCTGTTATGAACGGCTCGCTACCGTTGTGAAGATAGGTTACGATGACTTCCTACAGAGAAAACCAGCACGGCTGGGTGGATCTCCATACGGCCATCCTGGCTGATGACGATGCCAAGAAAAGAGCCGGGCTGCGCCGCAATTCGTTATTTGCCGACTATTTCATCTCCGGTTGCAGCGCCATATCTGTAGTCCGGAGAGATCGTGGCCTGCGACGCCAGCGGAAGCAGGGTTGGAGCATGGCATTTTTCTTCCAGGAACCCTGGTTCTGGTCAGTGGCGCGAGCAAGATAGTCCCAACCCTTGAAGCGGCATTGAGCCGGGTGATAGATTTTGCCTTTCCACTGGAGGATTACAGGGCCAGGAAGGCATATGGAAGACCAAGCCAGATAACCGAGTGGGTGATCCTGGCAGGGGAGCCGGTGGCTGGAAGGACTACATTGATATTGATAGCCGAAGTTCTGGGCTATTAATGGAAGGGCGGCAGCGCGAACAGCGGTGGGCAAGAAGCGGGATGGTTGAAAGGTTTGATCACCATGGCCGGAATCCATCCCTGGTCTTCATCCTGGCGGAGAGTTGAACCGGCTGACAATAATCAAAAAACCGATCAGCAGCAACGGCAATAATTTGCAGGGACCAGGGCTTACCAACCAGCAAATAGGCGCCGAGATTATGGCCGGCCTTATGCGAGGGCCGACTGTAGAAAAAGCCTTGGCCGCGATGGAAGAGAAGGCCTCGATAAGAGGCAGCAGGCCCGGAGATCAGCATATGAGGGGCCCTCTAGCTTTCAATAATCAATATCCAGTGCAGATAAGGCGTCCCCTTGGGGGTCCGGATATTTTGCCTCTTTGGCCTTAACCAGAGAATAGAGCGTCTCATTTACCTTTACTGCAATCCTGTGCCTATGGCCCAGGCCGATCACATAGCCGTTTATGGAATCGATCTCCGTCCTCTTTCCTCTCTGGATATCCTGAAGCATGCTGGAGGTGTTCTGGGATGTTTTTTCGGCTATTGATCGAACCATCTCCAGAACTCTTTCCTTGTCGAAGTCCATCCCCTCCTGCCTTGCCACGCCCACGCACTCCTCCACGATAAATTCAACTGTTCTCTCAAATGCTTCTGAGAGAACGATGCCATTCTTCTCTCCAGTCAGCGCCGTCAATGGGTTGATCACCGCATTGGCAAAGAGCTTAGCCCACTGATGCCTCTTGAAATCGCGCAGGAATTCTATCTCGAAACCTTTTTCGGCCAGCTGCTCCCTCATGAACTGCTTTAACTCAAGGGCAATTCCCTCTTCGATGAGGGTATCTCCCACCCCCTTCAGCTCAATCAAGCCATCCTCTGGAAAGATCACCCCTATCGAGGTTATTCCCTCGAAGACCTGGTGAGGTGGCAGGGCGAAGTTTTCCTTGTTCCCCATGCCGTTCATCAGAAGAATAAAGCTGACATCTTTCAGCCCGTCATTAAGGAGGCCGGAGTTCTGCAGATCGTTCTGCAGGCTAGATAGGGAGAGGGTTTTAACACACACTACCGCTATGCTGGGATGAAAATCAGAGCTCGCCAGCTGGTCAAGTCGAGAGTAGCAGTGCTTGAACCTGATGCATTTTATTTCTTTGAATAAACTTATTCTCAGGCCCGATTTCTTTATCTGCAAAATATGGCTTTCTCTCCCCAGGAGGGCCACGTTCTCCACAGGGTCACCTTTCTCAAGCTCCGAGAGCAGGTAGCCAAAGAAGGAACCGATGGCGCCAGCCCCGCAGATTAGAACATCCACCATGAGGTCCCCCGATATAATTTAAAAGGAGTTAGGTGCGTTGAACCATTTGAATCTACCCTTGGGATAGCGCTTCTAACTCTAGTGGGGAGATGTCAATATTAGTTCATGAAACCGATTTGATTACGTTTTTTTTAAAACCTTAACTCCGCTAAATGGGGGAATATATAGTCTGGGACGTAGTCGACAGCTATTGATTTCTGATAATACCTATCCCCCAGTGTAACGAATATAGACGAATAAGCTTTCGATA
>Ga0315285_10002244_pt1 | contig 20196 bp, 23 predicted proteins | sample YL17G09_36_MG_FD_203698 | JGI IMG/M metagenome (GOLD analysis project Ga0315285, IMG submission 203698) | Sediment microbial communities from Yellowstone Lake, YNP, Wyoming, USA - YL17G09_36 | ecosystem: Environmental > Aquatic > Freshwater > Lake > Sediment | place: USA: Wyoming | collected...
TAGTCAAGGGTTGATTATGCAGCAACTTCAGTTAAACCACAGTAAGCCTCTTTTCTGCGGGAAAATCTTATCTGCTAAAAGAGGAGACAAATAAGGTCATGGAACAAAATCTTTCTCAGGTTTATTATGCTGACATTTCTGTGGAAGAAGTCGTCCCGGGTGGTTACAATCCACGAAAGACTTTCGACTCGGAATACATAACAGAGCTTGCTAAAAGCCTGCAAAGGGATGGACAGTGGGACCCAATCATAGTCCGAAAGCGTAATGAAGGCATATATGAGCTGATAGCTGGCGAATGCAGACTGAGAGCGGCTAAGATAGCAGGTTTGAAAACTCTGAGAGCGAGAATATTGGAAATTGATGACAGTGAAGCGCTACTGCTGGCATTGAAAACCAACGTAGTCCGACACAATTTGAACCCGGTCGAGGAGGCTAATGCTTTGAAGGAATTGCTCCGCATCACAAAAGACTTGAATGAGGTTATGAGAAGACTCAGCAAAAGTAGGACTTGGACCCTTAACAGAATTAAACTAGCAGAAAATGCGACCGATGGCGTTAAGAATACCGTTTTGACTGGGGAACTTGGTCTGATATCAGCAATCAAAATCGCTGAGCTTAAGGAGGGGCTTCAGGGACCGGTTGCTAGCAAAGCTATTAGAGAGAGGCTCAATAATGTCGAAGTCGAGAAGTTTGTCACGCTGTTCAAGAAAGCTGGCAGTGACGATGAGATAGAATTCCTGCTTCAGACTCCTGTGAAAGACTATATGCGGGCTCACCCATACGGTGGAAAAGGTCATTCGACATCTTACTCGGAGAAAAGAAAGCCGACTTTAATGAGGTGCGAGTGTGGGGCTGTGTACATAGTAGACTGGGACGGATGCAGAATTGTAAGTGAGAAGGTCGTAAATCATGAGCATAGATGAGACAGTAAGAGCAATCCAGAAATATTCAAGTAAATATGAAGAGACTGTTGTTGACTTCAGTGGTGGAAGATATTCAGTCGTTCTGCTCCACCTAGTGTTAAGAGCCTTGGGAGAAGCCAAAGTGGCATACATTGACACAACTATAAGTCTTCCCGAATGCGATAGATTTGTTAATGAGGTATGTGACGCGTGGGGCGTTGATCTTATTACTCTTAAGCGAAAGGATGTAGATTTCTGGGGGCTAGTGAAAAAGCGGGGTTTTCCGCACCGCAGATTCAGGTGGTGTATGAAGGAGTTTAAGTCTGTCCCTTTGCGGCTTTTTAACCAAGCTTATGACGCACCGTTGCACCTTACGGGCACAAGCAAACACGAAAGCTCATTCAGAAAGAAGATCTACGATGTCAGAGGGATGTTTCATTATAATTATTCAATACGCTCATTTGTGTTGCATCCTTTGCTTGACTGGACAGAAACAATGGTGTATGATTACATGGAAAAAAACTATCTTCCCCTCAACCCGTGTTACAAAGAATACTATGGTAGCGGCAATTGCTACTATTGCCCATTCATAAGCAGCTTATTATATTATACCAACTTGGCAAGGTTACAGCATAATTTGTTCTCGAAAATTGTTGACGCGGAGAATGCAATGAGGAAGGGCGGAGGAGCTGTATATGTTGGAAAAGGAAGGGTGTTGCGCTTGGGCACTGCCATCCCGCGTTTCAATTCTGGTTCTCTAAAAGGTGTGAAGCTGCCAGAATGTGAAGCTAAAGCCTTTAGCAAAGAATTATACACATGCCAAAAAAGGTGCCTTATGTAGTCACGGGCGCATGCTCTCCTCTCTCATCTTAGCTTTAAACGCAACACCCTCTGATATCATCCTACATGCCTTGATTTTGTTGAAGCGAAAACTATTTCTACACATACTGCTAATTATGAGACTATGTCATCCAAAGAAAAAGAAGCAGAATTTAAGAAAATCCCGGTGGATCTCGTAGAAGTTGGCCCAGAACAAGCACGATTGCGAGCGGTCGACAAGAACGTTGATGATTTGGCCGAGAACATAAAGCGCTTTGGTTTGCTCCATCCTATCAGCGTTTTTCCGCGTGAAGGCAAATACGAGTTAATAGAAGGACAAAGGCGTTTGCTCGCAGTGAAAAAATTAGGCTGGAAGGAAGTAGATGCCAGAATTATGTCTCGAATTGTCGACCCAATCGAAGCAAAGGCTATTTCTTTCTCGGAAAACTTTCTTAGAGAGGACTTAGTGCGGAAAGATATTGTAGATGCATGCACCGCTTTCTACAATAGATATGGAAGCATGAAGGCAGTAGCTGAGGAACTTGGTTTGCCCTATCATAAGGTAAGAAAATATGTTCTCTATGATAGATTGCCGGACGAGATGAAAACAATGGTTGACGATAAGAAGATTCCCTTGGATCATGCTCTTAAGGCGACTGATGCTGCAACATCCTCTGAAGGAGATGTAGATGTCGAAAAGGCTGTTTCGATAGCTCAGGAAATGAAGACCCTTACCGGAGAGCAAAGAGAAAAACTGACCGAAGTTGCTGAGGAACGTCCAACAGCACGTGCAGATGAAATCATTGAAGAGGCAAAAAAGCCGCCTAAAATAATAAGACTTGAAATCACTTTAGCAGTGAGACACTATGATTCGCTAAAGAAGGTTGCCAGTGAAATGGGAATAACCGAGTCAGAGGCAGCAGTCCGTGGCATCATCGAGTGGTTGGCCCGCGCAGGCTATTAAAGTGGAGCTCTTTGACGAAAAAGAAGAAGCGCGTTTACTCCTTAGTTTAGGGACTCATAAGAAAAACAGACCGTTCCGACCAGTCGAGGCTGGTAAGAAACTAGCTACGCGATGTGAGCGTGAACCAACAGAGGTCATTGCAAAGAGATACCGCTTAACTAATGAGATGCTTAGAGAGTTTCTGAGTTTCAAAAACCTATCTCAAAAGGCACAACAGATTCTCGACTCTTGGGAAATAGGAATAGATAAAATCTATCATACTTCAATGCTAAAAAGCGAAAAATATCAAGACGAGCTGGCGACTGCAATTCTTGAATATGATCTGAGGTCCAAAGAAGTACGAAACGTGGTCCAGCTAAAGAATCGAAACACTTCTCTTTCGATTACAGATTGCGTCAACATAGTCTTGAAATCCCGCCCTACAATAGAGAGGCACCATTTGGTTTTAACAGAAATCGAAGATTCTACTCTTGAAAACATTAAAGAAGAAGCTAAAAAACATAACATCTCAACTGAACAGTTACTCAGAACTTCTCTCGAAAAAATTTTGCCAGTCAACTCGTTAATATCCTTAACGATGCGGGGCAATCTCATTATCCTAAATTTCACGGAAGAAGGGTTTCAATCATTTAAAGCGAAAGCCAAGGAACTTGGAGTTGAATTAGATAATCTTGCCGAAACATTAGCCAGAAGAACTATTCTTGGTGAATAGAACGACAGCAAGACCACCCCTAAGCCAAAAAGCTAATGTGCTCCCCACGGGCGCTATCTTGCTTGGAAAGTCGGTTGTCTGTGACGGATTTGACTGGCACAGGCCAGTAGGAGTCGTCACGCACGTACACCAAGACCATATTCAAGATTTTGAAACGAGTCTTGGTTTTTGCGACCCGATTCTTATGAGCTCTGCTACAAAAGATTTAATGGTCGCTTTGAAGGGTGACCACCTACTTTTGCGCAGAAATTTGAAAAGTGTAACTTTCGGCACCTCTGTGACTCTTAACGATGAACGCATAACATTATACCAGACAGATCATATTCTTGGAGCTTCGCAGGTTGTTGTGGAAAACTCGGAAGGAACAAGAATTGCATATACAGGAGATTTCAATTTCCCAACAGAAGTCATCGAGACCGAAGTTCTGGTTGTCGATGCAACATACGGTGACCCAATCAATATCAGAAATTATAATAAGAGGATACCAGTTTCTCATCTGCTCTCTTTGGTGAAAAGGGAGATAGAGAGACAGAAGCCTGTCTACATTTTCTCATATCATGGTAAGATTCAACAAATCATGCATTTTTTGGATGACGCCCACATAAATGTGCCTTTTCTCGTTCCTTTGAAGGATTTCAAGATAGCCAAAGTCTATGAGAAATATGGTTTCAAGACCGGAGATTGTATTAAATTGGAAGATCAGGAGGCTTGCGAGATCATTAAAAGATGTGACCCCTATATTGCATTCTATACTGTTGGCTCAAGAGTGGCGGAAGCGGAAAGATTTCTGTCTATAAGGGTGAGCGCTTACGAGGCTATAGAGCCGGTTTTCAAAGTTGCCAAAAACCGTTATGTAGTAGCTATTTCAGATCATGCTGATTTTAATGGGATACTTGAATACGTGAAAAGAAGTCACTCTAAACTGGTAATAACGGACGCCTCCAGAGGAGGAAATGCTATGATACTTGCAAGTGAAATTAGGAAGAGGTTAAACGTGGCTGCTCAGCCTTGTCCAATTTAATTTAAGGGTTGCCAATAGATGTAACATAGCGAGCGCTGTTGAGATGAAATGAGTAATGAGATGTGAATTCATAGAAGACTGTATTCATGGAAAGCGATATGCAGGCAGAGTATGCCTCCATAAGGCTGAACTTTGCAAGATGAGACTAGAAATCGCCCATGACAAGGAATTACAGAGTATATTTACTGATGAAGGATATGAAAAGGATGGCATTGTAATACGAGCTTTAGGGAAACCAGATTTTCTCGCCATCATCATATATTGGAGAACTGCTAAGACAACTCTCTTGTCCGTCAGAGAGGTCAAAGAAAAGGCTTGGAGAAAATCCACTTTCCCGTCAAGTGTAAAAGACTTGCTGGAACGAATCTACAACAAATCCGTGAAGGAAAGAAAGCCTTGAAAAAGCCAGCAGATTTGCGTGGACGATCATTCTACAATTCTGATGGTTTTCTTCTAGCCATCCACGCCTCAAGAAACCTAATCGCTGATTCAGTAGTTGCAATCTTCAATCTGTCACAAGTTCTGGAGTGCATTATTGGATTTCGCCCGTAACGATACCAGTCTTTTAATTTTACTCTCACATCCTCCAATTCAGCTTCTCCATCAGCGAACAGTCTGCTATACTGCTTTATGATACTAATGTAGTCATCGAGATCCGCATAGTTAATGAACTCTTTTTCTGGTTCAATTCCCAAATCTCTGTCGACCTGCTCTCTTTCGCGCCATTTTGCCATGATGCTGGGAAAGTCATTTTCAATTCTTTCCTCCCAGCTTTTTCCCAAGATTGTCTTAACGAACTCCCTTAATTGTCGCTCAAATGAACTTACTGTGATATAAAAGCGGCTCATCTCCTCTTCAAAGCTTTGTATTTTCTTATCTGTAGTGAACAGTTGAATCTCGCCTTTCTCTTGAATTAGGATGGTTACCGCTGGATCAAGCAGATTTTTGCCTAAATATACTTCAAATCTACCGGCGTCAAATATTTCGAATGGTTTACTCACAGATAGAAGGCCACGATACTCACTTGTAATCCCAATCTGGTTCATGGCATCAACGATCCCAGCTAGTTGCTCTTCTGAGACTAAAGCATCTTTCAACAACTGATAGTATTGCTGTCTTACCGAGTCAAGGTTGGTATTAGATAGGATTTTCTGTAGCTTTTTAAAAACAGGATAAAGCTTTATTGTGTTTTCTTGTTCCGAAGTAAAGTCTGTATTTGAAAAAAGGCTTACTAGAAATTCCCTTATTTCCGGAGAAATAACGTAATGAATGTCTCGCAATTCTCCGCCTCTTGTCGCGACATAATCATAAGTCTTGACGCAAAGTCCGTTAGACTCGAGAGCCGTGAAGAACTTGTCCCATAAAATCCAGATGCGGTTGTCACTCAATATAAAATCTTCCCACGTATCAGCATACGAAGGCTTAGACGATTTGCAAGTAAGACTCTTTAAAACATACCTCTTCGCAAAAAAACTTAGAACTCTTTTTGGAATATCACTGACCTTGGTACTTAGTTGCTCGCTCCTCTCTTCGATTCTTTTCTTGACTACCGTTCTAGCAATTTCGGAGCCTTTTTCTGTTGTTCTGAACTGGTCAAGATACCAATGATTTTCTAGAATTAAACCCTTAGAAAGAAGAAAGGACAGTTGATCTTTTTCTTTCACTTCAGATTGCAATATTCCCTCTTTTCTGATGTTCTGCCCTATGTATATTTTGACGAGAACTTCAATTGATTCGGAAGGAACGTCAATCATAAACTTATCTACCACTAAACACTGTCTTCCTTTCTATCTATATCTGATTTTCGCCATCTTCCAAACGAGATCACACACACGGATACTGAAGCGTTCAAATTGATCATCAAGACACCTACACTAGTTGCATAGGTGAGAAATGAGTAGATGGCATACTTCACTTACTTAACCCATCGTAACGATATCTGTCTTGAACCCGAATAACCCGTAACTGCCGCAATAAACTATTTTTCGATTATTATTTTCTTTCCTTTGACATGAATACCATCGGCCGACACTTTTATCTGTGGTTCTTCTACGGACAATACGGGTCAATTATTATTCTAACTTTTTCTCCTTCCTTAAATGGATACTGAGAATCTTGAACCATGACTGATGGAATAACCAAATATTGCGTATGTGCCTTCTTGCTCTGCACAATCTTGGTTTCGTATTCCTTTACCATACAATAACCACCAAGTTTCCAAATAACAACTGTATGAAAACTATAAGAGGGTTATGGCAAAGCAACTTGAGCCTATAAAGGCTGATTTGGAGTACATCAAAAAGAGTGGAGCATACAAAGAAACAAGGTCATGAGGGCTTAGACGAAGAAAGTACAGTACAGGCTATGATGGATGAAATTTATGACTTAAAAGTGAGTATCAAGAAAAAGACGGTTTTGATATAAAGGCTTCCATTTTTCTTTTGAACTCTTCAAGGTTCTTGCTTTGTCTTTTGACCATATCTTCCATTATCATTTTGTATTCTTCTTCGCCTATCTTTCCTTGTTTCCTCAGAATGTCAATAAGTGTACTCGCCGAAATAAGAGAATGCAATTTGATGTTCATGCTAGCCAAATTCTCTTTGGCACCTTCCTCTTTATCCACAATTGCATAGGCATCGCACACTTCAATATTCAACTTCCTCAAACTTATGCATGCTTCAGCAAGTCCTACGCCAGAAACACTAGTATCATCGAATGCTAGTGCCGTTTGATTCCTTTTCAGATTATAACCTACGACTATCTCATATGGCTCTTTTGGTGTTCTCGTTATCGGAACTTCGAAACCAAATGCAGCAAATGGTTTTTTCAGTTTGTGAGCCACAAGGACACCTAAATGTGAACCAGAGAGTGGTATGCCTACTAGGCAATCAAAGTCAAGTTTTTTGAGGTCTCTAACAACCAGATCGCACAAAGTATCTAGATCATGATAATTTTCTGCAAAAAGGCGTTCAGGTTCAACGTAGTAAAGCACATCACCAGAGTGTTCAGTATGGAATCTGTCCTTCTCGAATTTGAAAGCGTTGTAGGTTGTGTTCTTGACATGTGTTCGAGTCAACGCGTCTGCGATAAATCTTGGATTCAAACCATACTCTTTCACGATTTTTGGAAAACTTAGAAGTCTAATCACTAGGATAAGAACTGTAGCTAGACCAGTTGCCAACACTAACGCTTCTATCATTCTTCTCGTCCCTTGCCTCTTTCCCTTCTTTTACGCAAATTTCCAAGCTTTATTCTCCATTCGGGATAGAATCTTGCAGTAATCCAGCTTAAAAACGCATCGACACCAAAACCAGTTAGGAAACCCCCGATCCCAGTACCCACATCCATCCCTATTCCAATAGTTCCAAGGAGTGTTCTGAGATTGAGCAAATCGAAGAAAAAGAAAAGGAACGCCCCAAAAACCCACCTCTGTATGATGTCAAAGCAGACATCCCCTCTTGTGTACTTTGCATAATCGACTCTTACCACTTGAGCTTGTCTTACTATTAGCCCAAAAATGACCCCATATTGCTCTGGTAATATCAACGGTTCCATCCCACATTCTGGAGGATTCTCCTTATGCCATTACATGTTGCGTTCTATTTTTATGACTTTCGCTACTGTTCATCGTTATCCTCTTCTTAGCGCTTGTTACCGAATAATTCAGAGTGCGAATTATGATTGTGGCTATTTGAAAAGCCCCTCTAGTTAACAAACCTATTTCAAGCCTCAGTTTGCAACAGTCAAGAAGTCGCAAGCCTTAAAATGCAACACAAGACTTATCTATGCAACAGAACCGTGCATGCAATAGAGTATCGATGGCCAATGAACTATGATAGAGTTTTTCTTGATGCACTGCAAAGCGTCTTAATCGAATATGGAGATGCACAAATCGATCTGCTGTCTGAATCAGACCTGAAGGCGCACCTTTTTTCAGAGTGTATTAATCTCATGAGAAAAAGAGGTTTTCCTTCGCCCTTCAAGGTCTATGCTGAAAAAGGCGTGTCCGACAAAAGGAAGAAAATTGACTTAGTACTCGGTGATAACGAGGTTTTGGTCGAACTGAAATTTGAACCCGAAAGCTCATTAGGTGGACAAGGTCGCGTCTTCGACACTGTTAAACAGGCTGGTGGTATGGGTTATGGTAGCGTTGAGGAAGACCTACAGAAGATCGATAATTATGCGAAGAAAGGCAGGCATGCACATTTTGTCATGATAGACGAAACTGGATGGCATGTAGAGGCCATAGTCCCAGAAAAATGGAAGCATATCAATGTAGGGTCAAAAAAATCCTATCTGCTCCATATTAGAGGGCGAAATGAAGGGGGGCATAGAAGTCCAGAAACCAAAAACAGCTTGTGATGTTTCTATTGAAGATTTTTGCCCATTATGATTCTTGGTTCTCTACTAAAAATGGAGTCTATTTCACTTGTGATTTATGGAGTTGTCTATCTACCTCTTAGCTGTGCTTTGTTTCATCTGAGGTCTAGGGAGTTAGCTATTTTCTATTAAAAAGAATCTGTCGAAACTGGCAGGACGGAAAAGCAGATAAAAAGACATTAATAGAGAACGCACAGTCAAACCGACAAATCTCTAGCTGTTGGAGATTTGACAGTCAAACCGCTTTGTCTATTCAAACCGTCAAATTCATACGTAAGGCACTTACAAGGAATATGTCGAAAGTGTAGAACAGAGAAACTCACATTATGAAATCGTATTGTCTTTATAGACGCCACCATAGAGGACAAGCGAAATCCATGGCGTGCACGTTAAGAAACTGTGAATTTCTGTTACTAGACCTGTAGGCAAGTCTTTGCCCAATTCGCCTAGAACATCATGCCTGTTTCTTTCTACAATAAACAACATACAGCCTATACCTCTTTTGTAAGCCCTTACATCGATGCTCACTAGCGCATCAAGTTTCTTAAATTTGTATAGCGGTGTGTCATGCAAGCGTGCAAGGTCACTCGTAAATGCCATACAAGAAAGCTGGTGGCGACCACGCAAATCTTCCAAAGGTGGCATAACATACATTTTCTTTGGCTTTTCTCCAAACATGTTACTGAATACATTTCCGTCAAAATGATATGTGGTGTGTAAATCTGCTTTCTCTTTACACATTCCGCTACAGACGCTATTTGATGTGACCAACTCACAAACAATAGAAACATTCCAAAGGAAGTATGGCAAAAGCAACTCTAGGCAGTGACAGGCGACTGCAAATTAGCTTCTACGACATTAAAGAATATTCTCACAAAATTCTCTGATGCATGGAAATCCACGTGCTTGATTATTCTACTACTGGGGAATCAGCTCTTGTTGTGTTTTCATTCTGCTGCTGAGCACCTCTGTCATTGCATTCTGTGTGGCGTCATTTATAGAGCCGTCGAGTACGCAACACTTGAAGAAACTCTAAGACAAGACGAAATCAGATTCTGAAACGGGAAACCGTTGACTTGGGCATTGTTCTTAGGACAGCCTCACAAATTAGACTTTCTCATATTTGCGTCGATCAGCCTTGGCCACGAGCATTTTTAACAGTTTGATATCTTCTAGGTATCTTTCAAATCTTTCAGTAAAATGCTCAAGATTTCTTTTCAAGTACTCTTTCAGATCCGGGTCTCCTAGTAAGATTCTAACCCATTCATCTGCACCCATAAAAACTGATTTTCTACCGAATGGAAGTTGATAATCCAAAGACCAGCCGGAAGTCAGGTCCATGCTGAAGAAAAGAACACGCTCAGTCAGGCGATCTTTTAGAGCTTGCGTAGAATCAGGCAATTCATTCCATGTACCAACATAGAAAGCCACCAGTGGGTCATCGAGCGCCCAACATAGTGCAGCAGTCAACTGCTCCCTCGCACCCTTCTTAGTAAAATAGTCCCATTTCCCAAGAACAAGCGGAAGCTTATCCGCCTTATGCTTGGCTATTTCATCAATATAATCCCGCATATCTTCGTATGTAAGAGCCACAACCAACCCACGTAGCGTAAGGTCATACCATGCCTGCTTTACACCTGATGGGAGTTTCTCTTCTCTTACTACTTCAAGCAGTTTCTTCTTATGCAACCGGTGCAACGCTTTCTGTACGCCACCACGAGACCGAGCTTTCTCTTCAACCCTTCGAGTCCATCGCCATTTCTTCAATTTTTTAACCAGTTCAGACAGCCATAACGGATCATTCCTGGCTATCTCTTCCAAGATGCGCTTTTCAACCCTAGTTATTTTAACGTACAAGATGTTCACTTTTCCTATAAGAAAAGTAGGTGCACCCACTTTTTTAAAGTATTTTTGCGTTGCTAATCTAAAAAAGGCATCTTAAATAACTTCTTACAAAGGTCTGTCAAGATGGCAAACGACTATAAGGAAAAAATCCTGGAATACTTAAAAAGGGCGGCAGAACCAGCCGACGTAGAAAAAATCCGAACCGCCAGCGGAATAGGAAACTGGAACACCGCGCTGAAACATTGTCTAGAACTGCATTCTCAAGGCTCAATCCAAGGACAAAGAACAACCAAAGGTTGGATCTTCTGGAGCTACGAAGAAACACACCTCGTACCCTGGCAGGAAGCAATAGGCGTTCTAGACAGGCTCGAAAACAGCGAAACACAAACCATCGCCCTCCTCACCTGCACCTACAAAAGACAAATAGCAGTCCCACTCCAAAAAGAAGCACCCGAAACCAAAAAACTACAAAAACTAATAGGCCAAAAAATCCGCATACTCAAAACAGACATCCCCGAAAAACCCCTAATCATAAGAACCTTCACGGCAAGCCCAGTAGCGGAGAATCAATGTTTATGGCAACCCTTGCTGCGTAGAAGCGTATGTTTGATTGCGTTTAACTCAACTGCGTTGAAGTTTGCGTTGTGGCTGTTCGGGTTGCGTTTAAGGGGGCGTTTTTAATGGATGAGAAGTCTGATTGGTGGGAGTTCTTGAAGGTCAAGGAGGATGATTGGTCAAGCGGTTTTCCAAGTGTGGATTTGCTATTGAAGCATTTGAGGCGTAAGAGCGGTAGCATTAGTTCAAGACGCAGTTATTGCTATACTGTATGGAGGTTGTGTTCAAAGATCAAAGCCACTCCTGACGAGCTTGTTTCTAAGGCCCTTGAGAACTCTGGTGCTGTGACGAAGTCGATTCAAGATTTTGCTGATGCGTACAATAACGCGGGGTCCACTCGATACGCGAATCATATAGTTCACATTGCGAAGACTTTCTTCAAAGTGAACAAGGTTGAGCTTGAGCTTCACGGCTATTTCCAGCCGGCCAGAAGCCGAAAAAGGAAAGAGCATATCCCAAGTCTGCAAGAAGCATTGAAGATGGCTGATGTAGCCGGAAGTCTGCGGGACCGATTAATAATTCTGCTGCTGACATACACTGGGTTGCGAAATTCAACGCTCAGGGCTCTAGTATACAACGAGGCGTATCCAGATCCGTATGCAGATCCGTATGATGAGTACACGATAAAGAAAGAGATGGAAAGGAACGAAGAATGCCTGATAATAATAGTCCATGAAGTGATGAAACAGCGCGTTCCGAATGCTTGTAAGAATAGGATCTTCTACTACGCTTTTGTGCCGCCGGAAGTCACGGACTGCCTCCGTCTTTACCTTCGCGAACTGGAACAGAAATACGGGCCTATGTCGGATGATCATCTGATCTTCACGACACAAAACAGAAAGATACCGTTAAGCCAAAGACTTAAGACTCCCATATCGTCGCGCGAGTTAGAGGAAATAGTCAAGAAATTAGCCAAGAGAGCAGGGATCAAAAAATGGAAAGACGTTTATCCTCATTGCTTGAGGAAGACCAATGAAGGCTTCCTGAGAAATCAACCAGATGATGTAAGGCTGGATAACAAGGAAAGAGAGTTCCTTTTCGGCCACACTTTGCCTGGAAGTGAAGATACTTATTTTGACAAAACGAAGATAGAGGAGATGCGGGCAAAATACGCCAAGATGATTTTTGAACCCCTCGCGAGTCTGGAGAGAGAGGAGCGCGTGGTTCCTGAAGATGAGCTTGAAAGCTTCTTGAAGGATGGATGGCACTTCGAAGCAACCCTACTGTCTGGGAAGGCGGTAGTCTCAAGAAAGGTGAGGGCGAAGAAGCACGAAGGAATCAATACCGCCAACGGGACCCAAGTCTCAGAGGCAGCTCTTCATGAAAAGAAACCACAAGCAATTCCGCAGTTACATGTTTCTGAGTCATCTACTTCGATTGACCAATCCGCAAAAGTGGAAACTAACACCGGGGCCGGTAAAATCTCCAGCACAGAAAAACAAGAGCCCAATGAGCAACAAAAGCCCAGCTCTTCAGGACTCAAAGATGCCCAGAGCGACGCAAGTAGACCTCCTTCTGGAGGAAGTCCTAAGAGAGAGAAAGCTAAAGACAAACAAAAACATCTGGCTGATTTTACCGCAGGAAAAACATAGGAGTGGGGCTTTAGTTCTGCCCTCCTATTTGTCCTGACCCTAAACTGTCGCGTTCATGACGTCTCATTTGAACGTACTCTTCCAACAGCTTGTCCGTATCTACGGATGAGCCTTCGAAGGCTTTTGCTACGGCCATTCTCAAAACCTTGTATTTGTTTTCAACGATGACTCTGCCAAAGTTCAATTTTGAATACTCTGCTCTCAGCATTTCAACTTTTGTTTTGTCGAAATACGTGTCCTGGACTCCAGGTAGGACGTGTCCCATGAGGAATTCTTGGATCTTGCCGTCCATCCGTCCGCCTTCGGCGAGTTCGCTGTGGAGAACTGTTTCAAAAGCTTTGCGAAGGCTGTAAGGGGTCACGTACTGCCATTGCGGTAATCCCGCCCTCTGGGCAGCCGTCTTCACAACGTATTCATGTTGTCTTGGGCTCATAATTTTCGATTTCCGCTCGTTTCGACTGATCTGATTGTATTCTGAGGTGAAAAGGGGTTCATTGCTCAGGATGCCTCCATATTCTTCCTTTCTTTTGCGCATGTAGAGTCTGATAGCTTCGGTGGCCTCGTCACATGTGAATGTGAAATATGGAATGTTGCCTTTGCAGGCATAAGGGTCTATCAGCTTCATTTCAGGGTAGATTGGGATGAGAATGTTGCTGAAGCCCTTGGAAAGTTCATTTTCGACGTCCCTGATCAGCAGTGCCCTTAGAGTTGAGCTTCTGATCCCAGTGCTGTAGTGCGTGAGTATCACTGCCCTGTCCCTTAACGAACATGCAGAATCGGCCATCGAGTATACCTCGTTTTTCTTCGGGATATACTCTGGTGTCCTTCTGTACCTAGCAGGCATGTGGTATCCTTCGACTTCAAGTGCTTGACCTCCCTTGAAACCGTTGACTGTGAAGAATGCTCTAAGCAAGTTGATTATGTTGTTCATGTACCTTAGACTGTGTTTGCCGTCATTGAACTGATCTGCGTAGTCTTGTACCTGTTTCTCGATCTCTTCTTTAGGCATCGCAACTAGTCTGTCAGGATCCATTTCAGTATGGAGGCAGAATAGGTGAAGTCGGCCCAAATAGGCTCTTCTCGATGCTTCGCTCTTGCATTTTCTTGAAAGATGCCTAAGCAACAGGTTTACGCTTGCATAGTCGCTTTCCCAGCCATCGACTTTGAGAAAAGCAAAACAGTTGTTAGGCGTGTCTAGGCGATTTCCGAATGCAGGCTTCAAGTCCACCTTAGTTGGTTCGATTGATGCTCTCGATAAAGACAACCCAAACAGCATTCGTTCATTAACCATGAGTGTCGCCTGTCTTGAAATGTTCAGTCAGAGGCACTTTTTCTATTGCTTCCAGTAGCTTTCCAGGGAGAAATTTGATTTCCTTGTACCTGTGTTGTCTGTATTGGAAGTCTTTTTCATCTCTTTGTTCCAAGTTTTGGACAATGGCCAGAAACTCGTCGAATATGGGTTCCAGTACCTGCAAGAAGTTGTGGCCCTTTTCTACTAGGGAACCAATGTCAACCACACCGGTGGTTGCAACATCATACCAAACCTGAAGGTGGACGGCATACTCTGTGATTCTGACAACATACAAGCCACGTTCAGACGCCGTTCGTTTTATTTCCCTCAATTCTTCGGGGCCAATACCAGCATTCGGTATGATTACATATCCGACGTTGGCATTAAGCCCACGCATGTACTCGGCAACTTTCTTCACTTTTTCCCTGATTGAATTCACGTCTTCGGTTGTTACCTCGTCGGCCACAATCTTAAATTTGTGGTTGGTGATGTAAACGTCCGGTTGATATTGTCCGATCTTCTCATTGAATTTCACTTCGCCATTGTTCCGCCAGAAAATTGTTGTGATTTTCTTTACACTCTGTTCATGCACTGCCTGGGCGGTTCTTGCCTCGCCAAGTTCTTCTAATTGAACCTTGAGCGGATCACGTTCAAGATCGCTGATCTTGTTTCTGAGCACTTCCATCTCCCCTCGCATTTGCGTATGCTCTCTTTCTTCAAGCATCTTGAACGCCGATTCCAACTTTTCAGTCATGCTGATGAGCTGAGTCGCGGTCTGCTTGTAAACTTCGGTATTTCGACTGGTAATTTCCCTGAAAGCATTCGCAGTCGTTGCGTTCATCTTCCCGTAGGTATCTTTCAGCAAATCCACGGCGTCTTGGAGTCTTTTCGAATATTCATTGTAGAGTCTGTCCCGCAACTCTCGGGAGTCGGAATCTTGTTTGTCTCTGACCCTCTCAATTTTCTCCTCTAAGCTCTGAAGCTGTTTTGTTCGTTCATCCAGTACCGATAGCTGTGCGGAAATCTCGACGGAGGGCTTGTTAGGAAGCCTAAAAAGACCTGCCTTAAAGTGCCTGATGAAAAAAATCACTGCAGCAATGGCGGGAATCGCCAGCAGCCACAACCAAGTCATGCTTTCCACCTGTCTTATATCCGATATCCTATATCGGATACGCCGTTAATAATCTTTTCGGATATAGTAAATCTTATATAAGATAAACTCTCAGCTAAGAACGTTAGCCGCGGGGACTACTATGGGCAAAATCAGCGTATCTATATCTAACGAGTTGGAAGAAAAAATGCGGAAGAAGGCCATAAAAGAGTTTGGAATAAAGAAGGGATACCTAAGTAAAGCTGTCATCAAAGCGCTAGAATCATGGTTGTCAGAGTGAAGAATAAGGCTATATACATTAGCACGAGGTTTTTTCCCAAAACGACTACTCTCATACAAGATGTCAACCTACAACTCCACCATTCTTGATGTTGGCTAAAGAGTTATGCATCCACAATATTCTTACCTTTTATCATAGTATTTGAGAGCATAGAGGGTGCGAATGTGACGTGCGAGAACAATGGTCTAGTTGAGAGGTTACTAAAGTGTGAGGACGAACTAAAGGATTGTCAGAATGATCTGCAATCGTGGACTGGATCACTAGAGGAGTTATCCGAAATTCAAGATGCCTTCAAAACGGATGGAAAGTTCAGAATGCGTGGAAAGAAAGTTTTGGATGTCGGAACGGATTGTGTCAAACCTCTTTACATTGCCCTCAAATTCAAGCCAAGCAAAATCATAGGAATAAATGAAAGCCTTCCTTGTATCGCATCAGATCTCAAAGTGGCGTCCAGACTTTTTGCAGATACGAAGATTGGATTTTATGAATGTAGCTTCTTTGACGAAGAAACATTTAACAAGATTCGTAAGAAGGAAGGGATAACAGGAAAATTTGACTTTGTTATAGTGAGCAAAACCCTACATCATCTCAGAACAGGAGAATGCATTGCGAAAGAACGAGACGAAAAACACGAACATCAAAAGGATGAGACAGAAACGTGTTGTATATACGGATTTGAGACAGGGATTTTCGAGAAATTGCTTGGATTGGGAAAACGGGTGATAATATATGAAACTTTCTTCCCCCAAGAGAAAGATGATGATAAAGTAAGAGGAAGAGGGGGATACTTCACAACAAATGAATGGCAGAAAATGCTCACATCTCTTTCAGAGAAATACGAAGTTGAATTCATTACGCCAATAAGATACCATCTCGATAACAAAGAATTGAAGAACACGATTGCAAAACTTAGGCAAGTAGACTACATCTGTTTCTACCTTGAAGGGCGAGAAGAGAAAATTTAGGCTAGGTTCTAGCGCGGGTTCTGCTATGGTTTCCAATCAAATGGTATTCGGAATTCTAGAACGAGCTGAGAAGAGTTCGCGCGCGCCAATATGAGCGTGGACTCCAAACTCTGGCGCTCGCTAGGTCTAGGAAGATAGTTACGTTTCAGTCTAGCGCGCGCGTCTTTCAGAAAGAAAACGACAGTATCCGAAAAAAGGGGAATGATTGTGGGCGACGTCGCCACCGTTGTCGGGTTACAACCAAGACGCCAGCCCTAATTTCCCGAATACCACCCCTAACTCTGCAACACTCCGACCAAAGATACTCAACGTCTTAATCGACATGAAGAAAAACAACAAAAGCGACTATACAATCAACTTCACTCGAAAAGCGTTATCGTATCTGGGCAAACACACAAGCCTCGAAGAACCCGAAGCTGTGAAAATGCTCATAGCCGACGCTGGATACATCCTATCAACCAAACTCACATTAAGCATGGAAACAGGGCTCAGACCCGTAGAACTATGCGGACTCAGAGTCAAAGACCTAGATCTAGACCACAAAACTGTTAAGGATAAAACTTTACCCCAACCAACCAACTTGAATATTATCAGCCCCCCATAAATGGAACAGCTTATTTAATCGCTGAAACTCTAAGCCTTTTTTGGCTATTAAATAGTAGAATCTCGCGCGCGCTAATCTTTTAAGCAGGGTCAATACAGATCTCTAATTCAGAAATCTGTTATACTCTTGCTACTTAACATCATTTTGCTGAATCTTCCATGCATAAAAAAGCTGTAATGGTTATTGCCTCTGCCTCTGTAATTTTAGCTTTAGTCGCAGGTTTAGTTGTGTTTAGTCAGGATTCTTTTCTCTTTGGAAAACAAAAAATTGAAGTTGACAATGTTCAATTGTATCTCGAGTCTCAAACACTTACGGGGAACAGCATAAGTGATTCCTCTCGAACATTTATGAGTTTTACAGTAAGAAACCTGTACAGTTCTTGCTTGACAACTCTTGGCTTAACAATAAACGGAATCAACAGCGGGGCTCTTACACTTCAACTTCCCCAAGGTCAAACACAAGACATATCTCTTCATGTTCCAAACCTGATTCTATCCAGTTCAACAACTTACGACGTTAAGTTGACCTTCACATTTGCAGACGGAAATCACCAAGATTTTTCTTGTACATGCACTACTCCAGAATTCATAGGTCAGTAAAGCCAAACATTCTTGACAAGTCCATGACAATAGAGCGCGCGCGCTGATTCTTGACCGTTCGTCTTGATTGACATCGTCAAAAATCTTATTGAAAGCGGAGCGAAGGTCGTTGCTAGAAAGCGGGAAAACATGGGACTTTGTCCTTTTCCAATGTATAGTTGATGTCTGCTTCTGGCAAGGTGTTTTTCAGGTCGCAACAGCAAAAACCTAGTTAACGCGCTCAAAATGGAGAATACCGTAGTTCCTTCGATCTCTTCCCGTGTAGTAGTCTCCGTCTAGCGATTGGAAATCGTGTGCAATCGCGAGTCTTGTTGTTCCTCTATGCATATGCATCGCGTCTTCAGCAGTTGTCCTCGGTTCGTTGAAGTATTCAAAGCTAAGAACCATCTCGTCCGAACCGTGAGTGATTATCATTGCTCCAAGGCTATAACCCTTTGACGTTTGCGTTTGCATAGTTATTAACATCCGTGTCCAGTTCTGGCGTATTTCCATCGTAGCGTCAATTCTCGATCGGAAGTCGTCATATGATGATTGAAGATAACCCCTCCACATGCCTCTCAGATCAGGTATTCTCAATATTCGTCGTATGAAAGATAATCTCCACAGTCTTTCGTTGAAGATGCTATAAGACAATCCGTACAGTCCTACGATCGATGGTCCCTCCATCCACCATGGAAGTAAGATGTTCCACGTGGTAAAGAGATAATCCAGAGACCACACGCAAAATATGCTTGTCGCAGCTATGAAAAGAGGAACGATTTTTCTTCCATCCATATCAGCCACATAGCGATGCAATCGATTCATCACCTATTCCAGAGAGTGATCAATGAGTCTATGAATCGCCTTGCGTCGTCTAGGGACCAACTACCCGAAGGGTTGTCAAAAATCAGCGATTGCTCGTCCTGGCTAACCAATTGGCTCAGATTTGTTTGAGACGCCCAATTGAGTATATTGTAGAATGTGGTTTGATAATTTCCTCCGAATTCACTATTTGGTACGTTGAATAACAAACATTCAAGGAAATAGGATGGAACAAGGTCTTGCGCAGTTATGCCCTGATCAACCAAAAATGCGCGAGCGTTTTTGAACATGCGAACAGTCGGCTTGTACCATCCGCTTGTGTTGCTGTTTTTCTTTGTTCCATTCTCATAATGCACCTTTGGGAAACTGACTACTCGATAGTTTTCATTCTTCGTATAGAAAACTATACCTTCTACATAATTCTGATCATTGCTTGCTCTGAAATTCTTGTACTGCCTATACTGCATACAGACAACCACATCAGCCTCCAATCGATTCGAACCCCCTGCAATTTTGATGGATTTATTTCCTTCGGTTATCGTTGACGATTGATAGTGGTTTCGTAGAGAATTGAGAACGTCGGTTCGAAATGTAGTCCATAAGTACGCAGCCTCCGATGGATAGGCCTGTCGAAAGAGCCTCTTTTCGTCTTCAATTAGCACCGAATAATCGTATTCGAATGAGGAGTTAAGCTGAACGACTACGTCGACATCGCTATCTATTCTGATGTTGGTATCATTCCCATAAGATCCGTGAAGGTAAACTTCAAAATTTTTGTCCCTTATCAGAGATGAGTTTGCATATAACGCAGTCCGAATTGATTCGTACGTTTGCGAGGATACTGCAACAGACCCTTGATGACTCCAAGTCTCTAGTTGTGATTCTGAGATTGGCATGCTTAGCCACCTTTTTCCTTTGATCGCAACAATTACACTTCCTCTGCGACTCGATCTGGATAATGTTGTTTATTATTGCGACTCAACTTAAAGTTTCTTGGTAGCGCACGCTTCGGCGATTATGCACTCGCCAGGTTCTAAACTCCAAAGGTTACGGACGGGCAATGTAACTCACAAGTCAAATATTTGAAAACCTGAATATAGGTTTGCTTATTTTCAAAAAAGGTTATGCCAAAGGCGTCCACGTCTCTTCTGAATTAAGGCGAAATATCTGCAAACGCCAATTTTTACCCATATATTTCTCTTTCAACAACAAATAAGGCTAGAAGCAAGACTAGAGTTATAAATTTGCCATTAAGGTGAGTTTTGAGGAAGAATTTAAATAGCGGATCTGTTATATGGATAAAGCGAACTCGATGAGCGTGTATCTTTGCCAAGAAAGTACAGAAGGATAAACGTTAAGGGTCATTATCGTGCTGTCGCGAGGGATTCAGATGGGAGGTTCAAAAAGGTAAAGAAATGGAGCAGTGAGTAAGGGAGGTGAGAGAGACGGCAAGGAAATCATTCACAAGTGAAAATATCAAACGCGTGCAAGAAGGTCCAGGGGTATACAAACTTTATGCAAAAAATGCTAAGAAGCCGACCTATATTGGTTCGGGTGAAAACCTACCAGAAAGATTAATGACCCAGAAACGTAACCATCGATTCCACTCTTTTAAAGTGCATCATACGAGCACGACAAAACAAGCTAGAACGAAAGAAAAGCATATGATAAAGAGAAACGAGCCTAGAAGAAATC
>Ga0315285_10002246_pt1 | contig 20178 bp, 24 predicted proteins | sample YL17G09_36_MG_FD_203698 | JGI IMG/M metagenome (GOLD analysis project Ga0315285, IMG submission 203698) | Sediment microbial communities from Yellowstone Lake, YNP, Wyoming, USA - YL17G09_36 | ecosystem: Environmental > Aquatic > Freshwater > Lake > Sediment | place: USA: Wyoming | collected...
CATCACAAGCTCCACCGTCCCACTTTATTATGAGCAGCACTGCCAGAGCTATTATTACAACAGCGTAGATAAACCTTTCAAGGTGTATTGGCTTGATAACAATCTCAACTCCTTCCATATTAGTCACCACTTAACCTTTTTTCATTAGTCTAAATCAGCATATTTTGTAACAAAAATTCGCTGCTCGGAGCTTCTCCGCCCGAAAGGGCGGAGCTTTGCGCTCCTCGCTTAATCGCGAATTTTTGGACAAAAAATTGCGCACTAAAGTGCGGGGCTTTAAACCCACGCAATTTTTTGTTATATTATAAGAATATTTTTATCAGATATTTAAATGTTTCTTAAAAGAAGCTAGAAAAGTTTAATCAACCTCGAACTCTTCTGCGAGTTCTCTGAGGAGCTTGTCTGTCTCTGAGATTGCTTGCTTGTCTTCATTCTTTTTCTCTGGCTCAGGCTGTTTTCTCCTGGGGCTGGTGCTGCTCATCCGGTTAATAAGCTCTTGCTTGTGCTCCTCGTCATGAACTGCTCTGTGTTCATCCTTTTCCTCAGCAGGAGCAGGTTTAAACACTGGTTTCTTCTTCTCTTCTTCATGGCCAAAGGCAAATCTTATTCTTATGAGCTTCTTCTTCTCTTCTTTCTGCTCTTCCCTAATCTCTTTCTTGTCAGCTTTTCTTATCTTTAAGTCCATGACGTCATCACTGGGCTTGGGCTTAGCAGGAGTAGTTTTTAAAGGTTTTCCTTGTTTAGGCTCTGGCCCTGCTGTGTAAGCTTGTTTCTCAAGCATTTCGCGCTTATGAATGAGTATCTTTATTGCTTCATCCCTACAAAACCTTAGGAATTCTCCGGGGTTCTTGTCAGCTTTGTCGTATAAGCTCTTCAGGTCTGGCTCCTGGAAGGGGTGCAGTCCTTTTCCTCCAAAGGCTTCTATTCTTCGCACTAGCATCTCCTTTGCCTCTTCAAAGGTTAATCTTCGAAGAGTGATTCCCAACTCGTCCTGCCCTAGCTCTCCGAGCCTGCTCTTCTCGTACTCTTTCGGGATGCTTGCCACTATGACCTGGAGCTTTAATCCTTCTTTTCTAAAGCTTTTTATTAGTTCAAGGTTCTTGTCAGTGAGTTGGTGGGCGTTGTCTATTATCAGGGTTGCTGCTTTTTGCCCTAGCTTTTTCTGCAAGAACTCAAGCAGGTCTGCGCTTAGAAGCTTTTTGTGAGGCTTGGATATGAGCTTCTCCTTAAGCGAGAGCAATGGGATTATCATCTTCTGGGGGATGTTGATTTGTTCCTTGAAAATTGCTGCATTAATATAAACTGCATGAATCCTGTTGTACTTCTTCAGCCTGTCTTCAAGCCATAACAGCAGGGTGGTCTTGCCCACTCCTTCCTCGCCTATTATGGCTCCGTAACGATAGTTCTTAATGAAGAACCAGTTAAGCTTCTCCCTCTCATCCTTCCTGTTTACAAGGAAGGTGTTTATGGGAGCGAATATCTTGTCAGCAAAAGGGTCTCCTCTGAATCCTAGTGCCTTGTCCCATTCAAGAACAAAATCGCTCTTGGTAATCAAAAATCCGCACCCCCTATGTTATGATTTGAGAGAGGAGAGGATTTTATAAATGTTTTCATAAAATTTTTAATTTTACTTAATAACAATCTTGTCAGCCACCAACTCCTTTTCTCCCTGATACTCTCTTATCTCTCCAGTCACTTCCACTCTTTGCCCTTTGCTTAGGTTAATCTTGTCAAAGGCTATTACTGTTATGGTTTCTTCTTTTCTTATGTTTATGATGGCAAAGTCTTCCTTGCTCGTCACTCTCTCAACTGTTCCTGATATCATGATGGTTGTTTCTTTCTCTAGCTCTTTGGCTTCGCTGATATTCACTTCCTCAAATCCTGTTGTGCTCAGGATTATTGCCAGGGCTGCCAAGCCTATGGTGCTGGTTGCTAAGGCTATTTTTAGGAGTGTTGAGTCTTTCATGCATATTCATCAGAAAGAGCTTATTTATTAACTGTGCTAAGGAAAAACCGGAGAAATCACGGGAGCGTCCTGGTTTTTCTCTAGTTCTGCCTTTGTAATATTATAGACCCCTGTATATTCGTTCTCCATCTTCTTCTCTGCTTCTATTATCTTTATTCTGTGGTTGAATATCGGGCATTTTAGCACCAGGCTTTCTGCTTCTCCTCCTTCAAAGGCTATGTGAATCCTGTATTTCTTATTCAGCTTTACCAGTTGGTCAACGTCCTTGTCAGAAAGCACTCTTCCAAGCCAGGACTCGTCAAGGCCAAGGGCTGAGATGCTTGAGAGTATTATTTCAAAGCCATTGTCTATCATCTCCCTGAACAAGACTTCTGGGTTTTCGCTCCATAAGGGGCTGATGCATTCAAGGTTCAGCTCATCGCAAACCTTCTGGATTCTTTCCTTCTGATAGTTCGAGGCAAAGGCTCCTGTGACTATGCCCTCAATCTTATGCTTAGTCTTGGCTTTTTTTATCGCTTTCTTCAAGTCTTTTAATTCTTCTTCTTTTTTTCCTTCTGTCTGCTGCATTATTAAAGGCAAGCCTATGGCTTCTGCCTGCAACTCAACCAGGTGAATGTTGGGCGTGTGAAACATGTAACTTGCAGGATTCTTTGAGATGAGCGAGATAAGGCAGACCACATCATCCTTCTTTGCAGCCTTGTACAAGGCAAAGGTTGAGTCCTTGCCTCCTGAGAATAATGCTCCAAGCCTCATAATAAGAGGTTAATTAAAGAATGTTTAAAAATCTATTGCGTGCTCACAGCCCTTCTGCGCTCAGAAACTTTTTCTTCCTGGAATATCCCATCATCAGGGCAAGTGAAATTACTACAAGCATTAGTCCAATAACTGATAAGGCGTTGCTGTCTTCTGGAGTCAGGATTGCTGGCTTCTCAAGGCTTGCTCCTGTGTCAGGGCACTCTCCTGCAAGGCAGTTCTCAGCTATTGCATAGCCAGTAATCCCTCCTCTTATCATGAATACTCCTAAGAGTGCAAAGAGTCCTAATATGATGAACTGTACTCGCATAGTAGTGTCTTTTGATTTTCTAGTATTTAAATTTTTGTTTCTACTCACGAATGCGTCGCCTTAATACAACCAGATTATACGAGGCTTTGTTTAAAAAGTCGCCACAGCCAACAAAAGCAAGCTTTTGAACGCATCCTATTCATTTTAAAAACATTTTTATACTTATTGAAATTAATTGTCGTCATGGGACATACAACATTGATAGGCATAAAATTACCTTATAACGTTAACAAGAAAATTTTTGATTTACGTAAAAAAATAAATTTTAATTATACCTTAGGACAATATCCAAATCACGAACCACACATAACTTTATACATTAATAGTTTTAATAACATTAATTTCATTGAAAAAAAGCTAATTAAATTAATAGATACTGTACCGTCTTTTGATATTAAATTAGAGGGTATTAATTCATTTGAATCAGATCCTATTACAAAAGAAAGTATTTTGATATTAAAAGTAAAAAAAGGCATAACTAACTTAAAAAACCTTCAAAAAAAGATAATCAAATCAGTCCATTCATTTAGAAATCAAGAATATTCAAACTGGTTATTTTCACAGAACAATACATTAAATAAAGAAAAGAAAGAAAACATAATAAATACAGGAACTCCAATAAACTTAGAAGAATATGATTTTCATGCAACTATTTGTTCTATACCTCAAAAAGAATTAACAAAAATAAAAAAAGACATTGGAAAAATTACTTTTGAGTTTCAAGTGAAAAAATTAAGCGTTTTTATAATAAAGAATGATAAGTTTGTCTTTTGGAAAGATTATTCTTTAAAATAAAAAGTGGCTCTTGGGAGCTCTTTTGAAAGTTCCTGATTTGGTTCAAATGCATAAACATAATCAGACAACTCAATTAATTGTTCTAAATATAAACCCTGATTGGCACCCACATCAACACCATTGAGTTTTTTTGAACAAAATAGTTCAAGGTAATTTAATTCCTCTTCATTAAAGCTTATTTATTTCCTCTCCCTTAAATGATAAAGGATATTCATTTATGCAATACCTACGTAATGATTTGAAGTCTTCAAAAAATTTGTGATAATCATGTTGTTTATAATGTAGATTAAAAAATTTGAGATTTGAATGTTTACTAAACTCCTTATCAACTTCGCCATCACCAATCATGATTATATTGTTTCTTTTTATATTCAATATTTTTATTGCATTATTAGCAATTAATGGATTTGGTTTCCGAAGGTCTAAATAGTCATAATTTCTAGTAAAGACATAATCAAAAAGATCATTTAATTCAAAATAACTTAAAAACATTTGAACAACTTGATTTGATGAGTTAGTAATTAAAGCTTTAGGCGTTTTTATATCTCTAAGAAATTCAAATGCATGATCATATAATGACACTTCTTTATTAATTAAAGCATTTTGTTTTATTTTTAGTTCAGATTTTTTAAACTGCGGGTTCCAATTAGACATAAAAGTGAAATAATCAATATTAAAAAAAGACAACCTTTTTTCTAAATTTTTCCAGTCATTAGAAAACATTATTTTATCAGGATTTTTACATCCACAATTGATTAACCAATCATAGATAATATCATTATCAATATTAGGATTTTTATACTTGATAATGGTGTTGTCTAGGTCAAAAAATATCCCGTCAATCATTTTGGTTACCTATAATATTGATATGATCTGCAATAATGTATCCGATTTTTTCAAAATCTATGTCCTGCCCTCTACATCCTCCACAATTATTATAAAAATTTTTACATGTTCCATCTTCTTTCATACTATCGCAGTTAAGAGGTATATTTGATTGAAAAATATGATTTAGAGGTTGAGTAGAATTTCGCCAAATGATTCCATTTGTTCTCAAAAAAATCGTATATGTTGGACTATAAGAAGCTCCCCCCAGATGAGACATATATGAATCGTTAGTTAAAATAATATCGGATTTTGCTACTTGAGATTCTGCTTCAGGAAGATTATTGAAATTATAAAAACTTGTTCTTTCATCAATTAAATTGTTAGACAATTCTTTGAGTAAATCTTTTTCGTATCTATTATTTCCAGAGCAGATTAATATTTTTGATTTGGGAATCCTATCTCTAATAGATTCATGAATTTTTATTACTTGATTAAGAGATAAAACTTTTTCGAGTATACTACTTCCAATATAAAAGAGAATATCTTGTTCTTTTTCCAATTTTGGTTCTAACCATTTCCAATCAATATTTTTTATCTTTCCATATGCATTTTCAAAAACCTGTTTACACTGTATTCCTATAGGATTAGAATTGTCTATGTTATTTTGATATAAATCAAATATATCAACGTGTTTTTTTGCCACTTTTTTGAATTTAAAATATTTGGTATCATAATTTTTTGCTTCTTTTCTGATGTTAATAATTTTACCAATGTGCAAATCTTCAAAATGCTTAAGAATGGTGTCAATGTTTTCAAATCTCCTCCATTCTTTAGGAAAAAACTCTATGAGGTTTTCCAAATTTTCCTTTTTTGTTTCTAAAAATAAATTTTCAATATGAATAAATTTTTCGAACTTTTCTAGACTTTTTAGTATTGGATAGATAATTATTCCATTTCCAATTCCATTATTGTTTATTATTGCTGTGTTCATTTGAAATCAAAAGTACAATATTTACATGGAGCTCCAATAAAATTTCCTTGGGCTAGTGCCTCTTTCATAGGCCGTATTTTTTCAGAAAACCAAATATCAAACATATTTTCTGAATTAACATTTCCTACAGATTTTGTTTTTCTCATATCATTACAACAAAGATAAATTTCTCCATCAAAATCGATTTGAATATTAAAACCCTTGTCACATTTCTTCGGTTTATCTGATACGAACTCATAAACAGAACCGCATCTGTTAAATCCTTCAATACCCTTATTATAAATTGAATGATCAATACAAGTAATATTTTGATAACTTTTATTGAAATGTTCAAATTTTGAATAAATGGATTTTGATTTTGATGAGATAATCAAAAATTCCATTTTTCTGGATAGATTTATGGCTTTTTCATTATCGAGTAAATCACCATTAGTGATTAAAACAACATTATCAACATTATTTAATTTCAATTCATCCAATCTTTGTTCTAAGTATAAATCTAAAAGAGGTTCATTATACCAATGTAAATGAATTGTTGGTTTAGAACTATTATCTATCAAATTATATGCACCTCGTAATTGTTCTAATATATTCGACCAAGTATCTTTTTTCATAACATTTATAGGAATATTTTCATAGTATTGAACACAAGATTTGCATTTTCTTGTGCAATTTGTAGAAGTTCCAATTTCAATTGTTGGAGGATACGGATTAAGTTCTGAATTTTTAAGTGAATCAATAAGATACTTTTTTGCCACATCATTACCTTTTTTTATTGCACCGGGTTCTATTTTAACAAACCTTAGTATGTGAGGATTTATTAAATAACTCTCATTAGAATTCTTTATTAAGAATGTTTCATGTTCTATAAATAAAAATTTTGAAATTCTTCTTGCTTTAATCAAATCTTCATTTTTTAATACTAAATCCTCAAGATTTTTTTCTCTATTTTTTTCTATGCTTATCAGAGCTTTTTGCCAAAAAAAACTTTGATTAATTTCTTTCATTTTTTAAATTTCTTTCATAATTTTTAATTGAATGAACAATAGTCATATGGATATCTAATTTGAAGTAATTATCATTTAAATTTTTCAATAATTGATTGTACGATTCTGATCCATTCATAATTTTATTCTTTGCCAACCAATAATTCCAAACATCATAAGAGTTACTAATAAATTTATTTTCATTTAAATGAATAAGCATTCTCATAGCCGTAGTAGTATGATTTTTAAAAATTTTATTTGTTAATTTTTCATCTTGGAAGAGTATATCATCGATAAGACATCTTCTTGCAAAATGTGTATGTTCCTTAGACAATGATAATCCTATTGGTTCTAGATTATTAAACGACTTATTTGCAAGGTCATATAATCTTTCAAATTCATCTTTTTTTTCAATGATGTGATGGCCTTGAAAAAATAATTTGTATAGATAAGGGTTTATAATGTTAGGTTCTGATGTAAATGAGTAAAAAGGTGCATGTGAATAATTTTCCTTAAATACGCTTCTAAGATAATCATTAATTTCTTTTATTTTATCGTAAGATGAATAATCTAGTTCATTATTAATAATAATTGCTAAATCAATATCTCCATCTCCTTTTAGTTTTTCATCTTTATTAAAATAACTACCAAAAGCTAATAATCCGACATATCTTTTTTCAAATATTTGTTTAATATTTGTATTGATTTCTCCTAAAAGGTTCATAATTACTGAGAAGTAGTACTAATTTATAAATATTCCTTTTTCTCAGAAAAAGACTATATGTGCGTAGCACTGGCCTTCTTCCAATAAATCTCTTTTGTAAAGTAAAAGGCAAAATGTCCGAAGAACGATGCCCCTCTCTTTTCTAAAACAAGTAATCCAAAAATCGAATATGACTAGATTATATGAGTAATCTTTATAAACCGCGTGTAATTCTCAAAAGTATTATGGTGAGTGAGTTTAAATTCAGGACTACAGCTGACATCAAGACTTCTAAAAGCATGATAGATCATGTTATTGGCCAGGAAGAGGCTGTTAATGTTATCAAGAAGGCGAGCAAGCAGAGGCGCCACGTATTATTGATTGGCGAGCCTGGAACTGGTAAGTCTATGCTTGGAATGGCGTTGGCAGAGCTCCTGCCAAAGGAGAAGCTTGTTGACATCCTTGCTTTCCCTAATCCTAATGACGAGAACACTCCTATAATCAGGACTGCGCCTGCTGGCCAGGGCAGGGAGGTTATTGCCAAGGCAAAGCTTCAGTCAAGCAATTTCTTCAAATACATCAGCCCTTTCACCATTGTCTTATTGGTTATGGGCATCTTTTTTTCTATGAAGTTTTATAATATGTGGGAGGCAAAGGAGATTTCAGACATAGTGTTCTCTGCTTCCATGATTATCATGTCTTTCTTATTCCTGGGATTAATGTTTGTGTTCGCCATGAGCAAGAGGATAATGCCTCAGAATAACCAGGTTAGTGCGCCTAAGCTTGTGGTTGATAATTTCAAGAAAGAGCATGCTCCTTTCATGGACGCTACAGGCGCTCATGCAGGCGCATTGCTCGGTGATGTGCTTCACGACCCATTCCAGTCAGGGGGCCTCGGGACTCCTGCTCATGAAAGGATAGTGGCTGGCATGATTCACAAGGCTCACATGGGAGTGTTGTTTGTGGACGAGATAGCAACGCTCCAGCCTCATACGCAGCAGGAATTATTGACTGCTCTGCAAGAGGGCAGGTATTCTATCACTGGCCAGAGCGAGCGCAGCGCTGGTGCCATGGTGAGGACTGAGCCTGTGCCATGCAACTTCATCATGGTGGCTGCTGGCAACATGGAGACTGTAAAGCAAATGCACCCTGCCCTTAGGAGCAGGATTAGGGGTTATGGCTATGAAGTTTACATGAAAGAAACCATACCTGACACTCCTGAGAACAGGCAGAAGTATGCTGTGTTCGTTGCGCAGGAAGTGAACAAGGACCAGAAGATTCCTCACTTCACCAAGGAAGCAGCGGATTACATCATCGAGGAGGCTCGCCGAAGGGCTAACAGGAAAGGGCATCTGAGCCTGATATTCAGGGAGCTTGGAGGATTGATAAGGGCTGCTGGAGACGTGGCTGTTGAGGAAGGAGCAAAAGTTGTGGAGAAGCAGCACATCATCAAGGCCAAGAGAATTGCCAGAAGCCTTGAAGAGCAGATAGCTGACAAGTACATTGAGAGGAAAAAGGAGTACGACGTCATTGTTACTGAAGGCAAGAGGATTGGAAGGGTTAATGGCTTGGCTGTTATTGGGAGCGGAAGCACTTACTCAGGAATCATACTGCCTATAGAATCAGAAGTCACTCCTGGAGGCAAGGAGAAAAGCATAATAGCAACTGGAAAGCTAGGAGAGATAGCCAAGGAAGCAATCACTAATGTGAGCGCTATTGTGAAGAGATACTTTGGAGAAGACATAAAAGGAAAATACGATATTTACGTCCAGTTCCTCCAGACTTATGAAGGAGTTGAAGGCGATAGTGCCAGCATAGCAGTAGCCACGAGCATCATTAGCGCTCTTAAGAAGATACCGATAAAACAGGATATGGCATTAACCGGCAGCCTTAGTGTCAGGGGCGAGGTTTTGCCTGTCGGCGGTGTTAGTTCAAAAGTAGAAGCAGCCATTGATGCAGGCATAAAGAAAGTGATTGTGCCCAAAAGCAATGTGCAGGACATAGTGATTGACAAGAAAAGGCTTGAGAAGATAAAGATAATCCCTGTGGATAACATAAGCGAAGTACTAAGAGAAGCATTGTACTGGAAAGGCAAGCAAGCAATTCTGAGAAAGATTATGAAGAGCAATGGGAACCAGTGAATTTTTCTACTATAAGCCAGCCTCAGTTTTTGCCTACATAATCTTTAGATTATATTGCAAAAACCAAATAAAAACAAAATTAAAAAGAAAAAAACAAAAAATTTCAGCCAGCATTGCAGTCACTATTCATTGTTCCTGGCGTTCCCCAGTCTCCTCCGGCAATTGGCTCGTCAGTGTTGCACCAGTTGTTCCCGTCATCATTGTCTGCAGAGTTGTAATGAGCAGGGTCTAGCTGGAGGCTGTAGCCTGCCTTGTTCAATGATTTCCAAGGCTCAATCGCTGTGTCGTACTGAACTTCATCGCTCATAGCATTGTCAGGATTGACTAAGATTATTGCGTCTGCTGTGTTGCCAAGGGTTATGCCGGTGTAGCCAATATCACAGGCAATGCCTCCGTTAAGAGCAGTGTCTGTGTTCTTGCAAAGAACAGCATAGCTTCCTGGCTGGACAATGAAATCCTCTGAAATAGTGAAAGAATCAGTTCCATAATCCTTTATGCTCCAACCATTAAGGTTTACAGCGCTGCTTCCGGGGTTGTAGAGCTCAAGCCATTCTCCTGCTGTGTCAGTCACAGCGTTAGGGTTGTACATTATCTCGCTAATAACCAGTTCGCCGCTGCTTTCTCCTCCGCCTGTTCCTCCTGCGCAGATTCCGTTGCTGCAAACATCATTAAGAGTGTTAGGGTTTGCATCATCGCAAGGGTTATGGTTATTGGAGTAAGCGCAGCCTAGCACAAAGTCGCAGCTCTCGTCTGTGCAAGGGTTGTTGTCATCACAATCACTGTCAAGGATGCAGTCTGGCAGGTTGTTTCCTTCAAGCCTCTCAACTCTTGCAGCAAGTGCTTGGAAATCACTGGCTGATACTGCACCTGTGCAGCTGCATTCGCCTACGGGGCCCGGCAGTCCTTGCTCTCCTGCAGGCCCTGGTATCAGGGTTATGTTACTCAGCTGACCTTGCAAAAGATGTATAGCATTCCAGAGCCTCATAAATGGGTTCTTAAGCCAGCTGTTATTGTTTCCTGTTGCTGCCAGCACTGATGTTGCTGTTAAAACAACAACTATGCCCAGCAAAAATATTGCTAGAATTTTTTTCATAAAGCCACCTCCTGATTTTTTTTATGTTCAGCTCATCCTCAGAGGTGGTTTATATAATGCTACTATAAAATTTCGGAGATGTACCGACGAAACCAGAAAGCTTTTAATAACTAGCTTCTTCCAATCAGAACCAGCACTACAAACGTGAGTATGAGCAGCAAGGCAATTATTAGCATGAACCAAAGCCTCATCTTCTTTTCTCTTTGTGATAGCTGTGACCAAGGCTTTTGCTTGCTAAGAACCACTGCTCCGTAAGCAAACATGAAAAAACTAATGCCCTTAATTAAATCCTGGGCCAAAGGCTTGTCAGCACCTATTAGAAACCAGATAATAACCCCTGCCATCATCATCACAAAAGCAATAGTCTTCTTGTCAGAATCATCCACTACCATAAGCCTCTCAGGCATGAAACACCACCTCTGAACAGGATAATGATTATGATAGTATTTAAAACTTGCTGATTATGAAGCATAAAAAAGTGATGAAAAGAAAAAAATTATTCTCACTTGACCCTTAGGAAGAACGTCTTCTCAGTCTGGCTCATGGTTAGAGTGCATGAATATTCTCCCGTAGGCGTGTTCTTTGGAACTGATACTAGCGCCCTGTAGAACTCCAAGTCTTTCTCAAACTCCTTGTTAGTTGTTCTTACCAGGATCTTTGTCCCGATGATATTTGTTCCGATGGCTATGCCTGCAAGGGCTATTATCGCAATCAAGCAAGTGACAAGAATAATTTTATTTTTTTCAAAACCCCACCAGTCAAAGTTTTATATGTAATCAAAGGAGCTGTTTGGTTTATAAAATTCGTTATTTAATTAAGCGCTCTCTGCACTGGACATTTTCGCAAATCTTTCGTTCTGCACTGGACATTTGTTCGCGTGAAGCTTATAAAGGATAAGGAATAACAAAGCAAGCATGAAGCAGGAATTCATAAGCATCAACAGCACAGTCCAGGACTATGACGAGTACGTAAAGAACATCATACTGTTAAAGAACTACCTGAAGAACAAGATAAAAGAGTTATTGTTTGAAGAAAACTTTGTGCTGACTGAAAACCATAATGGCAAGTACCACGCTTCAAGCTTGGCATTTTACAGCAAAGAAAAGGACTTAGAAGTGGAGATTAATATAAAGAAAAAGAATGAAGAAGTTTTTGTATAATCACTCCCACTCCATTGTTCCAGGAGGTTTGTTGGTAATGTCATAAACCACCCTGTTAACTTCTTTTATCTCATTGGTTATCCTGGTTGATATGCTCTCAAGAACATCATAAGGAATCCTTACAAAGTTGGCTGTCATGGCATCCTTTGACTCCACAATCCTGAGCACGATAGGATATTTGTAGCTTCTCTCATCACCTTGTATTCCAACGCTCCTGACTGATAAGAGCACAGCAAAACCCATCCAAACCTTATCATATAATCCTGCTTTTGTTAATTCCTGCTCAACAATGTGGGTTGCTCTTCTAACAACATCAACTTTCTCTCTTGTGACTTCACCAATAATCCTGATAGCCAAGCCAGGACCAGGAAAGACGTTTCTCTTGATAATCTCATCAGGCAAGCCTAGTTGCTTAGCAAGCTTTCTTACCTCGTCCTTGTACAAATCCTTTAAAGGTTCGCAAAGCTTTAGCTTCATCTTCTTAGGCAAGCCACCCACGTTATGATGAGACTTAATAGTGTCTGAGTGCCTTGTCACTCCACTCTCAATCCTGTCAGAATAAATCGTTCCCTGGATCAGGAAGTCTGCATTTTCTTCCTTTGCAACCTTTTCAAAAACATCAATGAAGAGCTTGCCAATAATCTTCCTCTTCTCCTCAGGCTCAACCACTACTTTCAATGCCTTGAAAAACCTTTCACCAGCATCAACAATCCTAAGCCTGAAAGGATATTTAGCAAAAGTCTTTCTTATGAGCTCTGTCTCGTTATGCCTCATCAAGCCAGTATCAACATAAACAGCAGTCAAATTCTTGCCGATCACCTGACTGACAAGTACTGCTGCTGTCGAGGAATCAATCCCCCCTGAGAGTCCGATAATTGCTTTTTTACTCCCTAATTCCTTCTTTATCTCTGCTTTTATTAACTCATCATAACTAGAGACTAACCACTCTTTTTTTGCCTTGCAGATATTAATAACGAAGTTCTCAAGAAGCTTGTTGCCATGCACAGTATGAGTGACTTCTGGATGGAACTGCACACCATAAATATTCTTTTTTTCATTCTCAAAAACAGCAACTGGAGAGTGCTCTGTTCTGGCAACCACCTTGTAACCAGAAGGTAGGCTCTCAACAACATCTCTGTGGTTCATCCAGACATCCTCATTGTCCTTCAAACCCTTGACAAGCTCTCCCCCAACTAAGAGCTTGAGCTTTGTTAAGCCGTACTCCCCAGAAGCTCCGCTCCTAACTTTGCCCTGCTCCAGAAAAGCAATCAATTGATGACCATAGCATATGCCAAGCACAGGAACCCCAAGGTTAAGAATTGCTTTTTCGCACTTAGGAGAGTTACTGTCGTAAACACTGGCAGCGCCTCCTGAAAGGATGATTCCTTTCAAGCCTGTAATATTTTTTAGTTCAGCAACAGGAATATCATTAGGCAGAACTTCAGAATAAACACCAAGGTCTCTTATCCTGCGAGAAATCAAATGACAATACTGTCCTCCAAAGTCAAGAACTATTATTCGCTGCATAAAAGGAATAGCAGACAAGTCATATTTATATTTTTCCAAGACACGAAATGTTTATAACTCCATACGCATTTCCCTGATGAGAAAAAAAGGTTTTGCGCATAAAGCCAATGCAAATTTAAACATTCAAAAAGGTGATGCCCAATGTCAATCACAGATAAAGTTGAAGAGTTCAAAGATAAGGCCAGGGAAAAAATGGTCCGAGGAAAGGAAAAAGTTTACAAGACAGCCGCTAACATAAGTGACAGGATAGAAAAAAAACAAGGCAGGATTGGTCAAGTCGCAACTGTTCTTGATGAAGTTGCTGAAGCTGGTAAAAGAATAATCTCAAGTCCTGAAGCTCAACGCGGAGCAGACGCTGTCAAGAAAGGCTTTGGCATGATTAAGGAGAAAAGCGCAAACCTATATGACCGCTTCAGAGAAGAAGTAATCAAAGAAGGAACCCTGGACATTGAAGGCGCAGAAAGGCTCTTAAAAAAAGGAGCTGCAGCAACAGAAAGATTCGGCTCAAAAGCAATTAATAGCCTGGCTGAGATTGTCAGGAAAGCTCATGCAGGACTAAGAACTGATTACCAAAACATCATACCATCTAAGGAGGAAATAGCTGCTAAATACTCAGACATCGGCACAGACTACCAAGGAGTGTTGTTAAGGAAAAACTTTGAAGGCTGCCGCGCATTCTATGAAGCTGCAAGAAAAAAGCTTCCGGGCAGGCTAAAGACAAGGCCAGAAGTGCTTAAATATATTAAGGCCAGCGCCAGCTCAAATGAAAACGAGCTTAGCGAATACTGTGAAAAAAAATATTATGAGGTTAGGCGCGAAAAAGGCGAGAAAGCACCGGAAACCATTTTCGCATACAGCACGTATAATGCAGCTGCAAAATACTTGGTTTTGAAAAGAAAGGAGTAAAGAGAGAGACCGGTCTGTTTAATCAAGAGTAATCTTTTAATTAAGGGTAATCTTTTTAATCATAAGTAGTGCCTAGCGCCACTTCACCTCAACAACAAAAATTAAATATTTTTGAGTTTCCGTCATCTCCATTTGACTGAAACATCATCTGTCCTCTCATAAGGCCGGATGTCTGCTTCCTCAGCTTTTATCTGCATGCCTGCCTTGAACATCTCCAAGCCGCAGATGGCTATCATTGCTGCGTTGTCAATAAAGAATTGGTTCTCAAGCACAAAGCTCTTGGCTCTTCTTTCCTCACACATAATCCTGCACATCTCTTGCAAGCGCTTGTTGCAAGCCACTCCTCCGCCCAGTAAAAGCTCATCCTTACCAGTATGAGCCATGGCTCTCTCAGCCACTTCGACAAGCATTGCAAACACTGTCTCCTGCAAGCTATAGCATAAGTCTTCTTTTGAGTGCTTCTTGGAAGCTATTTTTTGCTTGAGATTAGTCTCCATGCCTCCAAGGCTGATGTCCATGCCCTTAACACTGTAAGGGAGCTTGATGTAGCTCTTGCCATTCTTAGCAAATTCCTCAATTTTTGGGCCGCCAGGAAAGCCGAGCTCAAGTTCTCTTGCAAAACTATCCAGAAAATTGCCTACTCCAAGGTCAAGTGTTTCTCCGAATACGCGGTACTTGCCTGCTTCATAAGCAATCACCTGGGTATTGGCGCCAGAGACATACAGCAAGACAGGGTCTTTGGCTTGTGTCATGAAACGCCCAATCTCAAGGTGGGCTATGCAGTGATTAACTCCTATGAGCGGTTTATTAAGGAGCAAGGCAAGGCTCCTGGCTACTCCTGCGCCTATCCTAAGAGCATGCCCTATGCCTGGGCCTTGGCTGAAAGCGATAAGGTCGATATTCTCTGCTTTTATGTTAGCCTTTTCAAGAGCTTTTTTCAAAGTCTCATCAAGAACCTCAACATGGTGCTCTGCAAGCTTCGCAGGTATTAATCCTCCGCTTGTAGTCTTGTAAGCATTGATTATGTTAGAAAGCACCTTTTTACCTTTATCATCAACAACACTGATTCCGAAGGTGTGGGCTGTGCTCTCTATACCTAAGCATATCATAAAGAAGAAAGAATAAGATAAATGTTTATAAAGATTATTCTATCAGCACTGGCTCTGTGATATTGACAAAGATTCCTTCATTAACCAGCTTGTTAACAGTCACGTACTCAACGCCTTTGAAATCCTTTGGCAGAGAGAAGGAAATCCTGTCAACATACCTGTTCTTGAAATAAACATCCACTCCTTTCTCCACGTAGTGGAATACTCTTAGCACAGAAACAAAGTCCTGGTAGTCAGGCACGTCAAGCAGATAGTAGATTATTTCCTTGTCAGTGCCTATGCTGGTGTTTCCGTGCATGTACTTCTTGAAAGGGGATTTGACAGTAATCCTTGTGACAGTGTCATTCTCAAGGTGAAAGCTGATTCCTGATATTTTATCTCCAATCCCGATCTTCTTCCTGTATTCCATGTTCTTGTAGCTCTCATCAGCAGGTATGAAGAGCACGTCAGGAATGCCCAGCCTTCCAAGCACGTCCTCGTAAGAGTCTCCAAGCATGACTCCTAAAAAGCTTATCTCTGTGCTCGTGAAATTTCCCATTGAGAGCATAAAGACGTCATCCTCTGCAATCTCGTACTTGGCCTCTACCCTTGGCGTATAGTTGAAAAAGAACTCTACAAAAGCCTCAGCGCCAGGCACAGTAAGGTTTTCTAGCTGCTCATTCATGCTCTGATTAAACAAAGGATTTATGGTTCCTTCATCTTCTGGCTGCTGGCAACCTGCTAATAGAATTAAAGCTATCACTAGGAAAGCAGAGCATAAAAGCATATTCTTTCTCATAATCATCACCCATAAACTTGTACTAGCATGAAAATATTGGTTATATAAAAAGCTTTGCATAAGTTCTAACAGGCTTAAAGCCTTGGGAAAGCGAAAACTATTTATAAACAAAAAACATTACTTGGTAATAGATGGCAAAGAAAAACCAAAAGGAGTACAAGGATTTCTTATCAGCAGACGAGGAAGAGGAGTTAGAGGAAGAGTTGTACGACGACTGGTTCTAAGTCTTTGCTTAAGCACTCTTCCTGCAATGTAAATAAACTTCTCTATAAAAAAATAGATTTATAAACTTATAATGCAACGAAGCATCCTTATGAGCTGGTTCATTAATTTCGTGCTGTACATCTGGGAGCTCCTCAGGCTATGGTTCAGCACCATATTCCTTACACCTTTCCAGAATGCTGACATGCTCTGGATTCTTGTGCCTGTCTGGCTTGGCTGGTTCTTCGCAGAGTTCTTCCAGGAGAAAACAGGGACCTCGATGGGCAATGCAATGTCCAATGCTGTTATTGTGCTCTGGGGCAGCATTGACTGGTTCAGGCAGACTGTAGGCTTAATGTCTGAGCGGGTAATAACAGGCTTTTGGAGCATAGCTCCAAGGTTCTTCCTTGCAGCAGTAGTGCTTGGCTACGGGTTACTCATAATAATACTCGGCGTAAAAGGAAAAAAAGTGATTCAGTACATCGGCAGGATAAGAGAAGTCACTTATGTGTTTGCCATGTTCACGCCAATATTTTATAACACCATCCCCTTCTCGTTTGAGCACATACTAGCCACTGTGCTGTTCTTCCCATTATTCTACTATGTTATCGAGCTCATAGACAGGTACACCCCTAATCCCAGGGCATTACTGGAAGATGCAAGCTCAGGAAACCGTGGAATGGGAATGATGAGAAGATGATATAGGTTAAGATAGGTGCTTAGTTTTTATCAGTGCTTAGCTCTTGAGTTTGCAGCCTGGCGGAAGAACGCGCATGATATCGTCAAGCTCTCCGCCGATCATTCTCTGCACCTGCTTTGCAACGTCACTCAGCTTTTCGTCTCCCTGAATAACCTCAACAAAAACCTTGCAATGCTTTCTCACTGCGCTCAGAGGGCCGCCCATCACCCTGCCTTGGTACAAGCCAACAGCATAGCTCATGCCTTGGTTATAGAACTCTTTCTCGCCATAAATCATGAAAGCGCCCTTGGTTATGTATTCTCCTGCTTTTGTCTGCTTGCTAACCTGTCCTGGATTGACGCAGAAAACAGGCAAAGTGCTCATGCCCTGCTTCCAAGCTTTTGAGAAGGTTGCTGTGAAAATTGCTGCTTCTTCAAGCGTGTTTGCTGGTATGTCTCCTGCTTTTCCTTCTCTCTTCACAACAACAAAGGGGCTGCCAGGAGCTTCTGTGTGAAACACCAAGTCATCCTTGTCAGTGTACTTCTTGATAATAACCTCGTTAGTCGTGGCATCCCTTCCGCCAATCACCAGGAAGCCGTCAGAGGAGATGAACCATCTGAACTTCTCATACCACTCCTTCTTAACTAAAGGCTTAATCACGGCTTTCTTCTCTGCCTTCTCCTCCTCAAGCACGCTCAGCTTCTTCCTGTACTCCTCAACAATCCTTTTTGCGCCTTCAATCTTCTTCTTGTCCTTCTTGGCCTTCTCAAAATAAGAAGCAGCGTTCTCCTCAAGTGACTTGCGAATATCAAGGCTTATCCTCATAACAAGGAATGATAAGAAGGGTTTATTAAAAAATTTTGTTATTATTTTTTTTATTGGCAGTTTGGCAAATCCTTTAACTCCAAGGCAGAGTTCTCGCAAGGCACAGTTTCCTCGCCTGATTTCACGCTCGCTATAAGAGCAGCAGAAGCCTTGCCTGTCTTAATGAAAGGAATCTCCCTGTTAAGGAATTGATTCTGCTTAAGCATTGAATCAGGCAATAGCTTATCTGTAATGCCTGTGTCATCAACTACTTTCATGGTTACAGCCTCAACAGGTTCTCCTGTGTTCTTCACGCTCATCTTTATCATGTTGTCAGCATAGCAAAAATAAGGGCTGACAATCATCACAATCTTAGAGCAGTCTGGCTCAGAAGCTCCAAAGTTCGAGCCCCAGCTAATAATCATGGTGCCAAGGGCGACTGCAAAAGCTATTAACAAGATAGTAGCTATTAGAGGAGACATAGCCTTCTTGCCCGAAAGAATTATAGCTAGCTCATTGCCCAATAATGCACCTCTTTTATTCATAATACAAGCATAATCTACCCGACGCGATTTATATATTTTTCCATTGCTTCAGCGCTTCTTCCTCTACAAAGTGCAATTCTCCAGGAACAATAAGGCTGTGCGGAGGCTCTCCGAAGTCAGTCTTGAGCAGTTCTTCTGCTTTGCCATAAACTATCCCGGGCTTGTCACTGCCAAGCCTTGCAACTCCGATGCACTTGGTTTGTTTCGTGAAGGCTTTTTCTTTTCTCTTAGCCTCGACCCTGAGCAGATACTCAATTGCCTCTTTTATTGTCATGTACTTGTTGTGCTCAGCATCAATGTCAAGCAAAAGCAAGGTGTGCAACTTGTTTTTCTTGTTCAGTTTGATTACATTGTAAGGAGCCTCAACGTCCTTGTTGTGAAAAGGTATTGAGGTTGTCTTGCCAAATTTGTATAACTCCAAGCCCACAATCCCGACAGCATTGAGTATTGAGGCATTGTTGATAACTACGACATTAATTCCCTCTTTCTTTGCTGCAAGGTAAAGGTCTGTGTGTGTGGTCGCTCCGAAAACATCGCCTATCACCAGGAAAGAGACGCATTCTTGTTTTGCAGGCTCAAGAATTTCATAATTATGCTTCTCCACCATGTTCCTGTCAGCAAGAATTATCTTTTTGCCAAGGAACTTTTCCAGCCTGTCAACACCCACACCTAGCTTGGAAGTGTAATTTTCCAGAAAAACCTTGTTACACATCTTAATAGCTTCTGCTCCCTTGAATGTGATGTCCTTCTCATCCCATAAGCCGATTCCAATCATGTAAAGGGTCATTTTATCCTTCAGTATGATAGGCCTTGTTTTAAAGTTATCTGATGATGCTATCACCCTGTCCGAGCGAAAGATTTATAAATGTTTTACTATTACGTGATAGTTACAATATGGTTTTTAGGAGGTTTGGGAAATGGTAACACTTGACGAATTAAAGGACGCGGGCATACACCCAGGAAGCAAGCTAGAGATAACATTAGCCCGAGGAGCAAAATACTCCGGCGGGTACAGTCCTCACTCTATGATTGATAAATACATGGAGGGATTTGACCCGTCTGGGGAAATGAAACGAGAGCCCGGGGCGAAAATTGTCGGTTATGTCGAGGGTTTAAAGAGCACAGAACTATCCGAAGATATGGGAGTATACGTATGTTGTGGTGAACGAGTCGTGATGCATAACATGTCTGATCCAACAGCGCAATTTTCGCGTATGATGGCTCCATGGTATGTAGATGTTAAATGCATCCATTCATTCAAGAAAGTTTAAAAACCATTTTTTTTAAAATTATTTTATGATTCTATATTTTGATTATCGCCAGTAAAACTCTGAGAAATCTTTTAGTTATATCTTATCTGCCTTGCTCAAGCCTTTGCAGCACTAGGATGTCTTCTGTTGTTAGCTTCATTCCTGTGCTCATCTTCTCGTCAATCTCCTTCTTCTTCTCATCCAGGCTCTTCTTCTCGTGCTCCTTCACGCTCTCTTCAAACTCTATCTTGTTTTCCTCGAGCCTGGTCTTGATAGTTCTCAAGGCTTCGAGTTTCTTCTTCAGCTCCTCGTTAATCTCGTTGAACTCTTTCTTGTGTTCGTCAAACTTTGCTCTCAGCCCTTCCTCTTCCTTCCTGAACTCATCAATGCTCTTGGACTTCTCAATAAGGGCTTCGTGATAGTTCTGGCTCTGCGCAGCTTCTTGCTGCACCTGCTTATGGACCTCATTAGCCTTTCTCTTGAGCTCGTCAATCTCCCTGGACTTTTTCTTCAGGGCGTCTGTCTTGTCAGTCAGGACTTTCACTTCCTTGTACTTCTTCCTCAAGTCCTTTATCTGCTTTGTAATCTTCTGCTCTTTCTCAAAGCTCATGGGCTCGGTCTGTATCTTGAACTCCATGCCGTCTATCTGTCTT